>JAEEGG010030083.1_pt1 | contig 10103 bp, 8 predicted proteins | sample 9134161 | NCBI WGS metagenome assembly JAEEGG01 (sample SAMN16246543, study PRJNA631951) | gut metagenome | biome: gut microbiome; feature: rumen; material: CR-attached | host: Bos | place: Iran: Karaj | collected 2018-10 | reverse complement strand
GTGATATAATTTTCGTATGGATACTTCAAACTTGAAACTTGTCACCATCTACGCCAACATTTCAATCGCGGAGGACGTGCTGGACGCATTCCGCGCGCTTGGCATCGAATTCTACACCCAGTTCCCGCGCATCGTCGGCAACGGGCCCGCCACGGGTCCGCGCCTCGATTCCCATGTCTGGCCCGGCGCCAACACCGGCTTCCAAGTCGTCGCGGATGAGGCCCTCGCCTCACGCCTCATGGAGCGGCTCCAGGAGATGCGCACATCCGAAATGGGCCGCCAGTCCGGACTCTACGCCTTCCAGACCGCCGTGGAGCGCTCGCTGGACTAACGCGCCTCCGAAAGAAGCGACAGAGGCATTTTACAACACTTCCGCTTACGCGGAACCAGCCGTCCGCATTGGAGTTTGACTATGGCCAGAACCACTTTGGCGTTGCCGTCCGCAGTCCTCGCGACGATCGTCGCCGCCACGGCGCCGGCCCTCGCCCAGGAGCGGGAAGGTGCCACAGGCACGGCCGCCGTGGAGGCGGAGGCGCCGACAAGGGCTGAGCTTGAGAGTGTAAACGCATCGCTTGAAACCGTCCGCGAAGTCTGCCATGCCGCGCTCGCCACGATCCTGGCGGAACTGCGCCGTCTCTATCCCGGCATTGACGCCCGTCAGTCGCATGGACGCTCCAAGAAAAACGACTACCGGAACTACCAGTGGATTTCGGCGAAGATCGAGGGACGAGAGTACCTTGTGACAATCCACCACAACAACATCGACCTCAACACGGGCAACACCCACACCCAGTTCGGACGCATCCAGTTCTGGAAATGCCCGGGGCCGAACGGCCCGCACACGCGCGACGACGCTGGCGTCTGGCGCTTCCGCTACGAAAACGCCTGGGCGAAGATGCCGCGCATCCGCGTCTGGGACGACGACTACTCCTCCGCGCGCATCGCGGAGCTCTTTGGCGAGTACCTCCGCGAGGAGGGACTCGCCGAAGAATGTTCACAAATGTTCACAAATGTTCAATGTTCACAAATCGTAAATACAAATCTTAACCGCTTAACCGCTCAACCGCTTAACACCTCGGATTTACCATTGAAGGAGCGGAAGAAGGTCGACGAGGCGCTGGAGAACGTGCGGGTGGTGGAGGCGAAGGCGATGGCGGCGATTGTCCGCGAGCTCCGGACGCGCCACCCCGAGTGGTATGTGAGGACGTCCCACGGCAACTCCAAGGTCAACGACTACCGCAACTACCAGTGGATTACGGTGCGGATTGGGAAAAAGGCCTATTGGATCTGCCTCATGACGAACGACCTCGACTCCTTCACCGGCAACACGCACACGCAGTACGGTCGCATCCAGTTCTGGCGCGGCATCGCCCACCATAACGGTCCGAAGAACGAGGCCGGGCCGCACACGCGCGACCACGGCGCCTGGCGCTTCCGCTACGACAAGCAGTGGAAGGAGATGCCGCGACTGCACCTGTGGGACGAGAGCTACTCGTCCGCGCATGTCGTAGACCTCTTTGAGCGTTTCGTCGGGGCCGACGAAGCAGATAGATAATAGATAATAGATAACGGATAATAGATAATAGAGATAACGGATAATAGATAATAGATTTTTTGGTGTTGCGGCTAGATGTTGTGGTTTTTGATTTGAAATCCACAAGATATTGTGCTAAAGTATTATTGTTTCAAGTTTCGACCATACTTTCATCCTTTTAAACTTTCAACCCAAGGAAACCCCATGCGCCCTTCTCCGCGCCTTTCTTTGTTTGCGATTCTTTCAGGACTCGTGCTTACATCAGTGCCAATGTGGGCGGCAGTATACGAATATGACATGTCACATGATGATAATGGCCTAACTTCCCAAAATTCAGCTGCAGCTTGGACCTGTCATAGCATTGTGAAGAACAATAACCATGCTGGCTATAACGGAGGAGGAGACTACATCCAATCAACATCCGCGACTGCCATGCCGATAACAAACCTCTGGGTGAAGTACCAATCCTCGTCCGTAAATGCTTCGCGGAGACTGTATTTGGAACGACGCGATGAAGCAGGAACAACTGTTCTTGGCGCAAGACTAGAGTTCAGCGTTCCAAAGGAAAAAGTACAAATCACAACAAACTTTGTCTTTCAGGCCTCAGAAAATGTCAGGAATTTAAAAATGATCGCAGAGGGATCTTCTGGCACGTGGATTATCTACAACCTGACCGTCTATACAACCGATCCGCCGCCGACACTGGAGGCGATTGAAGACCAGAACATTGGAAGCAACAACGAAATAGACCACCTTGCCTTTTTCCCCGCGACGAGCGTGTCAGGCGATGCGCTTGTCATTTCCGTTACGACGGCGAGCGACATTCCGTCCGCGAGCTATGGGGTCTTTCAGGAGAACGGCTCTTGGTTCTTCCGCTTCTCGCCGGAGGATGCGGGCGTAACATCGGGTAATGTTGACTTTACCATATCGGCAACAGGCATCGGCGGTACGACATCTGTTTCCTTTACGGTCGCGGTGACGGCTGGCGTCGTCAAGACTGAGCCAACATTTGACCCGATAGCAGGCCAGTCCGCTCTTGCGCTCCGTACGCTCACGGTCCCCTTCACCGTGCGCGAGGCCGACGGCGACGAAATCAGGACGAATTACTTCTGCCAAACGTCGGGTGTGACGGGGACGTATGGCATCGACGCGAACGGCAGCTTCTTCTACACGCCTTCGCTGGCAGACGCCGCAATCGGCACCGTCGCGTTCAGAATCACGGCAACGGACACCGAAGGGATGGGCCAAGGTGACTTCACCGTCACGGTTGCGGCGGGCACGCCGCCTGTCATCGGCCCCATTGCCCCCCAAACCGTTGTGTATGACGGCATGAACGAGGTGACACTCGCCCTCACGCCGACGGATGGCGACAAAATCACCGCGACAAATGTGACAGTCAAGACTGGCACGCCCAATCCAATAGGCGCGTACACATTCTCAGACCTCGTCTTCCGCTTCGCCCCGGCCGCAGATGACATTAACCAGACTTTCTTCTTCACGGCCTCCGCGACCGACTTCGACGGCACAACGAACGTAGACTTCAAAGTCACCGTTGCGTTAGCCACGCCCGTTCTGAAGCACTGTCCCGTCGACCAGTGGACGACGACGAGCTTCACGGCCGACATTGAGACAGCTGTCCCTGGCGCGACGTCCTACCGACTCCGCCACATCCATACCGAGGCTAACGGCACGGTTGTCACGGGCTACGTCGACAACGCCACATTCCCCTGTGTCGTTTCCGGTCTCGACACCACGAACTACGTCTATGACGTCCAGGCGCAGAGGGGTACAACGGTCTCTTCCTGGTCCAACGCGAAATCCATCGACCTCCACAACTACATCGCGCCGACCTATACCATCCCGATGACGGGCGCCGCGCGCGGCGTCTACCGCCAGGACTTCAACAGCCTCATCACCTCCGGCTCAATCTACTGGTATGACGCCCGCACAATTCCGGGGTGGTATGCGGCCAGCTCCAGCGGCTCGATGTCGGACGAAAAAATCACGGCCAGCAAGGGGGTTTCAAGCGAAACGGGTATTCTCTCCTGCCAGGTCGACACAAACAACATTCCCAACCGCGCCCTCGGCCTTCGTGCCGCCACGCAATGGGACGACTTCTCCTTCGGCGCCGTTTTCACGAACAAGTGCAAATATGCCGTGACCAACCTCACCGTCACCTTCACGGCTCTTCAGATCCGCCGATACACCACGATTAGCAAGCTCCACTTCAGCTACGCCCGTTCCAATGGTTTTATCGAACTGATCACAAGCGGACTCTCCTGGACGGATGTCGAGGCCCTTCGGTTCACTTCGCCCATACAGGGCTCCTCCGCCCAGCTCTACCCGCCGGCCACGGAGCGCCTTTCCGCCAGCATCCCCTTCGAGGGTGCGAACGCCATCCAGCCAGGCGAGGTCATCGCGATGCGCTGGTATCTTGAGGCCAAGAACAACTATCCCACGCTCGCCATCGACGACCTTGAGATCAAGTGGGAGTGCGCCTGGCCGCGCCAAACCGTAATCTACCTGCAGTAGGGCAAGTAGCGGCGGACGGAGCCGCCGCATCAAAACACCGAGGGCTGTCGATGGCCATCGACAGCCCTCAGTTGTGTTAGACAATGTGCTATAATCTTTATGTTCGACTGCGCCAAGTGGCGCAGGAGGAGCGACCATGAAGATTGAAGACATCGACACCAATTTCAAGCCCGCCACGGTGGGCGACAAGGAAGTTCACTATCTTGACGCCACCAAGGCGCCGTTCAGCCTCGAAGGGTTTCCGTGGGGAGACCCCGCCAAGGGCGAGTTCTTCCGCCTGCCCGCCGACATGACCGAAGTCGAGGTCAACAGCGGCGCGCTCTGGAACGGCCACCACAACGCCTCCGGCGGCGCGGTCCGCTTCCGTTCCGATTCCCCGTTCTTCGCCATACGCGCGAAGCTCTCCGACTCGGGCGACATGAACCACATGCCGCGCGCGGGCAGCGCGGGGTTCGACCTTTACTGCGGCCCGATGAAGAACTCCTTCCATGTCGGAACCGCGCAGCCTTGCCCGCGCGAGGAAGTGCTCGAACGCATGCTTTACATCCGTGACACGTGCGACACGGGCATGAACGACTGGCTTGTCAACTTCCCGCTCTACGGAGGGCTCAAATCAATCGAAATCGGTCTCGCCCCCGGCAGCGTCCTTGAGGCGCCGGCGCCGCACCAGAATGGAAAAATCGTTTTCTACGGCTCCTCCATCACGCAGGGCGGCTGCGCCTCGCGCCCGGGCAACAACTATTGCTCGATGCTCTGCCGCGCGGTCGACGCCGAGCAGATCAACCTTGGCTTCTCCGGCTGCGGACGCGGCGAAATCGCCGTCGCAAAAGCGATTGCCTCCATCAAGGGGCTTTCGGCGTTCGTCATGGACTACGACCACAACGCCCCGAACGCCGAACACCTCCTCGCCACCCACGAGCCTTTCTTCAAGGCGATTCGCGAGACATGGCCCAATCTACCGGTCGTTATGCTCTCAATGTGCAACATCTGGCGTCACAAGGGATACGCTGCGGAATGCCGCCGCCGCGACATAATCAAGGAAACCTACGACAAGGCCATAGCCGCCGGCGACCACCATGTCTACTTCGTCGACGGCGAGACGCTTTTCGGCGACCGCGACCGCGAAGCCTGCACCGTCGACGGCTGCCACCCGAACGACCTCGGCTTCTACCGGATGTTCGAGAATGTTCTGCCAACGCTGCGCCGCGCCCTTGTCGAAGCCTGAGACGCGCCACATACGGCCAGTAGGTTAAGAAGTTAAGCGATTAAGCGGTTAAGGAAGCAAGAACCAGGAACCAGGAACCGAGAACTTAGAACTGGGAACTTTGAACTATGAAGCCAATGGGAACACCCGGACGTGAAGTCCGAATCGCAGTAATTGGAGTCGGTGGCCGCGGATTCGGCCAGATGTGCACGTTGCTCGGCATGCCGGACGTGAAAGTCGCCGTCGTCTGCGACGTCTACGAGGACCGCGTCAAGCGCGCGTGCGACAAGTGCGCCGAGATGCAGGGCTTCCGCCCCGACGGCACCCTCGACTACCGCGAGGCCGTCAATCGCGCCGACATCGAGGCGGTCATGATCTTCACCTCATGGCAGACGCACGCCCGCATCGCAGTGGCCGCCATGCGCGCCGGCAAGTACGCCGCTTTCGAGGTCGGCGGCGCGTCTTCCGTCGAGGAATGCTGGCGGCTCGTGCGCACGAGCGAGGACACGGGCAAGCCCTGCATGATGCTGGAGAACTGCTGCTACAACGACACCGAGATGGCGCTCCTCAACATGGTCAAGCTCGGCCTCTTCGGTGAGCTCGTCCACTGCGAGGGCGGATACCTCCACGACCTCCGCGACGAAATCGGCAAAGGAGACCTCATCCGCCACTACCGGCAGGACAACTTCCACTGCCGCAACGGCGAACTCTACCCGACGCACGAGCTCGGCCCGATTGCAAAGTATCTCTCGCTCAACCGCGGCAACCGCATGCTCCACCTCTGCAGCATGGCCTCGAAGGCGGCCGGTCTCCGCGCATGGTACCGCAAGAACCGTCCGGACACGCCGTTCCCCGAGAAGCAGGTCAACGAGGGCGACATTGTCACCACCATGATCAAGTGCGCCAACGGCGAGACCATCTTCCTCAAGCATGACTGCACGACCCCGCGGCCCTACTCACGCTTCGGCATGATTCAGGGTTCGCTCGGAACATGGCAGGAGGATGGCGCGCGCCTGTATCTCGAGGGAATCTCCCCGATTCACCAAGGGGAGTGGACGCACTCTTGGGAATCCGACGCCGACTACCTCAAGAAATACGAGCATCCGCTTTGGAAGGAGTACCGCGAATTCGGCTTGCGCGGCGGACACGGCGGCATGGACTACCTCGTCCTCCGTGGCTTCATCGAGGCCGTCCAGGACAAGAAACAGACGCCAATCGACGTCTATGACACAGCCTCATGGATGGTCATCACCTGCCTCAGCGAGCAGTCGGTCTCGATGGGGGGCCTGCCCGTGCCGATTCCCGACTTCACGGACGGCCTCTGGATGAACCGCCCCGACCACGACAACAGCGCCTACACGCTTGAGCGCATTCCAGAGTAATGCACAATGCAGAATGAGGAAGGCGGAGGGACCTGGGGACATTATCGCGGACGACTTGCGCCGAGCCCAACCGGCGCATTGCACCTGGGGAACGCGCGCACTTTCATGATCGCCTGGCTGCGAGCCCGCACGCAGGGCGGAAGCCTTGTTCTCCGCATGGAGGACCTCGATCATCCGAAAAACAAGCCAGGTGCCGCCGCCGCCGCGCTTGACGACCTCCGCTGGCTGGGTTTCGACTGGGACGAAGGGCCTGACGTTGGCGGCCCCTGCGCCCCATACGTCCAGACCGAGCGGCGCGATCTCTACGCCGCCGCCCTTAAAAAGCTGATTGCGGACGGACGCGTTTATCCGTGCATTTGCGCGCGCAAGGACGTCGAGGCCGGGCAGTCGGCGCCACACATTGGCGAAACGCCTTTCTATGCTGGAACCTGCCGCGGCCGCTTCGCCTCCTACGCCGAGGCGCGCGAGGCAGCCGGGGGACGCCTCCCCGCATGGCGCTTCCGCGTCGAGTCTGGCGAGGCGGCCGAGTTCGACGACGCCTTCTGCGGCTATGTGGCGCAGGATGTGTCGACGTTCTGCGGGGATTTTGTCCTTGCGCGCGACGAGTTCGGCGCCGGCTACATGCTTGCGGTCGTGGTCGATGACGCCGCTATGGGCATAACGGAGGTCGTGCGCGCCGACGACCTGCTTGAGACGACGCCCCGCCAGCTTCTTGTCTACCGTGCGCTGGGATTGGTGCCGCCATCGTTCCTCCATGTCCCGCTGGTGCGCGGGGCCGACGGATTCCGCCTCGCCAAGCGGCATGGCGATACGCGCATCGCGTCATTCCGCGAGGCGGGCGTTCCCCCAGAACGCCTGCTTGGACTTCTAGCGCACTGGTGCGGCTGGGCCGCAGAGGGCGAGTCCGTCACGCTCGACCAGCTTCTCGCCCGCTTCGACCTCGACCTTCTCCCCCGCTCCCCCGCCGTTTGGAGAGGGAGCCTAACACCATGACATCCGCACATGGTGTCTGACACCTGGGCCAGCCAGGGTGTCTGACACCTGAGCCCCGCCGTTTGGCGGGAAAGTATGCTATACTAATTGCATGGATTCCACAGAGACTACACGGCAGGTTCCGCGCCACATCGCCATGATAATGGACGGCAACGGGCGCTGGGCGAAGAAGCGCGGCCACATCCGGCTCGACGGTCATAGGGCCGGGGCGGAGACCGTGCGCCGCGTGCTCGACTACTGCAAGAAGTACGGCGTGCAGTACCTGACACTCTACGCCTTCAGCACCGAGAACTGGTCGCGTCCCAAGGCCGAGGTGGCGGGTCTGATGAGGCTTCTCGCCAAGTTCCTGCGCGAAAAGGAACGCGACCTCATCAAGGACGAATGCCGTTTCCGCGTCATCGGCCGGCGCGTTGACTTGCCTGCCGACCTCCAAAAGCTCATCGCGAAGGTCGAGGAGTCCACGAAACAATTCCAGCAGCAGCTGATCGTCTGCCTCAGCTATGGCGGACGCGCCGAAATAGCGGATGCGGCGACGCGCCTTGTCCAAGACGTCCGTGCCGGCAGGCTTCCGGCGGGTCCGGTTTCAGAAGCGACCTTCGCCTCCTACCTCTACGCGCCCGACGTCCCCGACCCCGATCTTGTCTTGCGGACAAGCGGCGAATTCCGGCTCAGCAACTTCCTTCTCTGGGAGGCCGCTTACAGCGAACTGTATGTCACGCCGGTGCTCTGGCCCGATTTTGAGGAAAAGGACTTCATCGCCGCGCTAGACGCCTTCGCCTCGCGTTCCCGCCGCTTCGGGGGAGTCGAAACGGCAGACACATCGAAAGGGATTGCGCCATGAGCATGCAACTGACGAAACGGATCATCGCGGGCATCTCCGTGGCCATCGCCTTCGCCTCGCTAATGGCCTTTTGCCCGGGGCCTGTCCAGTTTGTCTTCCTGCTGGCCTTCGCCCTCGCCTGCCAGGCGGAGTTCTATGCCCTCGCCATGCGCGGAGGCTACCGCGTCTACAACCACACGGGCTGCGTCCTTGGCGCACTCTGGTTCCTCGCGGTATACGTGCTGACCGGTCCGAGAACCATGCAGAACGGCACAACGTACGGAAATCTCGTTGCGGACTGGGAGAGCGCCCTCATCTTCGGCGGGTGCTTCCTGATCCTGCTTCGCGCACTCTTCGACAAGCAGTGCCGTCACGCATTTGAGACCACGGCCATCACATGCCTCGGCATCATCTACGGACCCGTCATGCTAAGCTACTTCGTCCGCCTTGCGCAATGGGATTCGACAACGCAGTTCGCGACGACGCGCTCCGGCGTCTTTCTCACCTTTTTCATAGCGGTTGTCATCAAGATGAGCGACACTGGCGCTTTCGCAGTCGGCACCGCATGCGGCCGCCACAAGATGTTTCCGCGCATATCGCCGAAGAAATCATGGGAAGGGCTTGCGGGCGGCATCGCCACAGGCATGGGCGTCGGCATCGGCCTGGCACTTCTGGCCGCGAAGTACAAGTGGGGCCCCGACGGCGTATTCTATTCGTCGGGTCCGACAGCTCCAGACCTTACGCTTCCAAAGGCGGCGTTCATCTCCGCGCTGCTCGTGGTGATAGGACTCTTCGGCGATCTTTTCGAGTCCATGTACAAACGCACGGTGAACATCAAGGACTCGCGCGCGATCTTTCCCGGCATGGGCGGGCTTCTCGACGTCGTCGACAGTCTGATCTTCGCCCCTCCGGTGCTTTACTACTTCCTAATCTGGTTCTAGCCCCAGGCGCAAAATGGACAACTGGCTCGACTCCAAACTCGACAACCTCGTCACGGCCCTGCATCCTTGCGGGAAGTGCCCCGCGTCGGATGCGGTGCCAAACCGGGGCAAGGTGATCGACGTCCTCAAACAACTCGTTGCGCTTTTATTCCCCGGCTGCCACGGAGCAGGCCCTCTCGCGGACGGAGACCCCGCCGGCGCCGTTGTCCGCGACAACCTCCGCGCTGCCGCGCAGGCCCTGGCAGACCAGTGCGCGCGCGCGTTCGCATACGCCGGGGGAAAGTCGGGAGACGACTGCCACCGTGCGGGCGAAGAAGCCGCTGCCGCGCTCTTCGACGCCCTCCCGGAAATCCGCGACATGCTCGCGGAGGACATCGTCGCCGCCTACGAAGGCGATCCCGCCGCGCAGTCGACGATGGAGGTCGTGATGAGTTACCCGGGCCTCCTCGCGATAGCCGTGCACCGGCTCGCGCACATCCTGTACAAGCGGAAGGTGCCGCTCATTCCGCGGGCCATGAGCGAATACGCGCACTCGCGGACGGGTATCGACATCCATCCAGGCGCGACGATTGGCCCCGGATTCTTCATCGACCACGGAACTGGCGTTGTAATCGGCGAAACCTGCGTCATCGGCCGCCATGTAAAGCTCTACCAGGGGGTTACGCTAGGCGCGCGCAGCTTCGCGAAGGACGCGGAC
>JAEEGG010030082.1_pt1 | contig 10104 bp, 8 predicted proteins | sample 9134161 | NCBI WGS metagenome assembly JAEEGG01 (sample SAMN16246543, study PRJNA631951) | gut metagenome | biome: gut microbiome; feature: rumen; material: CR-attached | host: Bos | place: Iran: Karaj | collected 2018-10 | reverse complement strand
AAGAAGCTCTCCAAGGTCTGGAACGGTGAGATAGAACAGGTGAGGGGGGTCGCCTCATCCATCGACGGAGCTGTCAATGTCAGCGGCTCCGCCAACACCGAGCTTCTCTTGAAGGCCGGCATGGATTGCCCCCTAGCGACCGCAGAAGGGTCTGGGACGGGCTCCTCGTCGTTGAAGTACACCAGCGGGATAGACACCTGGCTCGACTACATCAAACTGGATACCGTGATAATTCTTAGAGGCAGTTTCACCACCACAGGCTCGTTCATAGACCCCAACGCTCCCGGGGTTTACACCTCGTGGTCTTGGTTCGACAAGGATTATGACAACCTTCCGAAGGCGTTCGCGGATCAGACCAACGGATTCTATACTCTGGAATGCTACAAGAAGGGCCAGTGCCTGATAACCTCGACGATGCTCCCTGCGCCGCTTAAATCCGCCATAATGGCGAACTACTTCTACGCAGGAACCGTTTTCGACGATGCGACCACCTGGTCTACCGACTACTGCGCAGACTTCTTCAAGACTTTCTTCGGATGGTCAGACGAGTTCCTCGAAGGACAGAGGTACGTTCTTACCCAGGAAGAGGTTTGCGGCAAACCCGCTTGAAAACACTTACCTGCCACGATAGTGGCAGGGGACCCTCCTCAGAGAAGACAGAATGAATGGAGATTCCATGGAAGACGCTGCCGATACGCTTCAACGCAAATACCGCAAGTATGTCAGGAGGAAGGTCGCCTTCATCGGAATCGCCTTGCTGATATGCGTCGGCGCCGTGGGCGTCTCTGTCACCGTCGGGGCCAGACCGGTAGCTTTTCTAGACGTTTATGATATCATCTACAGGCACATCGCTGGAACCACTTACGCTCCGGGAACGGCCGAATGGCTGGAGGATTATGTGATCTGGAATGTGCGCGTGCCCAGGTCTCTGTTTGCCGCGATGGCCGGAATGGGATTAGCAGTGGCCGGAGCGGTGATGCAGGGAGTGATGAAAAACCCCTTGGCGGGACCGTACACCACAGGCATATCGTCGGGAGCATGTTTCGGCATGGCGATTTCGGTCACGGTGGGGTTCACCGCAGTGAATGGGACTATGAGCCTTCCGACGGTGGCCTGCGCCTTCGTGTTCTCCTTGATCCCGATGCTCCTCATGATTGTCCTCGCACCTCGTGAAAACGTATCCCCTGCGACCCTCATACTGACCGGGGTCGCGGTGTCCTACCTGTTCAATGCGCTCACCACCGTCCTGATGGTCACGGTCGACGAGGACACTCTGGCCAACGTGTACGAATGGAGATTGGGCAGCTTCACCAACATCACATGGAACTGCATTCCTCTGTCCTTCGGGATTACAATATGCTGCTCGATAGCCCTGTTTCTGCTTTCCAATAAACTCAATGCCATCTCCATGGGGGAGAAGGAGGCCACCAGCTTGGGGATCAACGTCAACCATCTGCGCCTGGTGATGCTCAGCCTGTCATCCCTGATTGTGGCGTCTATCGTGGCGTATGCGGGGATCCTGAGCTTCATAGGCCTTATAGCACCGCATATGGTCCGCTTAGTAATCGAAGGAGATAATAGGTTCGTCATTCCAGGCGCCGCCGCGTTCGGGGCCGCATTCTTGCTAATTTGCGATGTGTTCGCCCGTCTGATATCGGATGTGGATGCCATTCCAGTAGGTGTTATAGTCGCTTTCATCGGCGCGCCGATTTTCCTCTATATGGTTGTAAGGCAGTCGAGGAACATGTGGTGATAGAGTGGACAAAACCGACATTCTCATCACGAATTACAAAAAGAGCCAAAGACGGTTCGCCAGGGTGATGATTGGGCTGAGCGCCCTGGTCGCCGCGATTTTCGTCGTTGGTCTTTCGGTGGCGCAGTATCCCGTCGGATTCATGGAAACATTCTCCATCCTAATGGACAACATAACAGGCAACGTCAGCATAGAAACTTATGACGACTGGATAAAGAACGAGATCGTCATCAACATGAACGTCCCCCGCCTGCTGACAGGAATCTCCATCGGAGCCATACTGTCGGTGTCGGGAGCAGTAATGCAAGTAGTCGTTAAGAATCCCATGGCTGATCCGTTCACCACCGGGATATCGTCAGGAGGCCTGCTCGGGGCCTCCCTCTTCATCGCTTACGGAATATCCGTGGTCCCGTTTCTGAGTGGCAACACGGCGGTGATGGTCAACGCATTCCTGTTCTCTCTGATTCCCACCACGGTTATACTCATCGTTACCGCGTTCAAGAGGAACATATCGCCCACGATGATGATTCTGACGGGCATCGGCGTTATGTACATATTCTCGGCTACGTCGTCCCTGGTGAGGTATAGCGCCGACCCCAGCAAGGCTGCGGAGATATATCGCTGGAGCCTGGGGTCTCTGGGCAGGGTGCCCTGGGACAGCCTGTACGTGGTGATAATTGCTGCTGCGATTGCCCTCATAGCAGGGATAGCGTTTTCAAGCAAACTCAACACCCTGTCCCAAGGAGACGACCTGGCCAAATCGCTCGGCATCAATATTCGCTGGTTCAGAGCGACATCCCTTACGATATGCGCGTTGGTGACCGCGGTCACAGTGTCACTGGCAGGCTCCATAGGGTTCGTAGGCCTCGTCTGTCCACACATCGCCAGGATGCTGGTAGGCAGTAACAACAAATTGGTGGTTCCCTGCGCTGCAATCGTAGGCATGGTAATGCTGGTCGGTTGCGACATACTGTCCAAGGTCATTCTCACATACGGGCTGCCGGTAGGTGCCGTTACGGCCCTCATTGGAAGCCCGATTTTCATATACATGCTAATTAAGAGCAATAGACGGCCGTGGTGATCGATTTGGAACTTGTGATACAAAATCTGTCGTTTAAATATCTTGACAGGGAGGTGCTGCACGACATCTCTTTAACCCTGAAGAATTCCGGACTCGTCGGCATACTGGGCCCCAACGGGGTGGGGAAATCCACCCTGGTCCAATGCATCGATCGCATCCTGGAGATTACTGGGGGGGATGTGACCATTAATGGGAAGCGCCTAAGAGAATACAAGCCTAAGGAGTTGGCAAAGATAGTCAGTTACGTCCCCTGCTCCACTTCGGAGACCTTCCCCATGACCGTCCTTGATACCATCCTAGTCGGGAGGCAGCCAAATTCCGGTTGGAGACTGGACAGGGCGGATTTTGAAGTGGTCCAAGGCGCCTTGGAGTTCATGGACATCGAGGATCTGGCCCTGAGGCACTTCAACGAGCTGTCCGCCGGTCAGCGCCAGAAGGTGATGCTGGCAAGAGGCTACGCGCAGCATGCCGAGATCCTTCTATTGGACGAGCCTACGGCGAACCTAGACATCAAACATCAATACTCGGTCTCTAAACGCTTGAAGCGGCTTTCCCAGCAGGAAGACGTCATGGTTATCATGGTCTGCCATGATTTGAACATCGCAGCAAAATACTGTGACCGCCTCATCCTCATGAAAGACGGGACAATATACGCGGACGGGGACCCTACGGAAATAATCACCGAGAGGAACATCAAGGACGTCTATGGCGTTGATTGCAGAATACTTGTGGATGACGGCAGACCCTTCGTCGTAGTAAACGACGACAATTTGGAGCGAGTCTCGGATCTTGAGTGCGTGCCTCATTCCATTTCCTATATCTAAATGCCTGAGCACATTTCCAGCAAATCCAACGAAATCGCGTCCCACGAAGGGCGAATGATCCGAAATGGTTACCGGGCTCAGCGGCTACATGCGACTGCCGGGCTCCCAATCAGCTTTGCAAAGCCTTCAACGGAGATCTGACCACTGCTATCGGCCAGTGGGTCGAGATAGCAAGCCTCTCGCATTTTACTGCAAGGAACGACTTGAAACCGTCATCAGGGGCCATGAATGCCGATTGACGCGATGCCAAGAATGAATCTTTTCCGTTCAGGATTGCATGTCTTGGGCTTGCAGAGGCGGTGAGCGTGCTATGATAGCCAGTAGAATCACTCACACACATCCGCACCCCTCCCGCGTCGGGTATATATCTATCTTCGGAAGCCCGAAAATAGGCGGTTTTCTGGAGGACGGTGTGGATTGCGACTGCGAGGGAAGGTGCGTCCTTCGCCTCTCGCGAGGGGGGCCGCTATCGTCGTCATGGATCATGAAGGGTCCCGAACTCGCCCGTCCACAGCGGATGCTTGTCTCCTGTCAGATCAAGTCGTCCTCGTATCGTCCGGGCGTCCGTGCCGCTTGCCGACGGGAATCCCGAGCCGTGTTTCCCGGGACTCCGTGAGAGCGGTATACGCCTGTATACGCCATCGCGCGTATGCGCGCCGCGCCTCCGTCGGATGAGAGCGTATTCCGAAATAATTATACATGTAACATTTGTTCGGAATAACGATGATCATCAGAAGGGACGACTACCTGAACCGCCTCATCGAGTCCAAGCACACCCGCTCCGTGAAGGTGGTCAGCGGAATCAGGAGGTGCGGGAAGTCGTTCCTGCTCTTCCAGCTGTTCGCCGGCCACCTCCTGGAATCCGGGACGGACCCGTCCCACATACTGAAGTACGAGCTCGACCTCCTCGAGAACGCCGCCCTGAGGGACAAGGCCGCGCTGTACGGGGACATCCTGTCCAAGGTCGCGGACGACGGGATGCACTACGTCCTCATCGACGAGGTCCAGCTGGTCGACGGCTTCTACGAGGTTCTGAACAGCCTCCTCCACCGCGGCAACGTCGACGTCTACGTGACCGGCAGCAACTCCAGGTTCCTGTCCAAGGACATAGTCACCGAGTTCAGGGGCAGGAGCACGGAGATCAGGGTGCGCCCCCTCTCCTTCAGGGAGTTCGTCGGCGCCAAGGGGACGGACCCCCGCGACTGCATAGACGAGTACATGGACTACGGCGGGATGCCGGAGCTCTTCCAGTACCAGTCGGACAGACAGAAGGCGGAATACCTGGCCGGCCTGATGGAGACGGTCTATCTCAAGGACATCGTCGAGAGGCACGGCGTCAGGAACGTGGGGGAGCTGGGGGACCTCACCGACGTGATGACGTCGTCCATAGGCTCGGCCAGCAGCGTCTCGAGGATCACCGACACCATGCGCACCCGCTGCCGCGCGAAGATCACGGACAAGACCGTGAAGAAGTACATCGGGTACCTCTGCGACGCGTTCCTCTTCGAGGAGGCCAGGAGGTACGACATCAAGGGCAGGAGGCACATAGACTCGGAGAAGAAGTACTACATCGCGGACACGGGCCTGAAGAACGCGAGGGAGCACTTCAGGCAGAACGAGGCGTCGCACATCATGGAGAACGTGGTCTACAACGAGCTCCGCTGCAGGGGCTACGACGTGGACGTAGGCTCCCTGTACGCCACCGAGTCCGAGGGCGGGAGGCGCATGAGGATCGGGTGCGAGGTGGACTTCGTCGCCAACCGCGGGAACGCCAGGGTGTACATCCAGTCCGCCTACCGCATGGACGAGGGGGTGCAGGAGAGGGAGAGGCGCCCGTACCTCTCCATCAGGGACTCGTTCAGGAAGGTCATAGTCACCATGGACGCGAGAGGCAGGAGGTACGACGAGGACGGCATCGAGAGGATCGGCCTGATCGACTTCCTAATGGACCCCGACAGCGTCCGAGCCTCGGGATGCGCCGGCATGCGGTGCCCCCGGCCGTGCTGACGCCGTTTCGGACCTCTCGCAGGCCTCCGCGGGATTGTGATTGAAGAGGATAATCCAGTAAAATCACTCACACGCCTCCGGGCGCCTCGCGCGTCGGGTATATATCTATGTTTGGAAGCTCCTAAACAAGCGGTTTTCCGAAATAGGATGTGAACCCCCGCCCTGCGGGCCACGCCGGGCTGGGAGCCTTACAGTCGCCCTGTCATCTCGGAGGCCCTTCAGACGATGTGTACGGTTTGGGCGGGGGATGCCATGATCCGATCTGCCCTCGGACAGGGGAATATTTTCCGACCGTCCAGCGATGGCGGCTTCGATTTCGCTTTCCTGTCAAGGAACGTGGTCTCGGGATGCGTGGCTCATCGGAAATGGGCTTCCACGGCTTCTGGTCCAGGCGTAGGGCTTTACCGTCATTCCTCATGCCGTCGGCCACTTGGCTGTCAGCCGGACCGTCCCCAGAGGCCCCACATCTCTTATGTCCGGGTCGTGGAATCGCTCTTCAATCCTGAGGCCGTACTGCTTCAAGCAGACATCGTTCTCGAATTGTAGCTTCCGCTTGCTAGCCCTCAGACGTTGTGACCACATTGTCGCAGTGTTTTTATAGTGCACTTTCCTCGATATGCTGGATTTAACATCCAAGTGATTCAATGGATAATAAATCGATAGCAATCATCGCCATAGTCGCGGTCGCAATCATCGCCATCGCTGCGGCGGCGGTCGTTCTCATGAACAACGGTGATGACAGCGGGGATAAGCCCGTGAAGAAGGCCACGGGAAGGCTCACGGTCTATGGCAACGCCAACAACGACGATTACCTGGACCAGGGCGACGTAAAGACACTGGAGGAGATAGTGAACACGATCTCCAAGGGCGGGGAGTGGGACTACAAGCTCTACCCTTACGCCGACGCCAACAACGACGGTAAGATAACCAGCTCCGACGTCACCTACCTCAAGAAGCTTCTGGGCAAGGACGCCTTGCTGAAGAGCAACGAGAAGGTAAACATGTACTATATGAACTACAACGGTACCACCTCCTGCGTCTCGTACCCCATCAGCCCGGATGCGAAGATAGGGACCAACTGGTACTACGGGTTCTACGACGCGATGGCTTGCGGATGCTACGACAGGATCACCGCCGGGACCACCCGCGCCCAAGGCTACGGGCAGGACATGTTCCCCGGATGCGACAAACTGTTCACTATAGGCACGGCCGGCAACTTCGACGTCGAGCTCGTCATGAAGTCGGGCGTCAAGGTCCTCCTTGGGTCCACGTCCCAGACCGTTTACGACGAGATGAAGGCCGTCGGCGTCGACGTGATAATGCTCAGGGGCTCCGGGGTCTCCACCAGCGGAATGGACGTCATATCCAACATAATCACCATGGGTGTCCTCATGTCGTGCGAGGACGCCGCATACGAGTACATGACCTTCTTCGACAAGGTCCTCAAAATGATCGACGACAAGACCGACCAGATCAAGCGCGAGTACACCTACATCATGCCTTACAACCCGACCAGCACCATCGAGAACATGGTGGATACGGAGATGCGCTCCACCGGGCGCATGCTCGGAGACACCTACGCCCTGTCCCTGGTCCCGTTGAGGGACGTCGTGTACAGCGCGGATGCCACGTGCCCGACCATCGCCACCGAGGACATACTGAAGTGGGACCCCGACTTCATAGTGGTCGACATCGTCGCCTCACTGAACGCCTGCGACGACCCCACGGAGGTCAAGCAGAAGTTCCAGAACGCCTGGGACCTGTTCTCCTCCACCAACGCCTACAAGAAGGGCAACATGCTCGGAGTCAGCTACGACAGCATCGGGACCACCATGGGCATAGCCGTCATCCCGCTGCTCTGCTCGTACCTCTGGCCCGACATATTCAGCGAGGAAGAGGGCTGGAAGCTCATGGAAGAGGCCGTCGGGAAGTTCAACAACCTGGACACGTCCAAGATCGACATCAAGTCCTGCGGAGGGATAATAGTCTACAAGATGGGCGCCTGAGGGGGACGACCCCCCCCCCCTCTAAACCCCTTACAGGTGGCCACATGATCAAAAATGCGATTCTCAACGACGGCCTCGTGAAGACGGCGGTCCTCGACGCCTTGGCCGAGTGGGACGCGCCGTCGGAGTCCGAGAAGGAGGACTCCGGCTACGAGGACTACCGCCGCTACATAATGAGGAAATGGCTCTTCATGGCCCTGTGCGTGGCCATAATAGTCGTCGTGTCGGGGTACGCCCTGACCGTGGGCGGTTATGATATAGGGTTCTTCGAGACGTTCGAGATAATATGGGACCACTTAACCGGCAACATCGGCGACGTCAACAAGGACTACGTCATCGTGCAGCTCAGGTCCCCCCGCATCATCATAGGGATCCTGACCGGGGCGGGCCTGGCCTCCGCAGGGGTCGTGATGCAGAGCACCCTCATGAACCCCCTGGCCGACTCCTATACGACCGGGGTGTCCTCCGGGGCCCTGTTCGGGGCGTCCTTGTCCATCTCCCTGGGCATAAACGCCTTCGGCGGCAACGGGTCCCTCGTCATCAACGCGTTCCTGTTCTCGCTCATACCCATGTTCGTCATCATCAGCGTGGCGAAGATAAAGAAGACGTCCCCGACCGTCATGATTATGGCCGGGATAGCCGTCATGTACATATTCGACGCCTGCACCACCGTCGTCAGGCTGTGGTCGGAGCCGAACGCGCTCCAGGAGCTGTACATATGGAGCGTGGGGTCGCTCACGCATTCGGACTGGAGCGACATCCCCACCATGGTCGTCATAGTGATCCCCTGCATCGTAGCCCTGCAGCTCATGACGCGCCACATCAACGTGCTCGCCTCCGGGGACGACAATGCGAAGTCCCTGGGCGTGAACGCCGAGAGGCTCAGGTCCATATGCATGCTGATATCCGCGCTGATGGTCGCCACCATAGTGTGCTTCACGGGGCTCATAGGCTTCGTGGGGCTAGTGGCGCCTCATATAGTGCGCATATTCATCGGGGCGGACAACAGGTTCCTCCTGCCCGCCTCCATGCTGTTCGGCGCCGCGCTGTTGCTTCTGGCGGACCTCGTGGGGAAGACGATCATAGCCCCGGCGGTTCTGGAGGTCGGCGTGATCACCTCCTTCATCGGCGGGCCAATGTTCCTCTGGATACTCCTCAGGAAGAACAGCAAGGTGTGGGGGTGACAGGATGAAGCTTGTAGTCGAGAACCTGTGCTTCGGGTATTCGTCCGACGCCCTGACCCTGCAGGACGTCAACATAGAGATCGAGGAGCCCGGGCTGTACTGCATCGTCGGCCCCAACGGGGTCGGCAAGTCGACTTTCATAAAATGCCTCAACAAGCTGCTCAAGCCCAAGTCGGGCAGGGTGACCATAGACGGGCGCGACGTCCAGGAGATGAGCCTCGGGGAGCTGTCCGACCTCATAGGGTACGTGCCGGTGAAGACGGACGACCTCTTCTCGATGCCCGTGATAGACTCCATACTGATAGGGAGGTTCGACCCCAAGAAATGGAAGACGACCAAGGAGGACCTGGACATAGTCCACCGCGTGATGCGCCTGATGGGAATAGAGGACCTGGCCATGCATGGCTTCAACGAGCTGTCCGCGGGCCAGCACCAGAAGGTGGCTATCGCCAGGGGCATCGTCCACAGGCCCCGCATGCTTATCCTGGACGAGCCGACATCCAACCTGGACGTGAAGCACCAGGTCTACGTGACGGAGCTCCTCCGCGCCTTCGCCATCCAGGAGGACATGATCATCCTCATGATAAGCCACGACCTCAACATCTCCGCGAAGTACGCCCACAAGATCATAGCGATGTCGCCGCCGGGCACCATCTGCAGGTACGGGGACCCGAAGGAAGTCATAACGGAGGAGCTCATCAACGACATATACGGCGTGGAGGCCACCGTCATAGAGGATCACGGTCGCCCGCACGTGATATTGGGGTCCGCCTTCAACGGAAGGGACCGAGGTCGCCGGGCCTTCAAAACTCTTTGTCGGGGCTCCGGGTTTCCAGTTTCCGGGCCCCTCCAACCGCCGAGGCCGGATGTCAAAAGAATTCCCGGTCTGGCAGTCTGATTGGCCAGCGGCTCGGGGACAGGGTAGCCTACGGTAAGGAGATTATTGGATCCATTACCAACTCTTTTATCGGCAAGAATCGAATTATACCCGGAATGCGTGTCCCTTCGCTGTAGCCCCGCCTCAACCGCGAATTCATCAACGGGTTCGTCCCCTCGGTGCTCAAGCCAAGGGCGGTCGTAGTCTCCTGCGGCGCCCGCGGCAGCGGCAAGACCCACTGCGCCGTGTCCTTCTGCCAGGCCCTCATGGAGGGACGCTTCGGGGGCGCCCCCGAGCACGTGTCGCTCCTGACCAACGTGATCTTCGTCCGCAGGAGGGTGGACGGCAGGTTCGACACCGCCTCCCCTCCCG
>JAEEGG010030080.1_pt1 | contig 10104 bp, 8 predicted proteins | sample 9134161 | NCBI WGS metagenome assembly JAEEGG01 (sample SAMN16246543, study PRJNA631951) | gut metagenome | biome: gut microbiome; feature: rumen; material: CR-attached | host: Bos | place: Iran: Karaj | collected 2018-10 | reverse complement strand
GTGCCGGGACTGGCTGCCGCCTACTTTTTCCTTAGCAACCAATACCGCGAGCAGAACAATGCCATGAATGCGATATTGGCCATCGAACAGGCCATCGCCATCGACTCGGTCAACTATTGGTACACCGAGGCCGAGGGAGACCTCTTCCTCGCACTCAACCGTATCGATGATGCCCGTTTGTGCTATGAACGACTCGTTCGCAACTACCCCGACAAGAGTGAGCCGCTCTACAACATGTCGGAGATTTATCTGCGTCTCGACAGTGTGAACGAATGCCTCGCTATGCTCAACAAATTGGAGGAAATAGAAGGCATCAACGAACAACTCACACGCTATAAATTCGCCATTCTCAGCGACAAGAAGCGCATCGAAGAGGGCTTCGACGAATACCGCAAACTCATCGCACGCTATCCCTACAACGTGCGCTATCGTGTGCAGTTGGGTGATTTGCAGATGCAGTACGGACAGATTCCTCAAGCCAAGGAGACTTATGAGGCTGCTGCCGCTGTGGAGCCCGACAACGCCTATGTATGGGTTGCTCAGGCCAATTATTACAGTATGACAGGCGATCAGGATGCTGCTGACCGGCTTGTCGCTTCGGCACTCGTCAACAGCAATCTCGATGTCGATACAAAGGTGGAGGTCATGGAAGAGTACCTGAAGGGCTCCTTCCGAAAGCTTTCCAACTATCGTGACCAGGTCGAGAAAGGCAATGTCACTTCCAGCCTCGATACGATTGCGTTGTTCAACAATGTGGATTCCCTCTTCACTGCTGTCGTCGAGATGCATCCTACGTCGGACGAGATCTACAAGCTGCAGGCCGATTGGCGCAACGCGATGGGGCAGGACAGCCTTGCTTCCGAGAGTATGCGCTTTGCTGTCGATCTTAAACCCACTTCGATGGAGTATTGGGACCAGTTGCTCTATTACAGCACCTCGTGGATGCCTAAGCCCCAGCTGGTCGAGTTGACGCAAGAGGTTTTGAAAGAGCATCCCACCAGCCAGACTGCCTACCTCGTCGCTGCATGGGCTTACATCCAGCAGGATCAGCACGAAAAGGCCATCGAGCAATATCGCCTGGCTATCGAGAACATGAGTCCTCCCGATGCCAACAGGGTCAGCAACCTTTATGGCAGCATGGGCGACATCTATTATCAGGATAACCGTATGGACGAGGCATTCGAATGCTATGACAAAGCGGTGAAGTACAACCCGACGAACTACAATGCGCTCAACAATTATGCCTATTATCTGAGCCAGCAGAAAAAGGATCTCCACAAGGCCGAGGACATGGCGTTGAAGGTTATCCAGAAGTACCCCGACAATCCGACCTATCTCGACACCTATGCGTGGGTCCTTTATCTCGAAGAGAGTTATACGTTGGCGACGTTCTATCAGCAGCATGCCATCGACTGCCTCGCCAAGGACGACAAGGGCAACAGCACGTTGTTTGACCACTATGGCGACATGTTGCTCAAGAGCAACGACCTCAAAGGTGCTATCGAGCAGTGGAAGCGTGCCCTCGAATGCGATGACGTTGAAGACGTCGAGAAGATACAGAAGAAAATAGACAGTGCCGAGACACTTCTAAATAATTAAATTTCAATGAACAAGAACTTGAAGCATATTTATACGGCTACGTTGTTGGCCTTTACCCTTGTGTTCACTTCCTGTCATACCACCAAGGTGGTCACAGGAACCTTGACAGGTGCTCATCCCGAGAAGGCTCGTTTCGAGAGTGTGGTACAGAACAACTATAAGTACGAAGCCATGCAGTCGAAGGTGAAGTATTCGTTGGGAAAGACCAGCCTCAATGGAAAGATGTGCCTGGAGTCGGGTAATCGTCTTTGCATGCAGGTCAATGCTCCTATCATCGGTTTCGAGGTGGCTCGCGTTGAAGCCAGCCAGGAGTCGGTTCTTTTGGTCGACAAGTATGACAAGATGTACACCATCCTCGAACTTGCCAATCTCTACGACATCAAGGACATCAACGGCCATGAGATGGAGGCGTTGGAGTGCATCATGCTTGGTCGTATCTATATACCGGGTAGGGGACAGGCAACGAGCAAGGATTACTCGAAACTCTCTTGGACGACACCTTCGCTCGCCGACGGCAAGCAGGGCTATTCCGAGGGTCTTTACAAGGGAAAGGATTACAGCATCCTCTATGCCATCGATGAGAATGGTCGCCTCGTGAGCACACTGCTCGCCGTAGGAGGTAAGACGGCTCGATGGGAATACTCCGACTACCAGGAAGTGGAGCAGGGACAGTGGGTGCCCACCCAGGAATTCATCACCATTACCAATGCCGATAACAAGGAGATTTCGGCAGGTCTGAAACTGACCAATCCTTCGTTTGGCGAAAGTACTTGGCGTGATTTCGAACCCAATGACTCTTACAACAAGGTCTCCATCAAGGATATTGGCAATAGAATCAAGAGTCTGACCAAGTAAGTCGTGTCCCCTATGAAGCGTTTCTTTCGATATTTTGTGGTCATCGTCTTTTCGGTTGTGCTGATGGCAGGACCTGATAGCACTGTCGTTTTTGCACAACAGAAGAAGACCACTACAACGAAGACTACGACGCAAAAGAAGCCTGCTCAGACCTCGCAGAAGAAGCCTGCACAAAGTTCGGCAAAGAAACCCGCCCAGAGCACTTCTCAGAAGAAGCCTGCGCAAAGTTCGGCAAAGAAGCCCGCACAGAGTACTTCTCAGAAGAAACCTGCACAAAGCACGCAGAAGAAGTCTACGCAAAGCACTGCAAAGAAGCCTGCTCAGAGCACACAAAAGAAGTCTACCCAAAGCACGGCAAAGAAGTCAACGCAGAAGTCCTCCAGGGGTTCTGGTTCGAAGAGCTCTTCAAGTACAAGCAAGAAGAAGGGCAAGCCGATGAGTAGACAGGCTTACGAAAAGCAGCAACGCGACCTGCAGCAACAGATCCGCGATACCGAGAAACTCATCAGTAACAATAATACTTCGCTGAAAAGCCAGAATCGCGATATCCAGATCCGTGCCGACGAGATTCGCAAGCGTCAGGCGCTTATCAACAGCAAGCATCGCGAGATAGAATCCCTCGTTGCCGAAGAGGACAGCCTCAAGCGTGAGATAAGCAACCTCGAGAAGCAGCACAATGCTACGCAGAAGAAGTATGCTGCTGCAATGCGTCATCTCTATAAGTGGCGTAGCGGTTATGACGAACTGCTCTTTGTCGTTTCGGCAAAGGACTTGCTCGAAGGTCTGCGTCGTGTGCGTTACCTGCGTCGCTATGGAGAATGGCGCAAGAGTCAGGCCGAGCTGTTGGAGCAGCAGCGCAATGCTACCCACGAGGCCAAACAGTTGCTCGAACTCGTTCGCGTCGATCACGAGATCATTCTGGAAGACCTTGACAAGGAGCGTGCCTCGTTGGCTCAACGTCAGCAGGAGCAGGAGACACAGATAGCCAATTTGCAGAAACGCAACAAGGAATTGCAGACCGAATTGGATCGTGACCGCAAGCGTATGGCTGAGGTGGAGAAAACCATCCAGCGTATGATTGAGGAAGAGATACGCAAGGCCGAAGAGGCACGCAAGAAGGCCGAGGAGGAAGCCCGACGCAAGGAAGAGGCTGCCCGCAAGGCTCGCGAGGCCAAGGAGAAGGGTACTGCTACTGCGTCGAAGGGTTCGACGAGTGGGACCTCAACCTCAACTTCGAAGTCTACCGGCACTACCACGGCTCCTTCCAGAAACACGACCCACAATTCAGCCACAGTGAAGAAGGACGATGCTTTCCGCAGGTTGTCGGGCAGTTTCGCCGAAAACCGTGGAAGGTTGCCTTATCCCCTGGATGCCACGTTTGCCTTTGTCGATCATTACAATCCCAACAACGGCAACTCGAGCATTGTGCTCAGCACCCGTGTCGGAGCACATGCCTGTGCCATCTACGAGGGTGTCGTCCAGAGTTGTTTCCGAACGAGCGAGGAATGGACCATCATCGTGCAGCATGGCAATTATCGTTCGGTCTATATGAACCTGCAGAATGTTTTCGTTCGAGCAGGACAGAAGGTTTCCACGCGTCAGCAGTTGGGTACATTGAAGACCGAACCGGAGAGCAATCGAGCAGAGATCCGTTTCTGGATCTATCAGAATTCCACCGCTGTCAATCCGGAGCGTTGGCTGAAGCGATAACCTATTCGAGCGATAATCATTTGACCACATGGCTACAATAGACGACTGCAAGATCATCAATTTGCCCAAGGAGGAGGATCCTCGGGGAAGCCTGACGTATATCTATCAGAATGTGCAGGTTCCTTTCGAAATACGTCGTGTCTTCTACATCTACGACGTCCCTGCTGGTAAGGATCGTGGCGCACATGCCCACAAGCAGTGCTGGCAGTTCATCATCGCTGCCTCAGGTGCCTTGGAGGTGTATCTCAACGATGGTCACGCCGAAAAGATTGTGACCTTGAATCGTCCCTTCCAGGGATTGCTCGTCCCTCCCGGAGTCTGGGCTCATGAACAGGAATTCACCACAGGTGCCCTCTGTCTGGTACTGGCCAGCCATGATTATAGCGAAGATGACTACATCCGCAACTTCGACGATTATCTGAAATACCTTGCCCAAGCATGAACATCCATCGATATACGAGTAGCGATAAGCCGATATGGGACGCCTTTGCCCGTGCTTCGAAGAATGGAACCTTCCTCTTCGAACGTGACTATATGGACTATCATCGTGACCGTTTCTTCGACCATTCGCTGATGTTTCTTGACGACAGGGGACGCCTGGTGGCCCTCTTGCCGGCCAATGAGGTGGAGCTCGATGGTGTCCGACATCTTTACAGTCATCAGGGATTGACCTATGGAGGCTTTGTCCTTTCGACCAAAAACACCGTCGAACAGGTCATGGAACTTTTCGACGAAACTGTCACCTATCTGGAAGCAGAAGGTTTCGAAACGTTTCATTACAAGCAGATGCCGACGATCTATCATCAGTGCCCGTCGCAGGAGGATGAATACGCCCTTTGGCGCCATGGAGCCACCATGGAAGGCTGTAACATCTCATGTACGGTGCCTCTTGCAGGAACACCTCAACAGCCACCTTTCGAACGTCGTCGTCGTCGAGGCGTAGTGCGTGCCGAAGAGGCAGGCTATCAAATTGTTGAGAATGCCTCGCTCGAAGTGTTCTGGCCCATCATGGTCAACAATCTTCAGGAGCGCTACGATGCTTCGCCCGTCCATTCCCTGGCCGAAATGCAGTTGCTGCAAGACAGTTTCCCGCAGAACATCCAGTGTTTCCTGTGTGTCGATTCGATGGGAGAGGCGCAGGCGGGTGCCGTGGTCTTCCTGACCAATCCGATGACTGTCCATGTCCAATATGGGCATGCTACGTCGCAGGGCAAGGCTGATGGCGCCCTCGACTTCCTCTATACTCGGTTGATGGAGCGGTATCGCAATCTGGGCTTCCAGTATTTCGATTTCGGCACAAGCAACGAGCAGGGAGGACGTGTCCTCAATGCCTCGCTCATTGCTCAAAAGGAAGGCTTCGGAGGACGAGGCATCGCTTACAAAACGTTTGTCATCCAACTGTATCGTCCTCAAAGTTTTTATAGTTTTAATAGCCTCTAAGGATTCGAAGCCCCCAAAACCATCATCCATAATCATAGCGCTCTTCATGATTCCTTATCTTGACCTACATACCATCAATGCTCCCTACGAGGCAGACATCAAGCAGGCGTTGCTCGATGTGGTTGACTCGGGCTGGTATCTGTTCGGGCAGCAGGTCTCTGCCTTCGAGCAGGAATGGGCCGACTATAATGGTGCACTTCATTGTGTAGCCTGTGCCAATGGACTGGACGCGCTGCGTCTGGTGTTGCGTGCGTGGATTGAGATGGGATATCTGAAGCGTGGCGATGGTGTGATTGTTCCTGCCAACACCTACATCGCCAGCATCCTAGCAGTCAGCGACAACGGATTGATTCCTATTCCCGTAGAGCCCGATCCGGAATCCTATCTGATTGACCCTCGCACGATTGCTCAACTTTTGGAGGATCCAGCATCTTCTCCTGCCTATCCTGTTGCCAAGGATGTCGCGATCCGTGCCATCCTTCCCGTGCATCTCTATGGACAGCGCTGCGAGATGGAGGCTATCGACGAACTGGCTGCTCGTTATCATCTGCTGGTGTTGCAGGACAGTGCGCAGAGTCATGGCATCATGGCAAAGGGTACCTGCGCTTGGAGTTTTTATCCGGGCAAGAATCTTGGTGCCTTGGGCGATGCAGGTGCGGTGACCACCGACGACGAAGCGTTGGCTACTGTGATTCGTCAGTTGGCGTTCTATGGCAGCGAGAGGAAGTATGTGCATCGCTTCAAAGGCGTCAATTCTCGAATGGACGAATTGCAGGCTGCCGTGCTTCGCATCAAGTTGCGTGACCTGGATCGTGCCAATGCCCGACGTGTAGCGATTGCTGAACGTTTTGCCCGCGAGATTTCCAATCCGTCCCTTGTTTTGCCAAAAGCCAAGGCCAATCATGTCTATCATATCTATCCCGTGCTGACTGCTCAGCGTGATGCACTCCTGCGATATCTGCTTGATCAGGGCATACAGACACAGATACACTATCCCTTGGCACCTCATCAGCAGAAGGCTTACAACGAGTGGCAGGCATTGCATTTCCCGATCACCGAAAAGATAGCCGCCCAGGAATTGTCGATTCCTTGTAATCAGTCGATGACCGACGATGATGTTTCGAAGGTTATCGCTGCGCTAAACGCTTGGAGATTCTGAGTAATCCGAATACTCTGAGTACTCTGAATACTCCGATTATTCCGAATACTCTGAGCCCATCTATCCCATCATTTCCATGTTCAAATCCATCTTCCGCACCAATTGGCTGGCAACGCTGAAACTCAACATCAAGTTGCTCCCGTGGCATCAGGTCTGCCGTCTGCCCATCGTGGTGGAGGGTCCTTTGCGCATCGAGATAGGAGAGGGGGCACGTGTTGTTTTGCCCGACGATGCCCCTAAGGGAACTGTCATCCTAGGCAGTCGGCATGAGACTTATAAGGCTGAGGCAGGAAAGGCGCAATTCTCTATCTTTGGAACCTGGGAAGTAAAGGGAAAGATTCGTATCGGCTTGGACAGTTGCCTTTACATCCATCGTGATGCCACACTCACCACAGGTCGTGATGTCTTTGTTGCTCGCGACAGTCAGATAGAATGTGCCGAGCGTGTCTCCATCGGCGACAGTGTCTTGGCAGGAGAGATCTATATCTGCGACAGTGCAGGGCATAGCGTCGCCCATGGTGACGCTGTACAACCCATGACCAAACCTATCATAATCGGCGATGGCTGTTACTTCGGTTTTCGCACTATGGTGCTGCGTGGCGCTGTCGTTCCTCCCCATTCGGTGATAGGCAGTGGAGCTGTTTGTACACGTGATTATAGTGCAGGACATCCCGAAGGACATTTTCTTCTGATCGGTGTTCCTGCCGAAATTAAGGCTACCAACGTTACGCCCGATTGTCACGTTTAGCATTCTTCGTTTTATGGAGGTCCCATCCTACAGATCCATCGTCAAAGGTGCCGGCATTTTCGGTGCAGCCAAGGCAGTCAATATCTTGACGGCCCTGGTGCGTACGAAGTTTGCGGCTGTGCTTTTGGGAACTGCCGGTGTCGGACTGAATGCCCTTTTCAACACGGTTCAGCTTTTTATGAACCAACTGCTTGGCCTAGGTCTTTCGACGGGAAGTGTCAAGACTTTGTCCGAAGCCTATTCCACCCACGACTTTGCCTTCATCGATCAGCATGTGACCCGCGTACGCCATTGGGCTATCCTCTGCGGTGCGGCTGCCATCGTGCTCCTTGCCTTGCTTTCTCCGCTTCTCAGCCTGCTTTATTTCGACACCTTGCATTATGTGCCGCATTTCATGCTCTTGGGCGTGGGCGTGGCGGCACTCATTGTCTGCGACATCGAGCAGAGCGTGATGCGAAGTCTGCAACGTTCCGTCCGTTTGGCGTTCAGCATGCTGCTCACGGCCATCTGTGCCTTGGTCTTCACCGTTCCTTTCTATTGGTGGTTGGGCATACGAGGTGTTATCTTCGCTATCGTCTCCTGTGCCGTAGCTTCTGCCTGCATTTGCTTATGGCAGGGACACAAGACACATCCCTTCCATGTCGACTGTGGGCAGTTCTCCGATTGGAGCGAATTCTGGAAGGCATCGCAGCCCATGCTTCGAACGGGCATGGCTTTTGTCATCACAGGTCTTTTCTTGCAGGGCAGCGATCTGTTCTTGCAGTCGGTGCTGGCCACCACGGCTTCGTTGACGGTCGTTGGTCTTTTCAAGGCGGGCTATCAGTGCGCCTTCACCTATCCGAGCATGATCTTCTCGGGTGTCGCCAACGATTATTTCCCCCGTCTTGCTGCCGTTGCCGACGATGATGTTGCAGGTCGACGCATCGTGGTGATTCGCCAGATTCGCGTTATGTTTCTCATCGCCCTTCCCGTGGTGATTGCAATCTGGCTTCTTGCTCCTTGGGTGATACGTATCCTCCTAAGCGAGGAATTCCTTCCGCTCGTCACGATGGTGCGTTGGTCGGTATTGGCCATCCTTTTCAAGTCCATCTATCTTCCTTTGGGATATCTGCCCTTGGCGCTCAATAAGCGCCTGCATTTCGTCATCCTTGAAGGACTGAGCTGCCTGATCAACATCACGGTGGTTCTCGTGGGCTTTTATCTGGGCGGTCTCGATGGCATCGGCATGGGCATCTTTGCAGGTGGCTTCCTCGACCTCATCCTCTACATCCTCTTCTGCCGATATCATTACAATATAATGTAACCCCTCATAACCCGTATGTTTAAGTCGCAGCCATCTTTGGCTGCCACAACCCTTTTTAACCCCTATGCGCATTCTCTTCACCACAGCATGGTACCCCAACCGCAAGGATGCGGGCGATGGCGTCTTCATTCAGAAGCACGCCAGGGCCGTTGCGCGTCTCAACGATGTGGCTGTGCTGATGGTGCAGACCGACGTGGCTGTCCGTGGCCTGACGATTGAGGTTTGCCCGAAGGAAAGCCTGGACAAATCGCTGCACGAGGTCCTTGTCTATGTGCCCAAGACCCGTTTTGAGATACCTTTGATTACGGGGCTTTTGCGACTCTTCTGGCTTATGATGGGATACATCAAGGGCTATCGGTTCATCAAGAAGAATTATTGGCGGGGCGAACGACCCGAGGTATGCCATGTGAATGTCCTGACACGTGCGGCAGGCTTGCCTTGGCTCTTGCTCAAACTTCATCACATTCCTTATATCATCACCGAACATTGGTCACGTTATGCCCGCGAAGGGGCTTATCCCGACAGCGCTATGCAACTTCGTTTGGGCCGACGGTTCGTGAAGGATGCTTCCTACGTTTGTCCCGTCAGTCTCAATCTTGAGCAGAATATGAAGAAATGGGGTCTGGAGAATCGTCATTACACGCGCATCGGCAACGTCGTCGATACCGATACGTTTGTGCCAGCTTCAAATGCAAAAGTCGGTTCAAAAGTCACGTTCGTCCATGTGTCGTGGATGCGCGACGACTCGAAGAACATCTCAGGCATTCTTCGCACGACAGCAAGGCTGAAAGAGCAGAATCAGGATTTCCACATCGACTTCATAGGGGAGGGGAATGACAAACCGAAGCTGATGGAATATAGCAGGGAACTTGGGTTGGACGAAACGGTGTCTTTTCTTCCTGCAATGACTGGGCGTGATTTGGCAGAGGCACTCCAAAGGCATGATGCGCTGTTGATGTTCAGCAATTTCGAGAACCAGCCCGTGTCGGTGCTCGAAGCCCTTGCGTGCGGACTTCCCGTCATCGCTACCAAGGTGGGAACCATCTCCGCCATGTTGGCACAGAATCGCGGAATAACCGTCGAACCAGGAAACGAATCAGAATTGCAGGAAGTCTTGGCCGCCTTCATCGCAACTTGGAACCGAATGACCGATGCGCAGCGTGCCGACAGAGCGCTGGCACATCAGCGTCATCAATATGTGGCCGAACGACATAGCCCTGAGGTCATCGCCCAGCAGTTCGATGTGCTCTATCGTTCAAGTCTTCCCCCTAAGCAGGGGGAATGAGGGGG
>JAEEGG010030073.1_pt1 | contig 10105 bp, 8 predicted proteins | sample 9134161 | NCBI WGS metagenome assembly JAEEGG01 (sample SAMN16246543, study PRJNA631951) | gut metagenome | biome: gut microbiome; feature: rumen; material: CR-attached | host: Bos | place: Iran: Karaj | collected 2018-10 | reverse complement strand
CCGTCCCGCTGACGGTCACGTTCCCCCAGGCGTCGTAGACGTAAGATACTACCTTCGTTCCGTTCTGGTCCCAGATGCCGATAACGTCGCCCTGTATGTTCTTTTCAAAGAAGTATCCGTCAAAGACGCCCGCGGAATATGACGGCGTCCTGTATCTGAACCCGATCGGAGAACCGTACTCGTCGTAAAGGTATACAAGCGTATAGGATGAGGTACTGCCGCCGGTGAACACCGTTTCCTTTACGATCTGCGACCCGCTCAGTGTGTATTCGTGCCTTACGGTCGTCGAACCGTCGACAAACGTTTTTGAGGTCCGGATGCCGTCGGCATTGTAAGTGTAACTGACGTTCTTCGTTGATGAAAGCGAGCATGCCCAATAATGCTACGGCTTTATCAGTTCAGCAAGTTCGTTAAATCCCTTTTCGATGGCATAATCATATGCAGTTTTATCACAATTATCTCTGGTGTTGATGTCAGCACCTCTTTTGATTAAAAAAATCGCAACATCAGACGCCCCTTTTTTTGCTGCACACATTAACGGAGTTGATCCGTCGCTTGAAACGGTATTTATCTTAAAACCATAATTATTCACTAACAATTCAGCGAATGCACAGTTGTCATACATTGCTGCATAGTGAAGGAGCGAATAGCCATTTTTTGGATTTGTTGACGATGCACCGCTATCAAGTAAAAAGCATAAATCCGGTATAATATCAAAATCCGTCCTGTTGAGAAATCTGGAGGCTTCAAATACCGCCTCACGGTAGCAACCGTATTTTTTTACATCCGCTCCTTTCTCTATCAGAAGCTTGGCTATCATTAATCGATTATTCTGACTGAAATCATTTCCATCTTTAATCGGAGAAGCATAGGTGGCTTCAATTGCGGTCCAGTATCCTTCATATGAATAATTAGGGTCCGCTCCATTGTTGAGTATATCACACACCGCGGTGTAATTTCCTTCCCAGCAAGCTTCGACCAGTGGTATTTCCGCATCAAAATAATCCCCGTGAGTCAATGGTCGAAGGAACTGTGAAAGCCAGATCGGATATGACGTACCATTCCCGATCATTGTTCTTGAATAAGATCCATTATGAAGGTCAGAACATACTTTTAAAGAGAGAATATGATTGATTATTGGAATAATAAAAAGAAAGACCAATGATGCCGTTAAAGACAAAACTGCAAAAACTGATAAACCAATTAACAGGGTATTACCCGAAAGTGTTTTTTTACCCTCCATGGTTACCACCCCAAAGCATCTGATATTGGGGCTCCCAAGATTCGTCTTGGAAAGCCTGCAAATGATGAATCATCTTCGGCATTTCCCCATAGATAATACGGAACCATATCTTTAGCAAAATGATCAAACCAATTAGTTCCAAAGTTATACGTACCACGATTTAATGAATCATATACTATATAATCTTGATCGTTTTCCAATACGCATATGACCACTTCCATTTTTTTATCTGGCGAAAGATATTTGATATTGTTTATTGCTTCTTCACCTTGAACTCCGTTTGTATTAATGTGATATATATTTTTGGATTTCTCCTGAGCTGTCCAATTGCTTTTAATGTACTCTATACGCTCATCATCTGTAATTCCAAACGATTCAATTGTTTCTTCCTGGTTTGAATTTCTCGCATAGTGCTCCTCCTTTGATGGCATGTTGATGACAACAATTGCGGCAACCACTTCCAGTATGAGGAGTTTTAAAATGAACGAGAACGGTGAATCGCCTTGATCATCAACTAAATTAACCGGATTATTGTTGCAGTAGACAAACTGATTAAAGCCGAGAAGGCATCCATTGAATTGCCCGTCCGCATTAATAAACCTTCCCCACGATGGATTGTAATACCTCGTCTGCAGATAGTAGAGACCCGTTTCGGTATCGAAGTAGTAACCCCTGTACCTGAACGGATTCTTCGCGCCGATCCCGCTTGCCCCCGTCCCGCTGACGGTCACGTTCCCCCAGGCGTCGTAGACGTAAGATACTACCTTCGTTCCGTTCTGGTCCCAGATGCCGATAACGTCGCCCTGTATGTTCTTTTCAAAGAAGTATCCGTCAAAGACACCCGCGGAATAGGACGGAGTCCTGTATCTGAATCCGATCGGAGAACCGTACTCGTCGTAAAGGTATACAAGCGTGTAGGATTCGGTACTGCCGGTGAACACCGTCTCCTTTACGATCTGCGACCCGCTCAGTGTGTATTCGTGCCTTACGGTCGTCGAACCGTCGACAAACGTTTTTGAGATCCGGATCCCGTCGGCGTTGTATGTGTAGCTGACATTTTTCGTTGATGACAGCGCGTAGTTCGTCAGCTGCCGGCCCCTCCACGTTAGGGAGGCGGAGCCTATCGTCAGCGGGTTGCCGACGGCGTCGTACGTCACCGCCGCTCCGTCCGCGTTTGTCAGCAGATCCCTCCAGGAGGAGTCTCCGTAGGTGAACTCAACGAGAGCGTCTTATTTCGTCGTTAGAACTCTGATTCTCTTACCTTTTTTCAACAGTCTCGTTTAATTTCGAAATTACTGAATTATCAGTGATTTTATACAAATCTCCTTTCAACTGCAAATAAAAATCCCCCCTGTAGAGATAAAAAGGTATCTGCCATTCTATAAACGGATAATCCATACTGAAAAAGATGGCTGTTCGGTTGGTTAAAAAATAGAGATTATCAGATTCTCTGTCAATTCCTTTTGTATCTAAAACTCGACTTGATAAATCAATTCCGTCAGAAAGAATCCCGGTCTTATCTATTATTTCATTCATAATAATTGGCCTCTTACAGTCAGAAAACAATCCGCTTGAGGTTTCCAATTCAATAGTAAACACATCCAATGAACTTATGTCCGCATAAATATCAAATCTGACATATACGGGGCCTCCATCTGCTGTCAGATAAAGAGCAATTATCTCATCGGATTCATTATGTGCCGAGTATACTGTTTCATAAACGTATCCAAAACCATCAACAGTTCTCCAATTATCCGAATACTTGACGAGCATCTTGCCAAGATAATCTCCGGTGCCTTTTCTCCAATTAACCCGCACCCTGTAAAAGGTCTTTCCTTCAACGATCATCTCATCCGGCAGTTTTTCGAACCCGTCATAATCGGTTTCAAGCTGACACAAATCGTCCGGAGGATTGCTCTTCAGTCGATCATATTCTTTTTTCCTTTGTATCCCGAAAAGATCCGGCACTTTGAGAACGCAATGCAGCACAACCAAAACAATAACTGCCGGAATAATAATTTTAATAACGATTATTGTAAGAACTATCGTCCAGATCTTTTTTGTTTGTTGTTTATTCAAATCCGCTTTATTTTCCATTTTTCCACCAAGAGCAATGCTTTCCCAATTCTTATCCGTAAATTGCCTTTAGGTTACTAAGCAATTCACTTGGAATAAACTGATTGTTAACAGCATCAATCAGGACCGGGTCCCCGCTTTCCTTCAGCAAGCCACAGATATATGTCGCGCAATTGTTAAAGAAAAGGCTGTAGCATACATTTTTAGAGTAATCTGAATCACCGACACCATTACTTCGATATGGCTTATTAATATACGAAAAATCACCATAAAAAGGCTGGTTCTTATAAGGATATTAAGATAACCAGCCAATCGGGAGCAAAAAAATGATAGATGTTGATTGCTTTTTCTTCCTTTTGTGCCCATACGATGATTATATACCCAGTGTCAATTATTCAGCGCAGTCCAATCCTGTCAGTTCATTCAGCTTTGATATCACCGACGGATCTGAAATCGACACACAAAAAGAAACGGCTTGAGAGACGGTTTTTGCTGCGTCCGAGTGTGTCAGATCGTAATCGATATAGTATTTTTGCCTGTAAAGATAAAATGTAGGATGCCATTCTAGAAAAGGGTAATCCTCGCTGAAAAACCAAGATGAATACTTTGCTTCATATATAAATGAACTCAGGTAGTAAACGGAATCCGGATCTTCCGTGATTTCAGATGCGCCTTTGTAATATTTCGTATTCCTGCGAAGCTGCCTTTGAGCTAACGTGTATGTTGAATCAGTGAAATCGGACAGAAGGAACGGCTTCTGAACATCAGAAAACAATTCGCTGGACGTGGTCAGTCTAACGGTCGGCAGATCCGTTGACACGGTCGAATCAAGATAAAAAGTGCCGTCATCAAACAACAGGCATATAATCTCTCCGGCCTCGTTTTCAAATGAATACACCGAGGAATAATTATAACCGAACCCTTTCTCTATCGACCAGGATTTTTTATACGTTATCAGCATCTGACCTATATACCGTCCGTTGTCCCTTGACACATGCCATGGTTGCCCGGGATACATTTTGATTAGTTTTCTTCCGCCGACGACAAAAGAAGCAGGCAGTTGAGAATAACCGTCGTATCCGAGATCAAGCTGACACAGATCGTCCGGAGGATCGTTTTTCAGTTCGTTATACTCTTTTTTTCTTTGTATCCCGAAAGCATCCGGCATTTTCAGAAAGCAGTGCATAAACACTTCAATAAGAGTGAATTGAAGAACGACCAGTAAAACAAATACTATCAGATTTTTTTTTGTTTCTTTATTCAATCGCTTCATTTTTCCTTCTCCAGATGGGCTTTTTTTAACTTATCCGTTGAAAGCCTTTATGCTTCGATGAACCGTAAGCGGATCGGTCATTTTGTGTACTGTGCTCATTTTTTAGAACTTGTCCAAAAGTCCTTTGCATATAGATTCAAAAGCTTATTTGTTTTGGCATCAAGTGAAAAAAACACCGTGTCCCTGGGCCTTAATTGCAATGGCTTTGCTTTGATATTTTTTCCTATACACAGAATATCAATATTGACCCATTTGGGAATAATACCAACTTGTAATGTAACGATCTTATAATCAGGAATAGCACCCCATTCAAAATGTATGAATCTGTTTGAACAACCGCGTTCATCTATTGTTATTCTATGAAAATAGTGTCTGTACACGATACAATCAAGAGCAAAAACATAAAACCATATTGAAAAAGATATTAAAAATTTGAATAATAAATCACCTTCTGATAGAAAAAGCCCCAGACTAATCCAACAAAAAACCGACAACGATGACAGCACAATATAAATGATGATTTGGGGACAAGCCATTCTTTTCATTTAGCAAAAACTCCTAACAGATATTTTCCAATATCGGAAAAGAAATTCTTAGTTTTTCCCTTTATTATTGATTTTGTTTTTGTACCAGACATGTGAACATCCACACCTGCTCCAATACCTGTAGAAATCGTGCCTCCGACGGGTTCCCAATCCGATGCAAAATTAAACTCACCTCCAACTGATGTTGGCCCTAGATTACCAGAAACACCTAAATTTGTAAATATCCCCTCAAGTTCATCAACAGAATCATATTTTGTAACTGTTGCAGTTAATGACAACCCAACTGCACATGCCCCAATCACGACTCCGCCCGAGTCTTCAAATATATTTGCTTTTGTGCTTTGAATTGCAAAGCCGCCGGAAGAATCGAAAGAAATACACGTTGAAAACGACACTCCTCTTACAATAAATAATCCCCGAGTTCGGATTTAAGGAAATCCCTACCTTTTACCTTATTTAACCACTCGCCAATCCAATTTTACCGGGCTCGTCCAAATCAGTTTTCATTTGTGTTCGATTTCAAGTATCAATTTACTTTTTGGAAGAACTTTTATAATGACGCAATCTCCGCATTGGAATTTATCATATGTCATTATGTAGTATCTGGTTCCATCTATGACAATAGTTTCCCCGTTGCCGTGATTCTGTTCATAGGGATATTTAAATCCCCCCAGAAAGGATAATTCATCTAGTTCTTCAATTATTCCTTCAACCTCTATTGCATCCGTTTCTCTTTCAGATAGGAGAAAAATACCACCGCGTACCAAAGGAATAAGATTTACGGTCACTAAAAAAGAAAGGATCAACAAGAAAGCGACATGTTTTATTCGATTACCAATTGAATGATCTGCAGTTTTATGAATCAAGTCAATTACGAATCGAATAATCGACGGAATAAAAAAGATGAAACAAAATACTAATAAACATAATGGAACAATGCAATTTTGACGAAAATAAACACTATATTCAAATCGCATTATCATTTCCCCCCATTTTGCAATAGTCCATGGGGCAAAACAGTAATCGTACCCCACCCCGAAATTAATCCACTTCGCGGGCAGCCGGAAATTTCAGGTGCAAAAGGCCGCCGCCCGGAATACTGTTCCGGATGCATACCAAGGCCGCCGCCAGGGATACGTTCCCGGGCAGCGGCCTTTTTGCCGTGCCGTTCTGGCCGGCTCAGCCGGTCTGCGACGGACGGAGGACTATGAAGCTGTTGTATGCGGTCAGCGTGTCAAGGTAGTCCTGGAGCGACGTGCCGGCGGACATGGAGCTTACCGTCAGCATGCCGAAGGTGCCGTCGCTCCTCAGGCCGTAGAGCTCGCCGCCCAGATACATGCAGCATTCGTATTTCTTCCGGTACTCGGAGTAGGTGACGATGACGTCGCCGTCCTCGATATACGTGCTCATCACGCGCCTCACCCTCGTGTTGAAGACGTCGTAGCTGAGCGACGAGTTGGCGTCGGAGATCCCGGCGGAACCCACCTTGTAGCCGCCGTAGAGCGATCTTACGGCTATGCCCGCGCTCTTGGCGTTAGGATTGAACCTGTTTGACGGCAGGAAGCGCCTTATGACGTCCTCGGCCGAGGCAATGTTCTGCAGATCCCCGAACCCGCCGGCGTCGAGCTTCGAGTAGACCGCCTTAACGGCGTCGAAGGCGTCGGTGAACGCCGTCCCCGTCAGGGCGGCGACCGCGCCGGACAGGGCATCCGTTCCCGGGGCCGCGGACGCGACCTGGTTGTAGATCCTGTTGGTCCTGATGCCGTTGACGTACGTCTCGCAGTCATTGACGGCGGTGCCTCCCGGAGTCCCGGCCGCCACTCTTAGAGTGTAGGAGAACTCGAACGACTGACCGGCCCCGAGCGACGCGACGTGCATGGCCACCGTCCTGTCGCCGGCGAACCAGGCGGCATCGCCGCAGCCCGAGACGTATTCCATGGCGGCCGGGACGGTCTCGGTGGCGCTGAGGGCCTTCATCTCCGTTCCGGAGGTGTTGATCACTGTCACGGTGTAGGTGACCTCGTCGCCCGGGCGGATGCTGTTTGAATAGAAGAGTTCCGAGGAGGAGCCTCCGCGGCTGACCGTCGCCGTCTTTTCGATATCGATCCCCTGATACAGATAATGTGCCACGGCGCCGTCGCTGAGAGATTTGCCGGACATGCGCCCGTACCGGGCTTCGGTCGGCCTGAATATGGCCACGGCGGTCACCGTATCGGCAAACAGATAGTTGTTGGAGGTGCTGGTGCGGCCGTCGTTCTGGCTCTTGGCCGTGACGGTCTTCGTGAAGAACCTGTCCCAGTCGTCGACGTTGACGGTGCCGAACACCCTCTCGTCCGGCCCGTAGGCCTCGATGGATTTAGCGGGATCGACGTCCCCCTTACTGGTCTTGGCGTTTGCCGTGCCCGTGCTGTGGATGATCTTGCCGCCGCCGAGGTACAATATTACGTGGCCCGTGCTGGCCCTGTAGTAGTTTATGACGTCGCCGGGCCGGAGAGCCGCCTTGATCTCCTTAATGAGCTCGGAGGCTCTCGAGGAGTTCGTTTTGATCCTCTGGAGCTCGGCGCCCGTAATGTAGTACATTAGCTCGCGGTCGGCGCCGACGGGCTGCTCCGCCATCTCCTTGTTGATGTTGGCGGTCGTTACGCTCTTCCCTCCGCCAAGCAGGTTGGAGCCGAAGGTGTAGTAATAGACCGCGTTCACGAAGCTGGAGCAGTCAAGGTACAGCTTCTTCTGCGCGGTGGCGTCCTCGGGTGCGGCGTTGAAGTTGCGCCTGACGTTGTACTGGTCGTACAGCACCTGGGGGCCGGGCGAGTTTTCCTTCCGGGTTCGCCAGGACTGGTTGTAATAGGCCAGCGCGACCGCGGCTATGACGTCCTCCTGACGGGAGTCTATGTCGGCCAGCTTTTCGGCGTTCACCGCCCTGTATTCGGCGTCGGTCAGAGCCCGGTACTCCGCGAGGGTCAGGCTCTCCTTCTCCGCCTTGGTCAGCGCGTCGTATGCGGCGGCGCATTCCAGAACTGTCTGCGCGTCCGCCGTGCCGATAGACGCTATGGTCTCCTTGATCTTCATAAGTCCGTTTCCGTTCCCGCCGGGGTCCGTCTGCGGTGCGCGGTCCGATCCGGCGTCCGTTCCGGCCGCCGACGAGCCTCCCCGGCGTCCGCCTTCGTCCGGCAGGGTCCCGCAGGCGGTCATGCACAGGGCCAGGGCAGCGAGGACCGCGGCGGCGATCCTGATTCCTGTCTTCATGCTATTGGTTCTCCTTCCGGGCGCGGTCCGCGGCCCGTACGGATCCCGGCAGGTCCGTTCGGGCCTGCCGGGACACAGACTATAATATCAGCCGGCGTTCGCGTCCTGAACGAGGTAGTCGGCCAGATAGTTTCTCATGAGCTTCTGGATCCCGGCCATCTCGGTCGGCGACGTCATCACCTGCTTGCAGTTGGTGGCCCTGGCGGCGGTGTAGTAGCGGGAGATGAACTCGTCGATGTCGGCGGGGCAGCCGGGAGGATCGCCCGTGCCGGTGCCGCTGGGCGTCGTGAGGGCGAATTCGTAAGCCTGGCCGACGGGATCCCTGCCGGTGATCGCGCAGTAGCACATGAGGGCGGTGATGTAGCCCGAGAGCATGTTCGGATGATGGCTGTCGAGCTTGTTCACTATGAACGTGGTCTTCTTGTAGCTCACGGCGGAGTTCTCGACCGCGACGCGGCCGTTGATCAGGTCGTCGACGAGCTTGCCCCACTCGACGAGTATGACGCCGTTCTCCTCCCTGAGCTTCTTCATGCCGTTGATGATGTTGTTGTGGTTGTTGAAGTAGGTGTAGGAGTGGGCGACGTATATGAACTTGGTCTCGGGGTTCGGGAACCTGGCCATTATGGCCCTGCAGTCCGTGAGGAAGTTGCTGTTGTTGGAGCCCGCCTCGGAGATGAAGACGTAGTCGACCTTTTCGAGATCGATGCCGCCGATAAGGTCGGTCCCGGCGCCGGGGCAGCCGTTGTACGGCGTGGTGGGGCTGCCGTTGTGCTTGCCGTTCTTACAGCCCTTAGCGGTGAAGTCGCTGAGGTTGTGGGCGCCGTAGGTGCAGTCGTAGACCACGGTGTTCTCGCCGTTGGCGATGCAGAGCTGCTTGAACATTCCGGGGTCGTCCTGTCTCTGGTCGAGGTTGGTGACGCAGCCTCCGTAATATACGAAGGAGTTGCCGATGAACACGACGGTCTTTCCGTCCAGGGAGTTGTAGGGGCTCACGTAAGGTTCCTCCGTTGTGGCTTCTTCGGTCTGGGGCGGCTCGGTCGCTTTTTCCGACTGGGCGTTCTCCGCGGTGGTCTGGTCGCCGGCTCCTCCTCCGGCACAGCCGGTGAGACAGAGCATGAGCACGGCCAGGATCGTTGCGGCGGCTCTGATGGCGCCGCTGGTCTTTCCGTTCGATTTCATTGTTTATCTCCTTGTAATGAATTATTTACCGAAATCCGGGCTTGCGGGCTCCGCCCCCTCCCTGCTCCTGCCGCGCCTGACGAGGGCGAAAGGAAGGAAGAACACGAAGGCCGCGACGCACAGACAGAAGATGTATATCGGCGTGTTGACATACCATCCGAACCGCAGACATATGTCCTTGAACACGATGATCGGCGAGTTTGCCGGTCCGATGTAGAACATGTTCATGTGTCCGGCCGGGTCGTCGGACGCGGCCGGCATGTTCCAGAAGATCAGGTTGAAGGCGAAGGCGACCAGGCACAGCGCCCCGAAGGCGGCAGCGGCGTATCTGAAGTCGCCGAGCTTCAGTCCTGCCCGCCCGGAGAAACCGAGATAGAGGCCGACGAAGACCAGCAGCATGTGCCAGATGAAGGCGTGGAGGGTCAGAGTCCAGTACTCGTGGCACAGGCCCGAGGGCTCCGTGAAGGCGACCGCCCCGCTCATCAGGTTGAAGGCGAGCATGAAATTGTACATTCCGCGGCGCACCGGCCCGTCGCCGAGCCA
>JAEEGG010030069.1_pt1 | contig 10105 bp, 11 predicted proteins | sample 9134161 | NCBI WGS metagenome assembly JAEEGG01 (sample SAMN16246543, study PRJNA631951) | gut metagenome | biome: gut microbiome; feature: rumen; material: CR-attached | host: Bos | place: Iran: Karaj | collected 2018-10 | reverse complement strand
GGCTTCAGCTTCTCAAAGCCTTCCCGGATGGCTGCGTCCTCCATGCTGGAGATCCACAGCCGTTCAAAGGGTTTCTTACATCGGGCCTGGTTGTATACCAGCCGGAAGATCAGTTCGCCTTCACGCCCGGCATCAGTGGCACAGACAAGGCTCTCGACATCGGACCGTTCCATCAGGGACTTCAGAATCTGGTACTGCTTCCTAGTGGCCTGAGAAACCTCATACAGCCAGCGCTCCGGCAGGATCGGCAGGTCTTCCAGCCGCCACTTGGCAAAGCGCTCATCATAGCGCTCCGGCGCGGAAAGCTCAACCAGATGGCCAACACACCAGCTGACCAGATATTCGCCGCCTTCCAGGTAGCCGTCCTGGCGTTTGTCTGCGCCAATCACCCTGGCCAGAGACTGGGCTACACTTGGCTTCTCGGCAATAACAAGTTTCATTCGTGCATCCTCCTTCTTCAAAAATAGGCATAATAATAGCGCCAGGGACTTGTGATCCTTGGCGCTATGTAATGCGACTCTATGCCAGGAAAGAGAAGCCCCTTATGAGACTTCTCCGTCCTGGATTCTTTTGCGCTTTTTGGTTGTCACTCGGGAAGGCTCATCTGCATATTTCCAGAGTTCCTTCTGTGGAGTACAGATCTCCATCTGTTCGGCCTTTGCCCAGGATGGGATTTTAGGTTGGAGTTCGGTCATTCGAAGCATCATCTGCTCCATATGATCCATAATAATCGTTTGCGGCAGCCTTTACATCTTATACTCGGCAGCGTTGATTATCTGGGTATCTTTCAGTTTGCCGAGGAAGGAGCCGAGCATTCCGCCAACCATTCCATCCTCACCATCTTCATCATCCGAATCCTGCCCGGACACCTGAATCATGGCTACATCCTCAGCAATCATATTGACGGCCTCTTCCTGCTCCTTCGAGCAGATAACCATAGCGCAATCCACGATGTGCAGTTTTTCCATGATGTCTTCAGCACTCAGATCCTCAGAAAGAGTGACCTTGGCGCAATCTTCGACCCGGACACCTTTCGGATACTTCCCAAGCACCGAAGCACCGACCTTGACCATGGGGCGATCCACGATAAGCCCCAGATCCGGATCAATGATTCTCAGCTCGTCATATACGCTTTCGATTTCGTCAAAAGCGTCTTCCAGCTCCTTATTTACACTGACGGTACCGTCTGCAAACAGGTATTCCAGGGAAGAGAGGGCTTCGGCATCCTTGATGGAAACGTCGCCTGTGACACAGAGCCTGGTTCCGTACTTTTTGATGGTTTTCGGTTTCAGTTCCAGGTCGTCGTCGATGAGCTGTGTGCCGTCAGGGACCTTCACGATCTCGGCTTCTTCATCAAACAGAGTTACCAGCTTGCCGATCAGGCTTTCTGCGATCACGACCCTCTTTGCGGTAAACTTCAGGCCCTTTGAAAGCAGCTTCTCTGAGTCAATCCCGGTATCCAGGAAGAAGAGATTTCCGGAGCAGTAGTACAGAGTGTTCGCTGCTCTTGCGATAAACAGATCGTCGATCTCCGTATCAGCCTTCAGGATCGTTGCTCCATCTGGATAATATTCGGTCTTTCCTCTTACCTGAATGTTCGAAAACCGGCCCTCAAAGCTTTTCGGCATCAGGACCTTTCCGTTCACCATGATGCTGTAATAGCTTTTCACAGCTTCCTGGCTGCCGTCGGCAATGACCAGTTTGCCATTGACCATCAGGAAAACACCGGTTCCGTCCGAGTCCGGGCCGATCTCACCCTTACCGTTGATGCTCTGCACAGAAACATTCTCTCCATCCGGGATTTCCAGGACAGTCGCCGCATTCATGGTCACGGGATACTTATTCAGCAGTTCCTTGGAACGCTCATTGACAATCAGAATCGCTGCATTGATGGTGATATTTTCATACCCGGCAAGGCTTTCTTCCGTTACGGCTCTTGCATCGCAGGTTGCGGTATTGATCATTTTGTTCTTCTTCATGAGATTCGTCCTCCGTTATGATTTCAGTTTTTCTCTCAGGAGCTTTCTGGCGCGGCTTAGGGCAGCCCGGACTCCTGATGGTGAAAGCCCGTATTCTTCTGCAAGTTCCTTTGAGGTGTATCCGTCAAAGTACCGTTTGATAAAGAGTTGGGACAGATCCGGCGGCAGTGAGGAGAGGATCATTGCTGTTTCGACTTCTGAGAAGCCGCCGTCCGTTTCTTCCTCGGCCTGCATCTGGTTGTTCTGCTCTACGCTTCGCCTTCGGCAGGCATCATAGAACAGGTTTCTTGCCACCTTATACAGCCAGGCCCGTCGCTCTTTTTCTCCCAATTCTTCCAGAAGATCCAGATTGGAAAGTGCCTTCATGAAGGTCTCCTGCAGTAGATCCTCGGCATCACTGACATTTCCGCATATCATACAGCAGTATTTCAACAGCTCTGTCCGATACACGGTATATAGCTCTGCGATCATGGCACCCTCCTTTCCTTCGGCTTTCACTCTTATAACGTTTGAGAACGGCAAAGTGTTTTCGGAAATTTGAAAAAATTTTTCTCAATGCCGACCTTAACGCCGAAACCGGATTGCCGCAAAGAAAGGCAACCCGGTTTGCTGCTGATTATATAGCCTATGCAGGTCTATTTCTCTACTTGTGAGATACCAACAGCCAGAAATGGTTCTTTCCGTCTTCGGATACCGTCACATTACAGGCGAGCTTCTGGCTGCTCTGGCATGTTTTTTCACGGGACTTCAGGTTCGCCCCGAGCATAACGGAAAGGGCCGTGTTTGCAAACGCCGTCTGATTTTCTTTATCCTTTGTGATGGTGAACAGCAGCATATATTCTTTTCCATCATCAGGAACAGTGAACTTTCCAATGACTTCCCGTACATGTTCCCAACCGTGCTGCTCATAGACCACTTCAAATTCCGGATTATTCAGGACATTGAGGTATTCCGGCTCTTCACGGGCAACATCCCCATCAGAGGACAGATCATAATCAAAATCTCCCTCGGAGAATTCGTGAGTGTCCAAATATGTGGTCAGGGAATCTACAATCTCCCGGTACTCATCGGCTGAAATACCGAATTCCTCAGTGGGATCGTAGTCTTTCATAAGGGAGAGTACTGTCTCCCGGAATGCTTTTACCTTTTCTTTCATGCGCTGTACTTCGCTCAGATATGACTGCTGGATCTCCCTGGTTTTCTGCAGACGGTTCTCCTGTTCTTTTATTTTCGCTGAGAACGCCTTGAAAATGGTGTCGTTATCAGCGTCAAGAAGCCCCCTGATTTCATCGATAGAGAAGCCAGCCATTTGTAGGTTTTTGATTTTCACGAATTGCAGCGCCTGATCCTCATCATAGTAGCGGTATCCTGTCCAGGAATCCACCTTAACCGGTTTCAGCAGATCCACATGGTCATAGTACCGAAGAGTCTGAGGATTGCAGCCACACAGACGCGAGAATTCTTTGATTGTCATATCCGGCACCTCCTTTCTGACCACGTTGTATCATTGCAGTTTGGTGTAAGGTCAATAGGTTTTTCAAAAAAAGTTTTCAGCAGGTTTCGCCCATCTTTTTGATCAGATCATGGAGGCTCTTGTCATGCTGTGCCTGGGAGATTGCACCTTTCTCCAGAAATTGATCCAGGAGAGCTTTCTGCTTTAAAAACAGCTGGTGGTTCTTTTCTGCATGGGGAAGTGACTGCCAATTGATCCAGTTGTCCGCCTCTTCTCTGGAATGAAAGATCGTAATTGCCTTCGAATCCTTATACTGCTCAAGAAGTTCATTGATCCTTGGCATCTGGTCCTTTTGAAAGTCCAGAATGTATTGTCTGAATTCCGGATCAAATTCCGTTTCGACCCAGGGCATATCCTCTCGAATCTGTCCAATTCGTGAGGCAGCGCCTTCCAGACACTGTTCTACCGGAAGATCGAACAGAAAAACTTCTGTACATTTTTCAAATCTCAGAGGAAGCGTTCTTTGATAGTTGCCGTCTATGATCCATTGACCAGAATTAAGGATCTCGGACAGTCTGAGATCAAACTCTTCACGGCTGACAGTGGTCCTGTCCGGATTATGAAAGATCATATCCAGATAATAGAGTGGAAGGCCTGTTTTATCCCTAAGCTTCCTGGCAAAGGTGCTTTTACCTGATCCGGGGCTGCCGATCACGATGATCCTCCTCGGACTCTGCTTCAGCTCTTTCTTCAACATGATGATCTCATCCGTGCGGTATTCCTCTGTGAACCCGGCCTTCAGAAATAGCCGGGCTGCAGGATTATCTATAGCGATATCATCCCGAAGCACTTCGACGCCATTCGCTTTCGCTGCATCACATAGCAGTTGTAAGCCTTCACTGCCATAACCTTTTCCGCGATATTCAGAAGCAACGATCACATCTGCCAGCCAGATCTCTCGTTCTTCATCGTAATGATACGCAATCTCACCGACAAAGGTTTGGGTCTCAGTATCCTTAAGATAACGATAGAATCGTTTGTTTTCATGATGGATCAGCCAGCGGTCATACCATTCTTTCCAGGTGTTTTCCGGGAAGGGTATCGTCCCGCCCCAGGCGGCATTATAAGACATGGTGGCTTCATCCGCCATGAACTGCTGCCTAAACCATAGATCCTGTAGTGTGGGCTTGTATGTTGTAATCATCGTTCCTCTCCAAATAATCCTTCAGCGATCAACATCTCCAGAACCCTTGCCTCACGTTCCAGCATGACAGGATCCTTGGGCCCATGGTCAGCCCTGCGGTTCGTTTCTATAGCTGTCTTCGGATCAATGTACTTAAGAGTAAACCGCTCTTCAGCTTCATAATCGTCAAGCTTTTGTGACTCTACCGTATCCGCCGCTTTACACAAATAATAATAGTTGTCCTGGATGAAGCATTCGTTTTCATCCACCGTGCTTTTCTGGATACGATGGACCAACCCGTATTCCTGAACTGTTTCGGGAAGGACCTTGAGGCCTGCTTCCTCCATGGTTTCCCTTATCATGGCATCTACCGGGTTTTCACCGTCTCTGATTCCGCCGCCGGGGAACTTATAATAGTCGTATTTCAGGCTGTGTACCATAGCAACCTGCCTGGAGGAAATAATAATGCTGCGGGCTGAATTACGGACATAGGTACGTGTACACTGTCCGTAATCTTTCCTGTCAAGTTCAAATAACAGTCTCATCATGAGCCACCTTCTTAAACAGCCTGGCACTCCAGAATTCCATCCCCAGTTCGTCCAGATAAAAATGGAAGATTGCCCTCCAGTTCTTTGTTGCTGTACTGAGCATGATATAATCCGCCTCATTCCGAACAGCCGACTCAGCATAGGTAAACAGCATTTTCCCAATGCCTTTGCTGCGGTATTCCGGTTTTACATAGAGTTCCTCCACTTCAAAGACCGGCGTTCCATCCGGCATGATGGATGTGGATCGTTCAGATTTCTCTAGATAGCCAAACAGATAACCAATGAAATTCTCACCGTCTTTGGCAATGAATATCCGGTTGCCTTCTATATCTGCTTTCTCGTTCTTCCGGTATCCATAGCAGCTATTCTCTGCTTCCCAGTCCGTCGAAAGCTGGATCAGAATATCCAAAAGCGCATCATCCAGATTTTGTTCTTTGATTACAATACGATCTCTTATAACTTCTGCCTGCATGCGATTACACCACTGGTTCCATTTCTCATCATATTCGCTTTCCGGGATGATCCGACCGAGCAGATCTGCAGGGCTAAAGATGTCCCGCTTCCTGCATTCCTGAACGCATCTTCTGTACATTTCCCAGTCAAGATCATCTTCATCCCGGCAAAACGGTACTCTGTCAAGACCGCAAAGAAGAGCCGCTACAGCTCTTGTATGGCCATCCGTCATGACAGGAACGCCCTCCAATATTTTCACAGGTATAGGCTCAAACCCGGAAAGATTCTGAGGGTCAAACCATTCACGGATGTCATGAAGCTTCTTTTCTGAGATATAAAACTGCGATGGTTGAAGATCGTGAAGCTTCAATTCCCTGATATCAGTCATTTCTTTCCCTCCGGTATATCAACAGGCCGTTATTTTCTCCGGCTTTCCGGAAACCATGTTTTTCGGCAATAACTTTTGTTGCCGCCTGTTCCGGTACGCATTCAATAACGGCGTCTTTTCCTTCTGATGCAGCCATGGCAGCAAGCTGCTTTGTAAGCAGGCTCGCCATGCCGTGCCCCCAGATTTCCTTTTTCAGGACCCAGCCTATTTCCATGCTTGTATCGTCATAATCATGATAGATCACATAGCCGATAAAGCTGTGATCTTTATCATCTACGGCCAGTATCCTGGGGGATGCCGCCAGTCCCTGTGAATTCAAAAAGCGGTCTGTCTGTTTGCGGGTAAAAGGCGGCTCCAGATATTTCATCACTTCCGGATCAGAAAGAAGATCATGGAGGGGTTCCAGGTCCTCTTTTGTAAACTGTCTGATATAGAAGCGGTCATCTTTCACCTTATGCTTCACGGATGTGTCTGTGATATCCAGTTCTGTTCTGAAAAATACCGGAAAGATCGTCCTTGGCTCATCCGGAGAGACCCATTCCAGATATTCAGTCTGACCGTCCTCAGTAATACTGTTACAGACAGGCTCGAAGTCCTCCGGAACATTCATATAGAAGTAATATCCGAGTTCGTAGACCTCTTTCCCCAACTTTGACGGGACATCTGCAATGAAGTAATTCTCCTGCACAAAGCCCAGGTGATCGATCTCCATTTTGACACCGGTCTCTTCAAATACTTCCCGAATAACAGCGTCTTCAGCCGTTTCTCCGAACTTGATTCGTCCGCCGACAGAATAGAAATAGTCCGACAGATGATTCCTGACCATCAGGAAACGTCCTTTTTTCAAAATAATAGCACCGACCCGGATGTTAATGATCCCTTCTCCGCAAGAAACGCTCATGTCCAGAGCTTCAGGCTGAATGCTTTCTGTTTCCTTGTCTTTTCTGACACTTTGGTGATAGTTATACAGGGCTGATCTGAACACCTCTGATTTAGGGGCAGCAGCATACTCACTGGTTTCTGTCAGAATACGATTCTCCTCTTCATTTAAGCGCACCTTATAAGTAATTGTACGAGCGTCAGCCTTCTTGGGTCTTGCCATGTCAGATCCTCCATTCTCGTGGGTACAATAACACCAAGCAACTATACCACTAGTTGCCAGAATAGTCAATGTTTTTGTGGCCACACAAACATATGTACGAGGCAGCTTTCACTGCCTCTCTTAGCTCACAGTTCCGGACCCTTCTTAGATTTGGTCTTGGCCTTAGGCCTTTCTGAAGATACTTTTGCAGTCGTATCCTTCACCAGGGCATCAAGCTTTTCCATGGCGGATTCCCGGGGTTGAGTCTCCTTCGTCTGTGGTGCTCTGGTCTTGTAGGCTTCCACCATCGCCTTCAGCTCCGTATTCGACACCTGGGTCTTTACATCCTGCCAGATGTTCTTACCCTTATCGTCTTGCCCCTGAAGGGTGGGTTTCGTCACTACGGTCGTTCCATCAGCCGGGATCTTCGCCCATAAACCTTTGCCATACTGGTTTTCATGCACGGCCTTTGCGGGGAGCACAAAGCTTGCCCAGGGTGTCTTGTCCGCCGGATCCTGGTTGGGGATCGAGATCCTCATAAACTCCCTGCCGTCTTTCGACTGGAAAGGTTCCGCCAGGCCCTTACCGAACTTGATCGTTACTTCTTCCTGTGTCGGGAGCTTCACTCCCTTGGCGATCTGTTCCTCGGCTTCCTTTACGAAGTCAGGCACAAACTGATCATCTTTTCTTCCATTCTCAGGCATTGTTTCATTTCCTCCTTTATAGGTTGAATTGCTTTCATTGACCCGCAGGATCTGCTCCGCTGTCATGGAGATCTTATCGCTGGTAAAATCCACCATCCCGGACTCCCGGAAGCTGTAATAGTCACTGTTTCCACCGCCGACGATCACATGATCCAGGCAGGGGATATCCATGAGCTTTCCGGCTTCTACACAACGTCTGGTCGTTGTGATATCCTCTTTGGATGGCGTCACATCGCCGCTTGGATGATTGTGCAGCAGCAGGAATCCGGCTGCATTCGACAGGATCCCGGACTTCAGAATGTTCGGAATCGCCGCTACAGATCCGTTGATGCTGCCCATACTGACGATGTTAAAATTGATGGGCTTCAGTTTGTTGTTGAGGTTTACGACGCAGAGGACCTCCCGGTCATATTGGGAAAGCTCCTTCCTCATCACATCCAACGCTGCTGTCGGGGAGGAGAGAGGGACATCCGAATATAGCGGATGCCCCTCAGCCAGGCGGATGCAGACTTCTTTCAGCTTATATCGCCTCGTCCCGTTCTCTGTCATCTCGCTCATGGCTGTCCTCCTTGAACTCGATGGTGATCTTCAGGATCTCATCATCCGGCAAGGAACGGATATAGTCTCGCAGCTCCTGCGGCGTCATCTCGACCACCATTACACGTCCTCCTCGCTGTCATCAGCGGAATCGTCCGAATCATTCAGGATCTCTTCCTCATAAGGATCTGCATCATCGAAAGAGCCGCTGGCTTCCGTATCCGTACCGGCACCGTAATCCTCATCATCCTCATCGGTATAATCCGCATCGGGATCCGGAGCAGACTCCGCTTTCTTTTTCTTCTTCGTCTGCATGAAGAACCATCCGCCGCCTGCCGCCGCCATCAGGACAATGATGATCAGCACCGGGGCAAGGTTGGTTTTCTTTGTTTCCTTGGCCGGTTCGTCTTCCGGCTTCTGAGTCTCGGATTCACCAGTCTGGGATGCCGCTTCGGCGGCAGCCTTTTCGGCAGCTTCTCTTGCCGCCTGTTCAGCAGCCATCTGAGACTCATAGGCTGCCTTTTCATCATCCTCCATCAGAGCGAAGAGATCTCTCTCATCCACCAGGTTCAGGAAGTGCACGGTTTCTTCACCCTTCTCATCACGGTCGATGATCAGATAGAAGTAGTTGCCGTTCTTCGTGACCAACGTGACGAACTGCTGGCCTTCACCGTTCCTTTCCCCGAAGTCATCTACCAGAGTCAGGTTGCCGGAGGGGGTAAGCCCGTGGCTAGGCTGTGTTTCGGCAGGCTGCGTCATTCCCTGGAAAAGTTCCAGGAAGCTCAGGATCGTTGCCTGGTCGATATCGAAGGAGTATCCGTTATCTGTCGGCGTGGAGGGGATGTCATTGACCCTCAGGTATTCACCGCAGACATAGCCGTATCTTGCAGGGATCTCGATCTGATACCAGCCGTCCTTTTCACCGAGGACCTTTACATTGGAACCGTTGATCAGCTGGGTGATTATGTCATAGCTCGTACTCGGACCGGTCCGGACGTTCAGGTTGCCTCCCTGGGTAGTGACAGTTCCAGCCTGACCGGGATCTTCCTGCTTCTGTTTATCAATGGAGATGGTAACGGAGCCTTCTCTCACCGTAACATGCAGTGTCGGAAGCAACATGGCGATCAGCTTCGGATGCTCCTTCAGCACTTCGAGCAGTTCCTCATCCATACCTGCAAGCAGGGTGGTCAGGACATCGGCATCAAAGGGAAGTGCATTGTCTTCGCCGGATTTAGATTCATCTGCCTTCTCTGTGTTTCCCACCGTTTCGGTGGTATCGGCAGGCGGGACGGCATCAGCGCTCTGGACCGCAGGCGTCTCAGCAGGAGCAGTTTCTCCGTCTGAGGCATAAGCAAACGCCGCCGTCGGGAACAGCAGCAGGCATACCAGCAGGACCGCGACCAGCGCAGTCAGTTTCTTTTTCATCATTCTTCAGGATCCTCCTTCTCATAGGTTTCGCTGTCATCGTTTTCAGTTGCATAGCTGCCCGGGATCTGCGGAAGGATCCCCTTGGACCGGATCAGGTCCGCCAGCTGTTCAGGGGTCATATTTGCGGTCTGGAAAATGCCGTAAACATAGACCTTCTCGGCTTCGTTGTACCTGCGTTCCAGGTCCTTCACCTTCGCCTCCCAGTCGTCCCGCTTCTTCCGGGCTTTCTCAAGCTCCTCCCGGAGCTTCACAAGTCTTGAATCGTCCATTTACATCCTCCTTTTGGATGAAATGACCGCCTGCCTGGACTTAAGGCAGACGGCCAAAGCAATAAAAATGAGCCTGCCAGTA
>JAEEGG010030068.1_pt1 | contig 10106 bp, 8 predicted proteins | sample 9134161 | NCBI WGS metagenome assembly JAEEGG01 (sample SAMN16246543, study PRJNA631951) | gut metagenome | biome: gut microbiome; feature: rumen; material: CR-attached | host: Bos | place: Iran: Karaj | collected 2018-10 | reverse complement strand
GGTCCAATCCTCATGCGGCTCCGGCTCCATCACCTTCAGCACCAGGAAGTCAGGGCCGCCCCAGGTGGAGACGTTCATGTTGATGTGAACGTAGACCTTCTTGAGATTCATCTGGTTGTTCGCGTCCAGGGAGGGGAAGACAGCGTAAACGTCCGGCCACTCTTCGATGGGCTTCGAGAGAAGTTCCTCGATTCGGCCGTTACCATCCTGAACAGTAAGGGAAATGCCCAGCGGGCTATCCTTCTTCGGGTCAGTGGAAAACCGCTTCACCGGCATCCCGGCGGCATCCGCCATGGCCGAAGTTGCGACAATGAGGGGGTGCTGGAGCCCTATTTCCTCGATGGACTTGCTCGTGCGCTCCTTGTCCTTCCCGTGCGCGCGGTTATATGAAGGTGTGCTCAGCTCGATACCATCGCGCACAGCGGCGGTCAGGTTCAGGATCACACGCTTTCCACCCGGCAGGCGCATTGCGTGATACCTTGGATCAGCGAGGATGCGCTCGACCTCGGCGAAGTAGACCTTGGTCTCCTGCTCACGCTGCTCGGCTTCAGAAAGATCCTCCTCAGTGGGAGGCGTGTCAGTGTTACCTTCCTCCACCGGAGCGGGGGACTTGGTGGGGTCAGACTCGGCGTTGGTGGTGTTCGCGTCCGAAGTCTCAGTAGGAGTCTGCTCGTTGACAGCAGAATCCTCGTTCTTCACGTCCTCCTGGCTGGGGGGCGTGCTTCCGGTTGCAGCTCCTATCGTCTGCACACCGGGAATGTTTTCGGTGTTCTCCATTTCTTCGATGGTTTTGTCAGTGTTTTCCACGCTGTTCTTGGTCGTGGGGTCGAAGTTCTGGTCCTGGACCGTGGCTTCGGTGTTAATTTTGTCTTGCATTTTTATTATATTATAAGGTGTGTTCATTCGGTTGTCCTTGAGCGGTTGTCTCCGTTTAACCACGATGCAAATTTCCGGATAAACAACTGATTCTCCAGTTGTTAACTAATAGACTGCTATCAACCACGCTAATTATTATCCTAATTGCCCAAGGTTATCCTAACGACAAAAAAAAAACCGCTTCGGAAAGAAGCGGTTGAATCGAAAATATGCAGTAGGAGGCTAGATCTCCTTGGGCTTGGGGAACAAGGAGGGATATAGACCGTATAGAGCTCTTGCGACCTCCACCGGGATACCATTATTGATAATGGCAGAAGGGTTGCTTCCATCACGGATGCTATCTACATCGACTCTGATGCTCTGTGTTTGATTCTCTTTATTCGAATAAAAGTCTACCTTCTCCAAAGGGCGATACTTTTTACGACTTCGCGATATATACTTAACGACATAATAAAGCACCCGTGGCATATAATCATCACAACACCATTTGACAGTTTTGGCCGCATCCGGATAATTATAACCCGTCAACAATGTCAGCATAGCCTTTTGTTCAGCCGTGTCTTCAATCTTACCCCATTTAAGTACAAAATCGACTAATTTCTGGAAATCCCTGAAAGAGTTCTTACCAGTTGTAATGGTATCAAATAAGGCATCGAGGTGTAGGGTATCATCGGCAACTCTCCTATTTTTATCAAATATGTCGCCTGGTATCTCGTAGTGATAAGGGTTTGAGACAATATTAGTTTTTTGGGGTTTTTGAGGCGATCTCATTATCTCAAGCTCTTCCGTCAGAACATATTCTACCACCTCGCCAAGATACTCTCCCCTTGGAATGAAGAAAGGGCGGATGCCTCTGACTTGAGCTTCTTTGCCTAATTGATTGGCGGCAGAATCTCTTAAAACATACTTATCTAAATAGAGAGTTCCCTCTTCGTCACGACTAATTATTCCCGTTCGGTTGAGTGCGACCCTATACAATCTATCAGTATAATATGGGAACTGAGGTAATTCATCATTGACATTCCTTGAATAGGATGTGATTACACACTCGCAACCACAATAGCAACGATATCGTTGATCAACAAGCGCTTTCCCACAGTAAATATTGCCATAATCATCTTGGCAGAGAGTTCCTATTATTTTCATTTTCTCCCGGATAGATTCTTTTATCTTTACCAGATAGTCATGAAAATCAATAAGAATACCTTGCTGAAGCTGTGAATAATCCTCAGGCTCTTGTGGCCCTAAATTATGCTGCAGATACATTTGGATTATTTGATCTATTGTGAACGGCCAATCACTATCCATGGGAGCAGAAGATTTCTGTCCAGTGCCATAGTAAAGATGCAGTTCTTCAATAATTCTTACAATAGATTCGCCAGCAAACTCTCCTAATGATTCTTTGGGAGATTGAGATGCCCCCTTGGTATCTTCAAAAATGATTTTATATAAAGCGCCTATGAATGACTTCAAATCATGGATATGGTGGCAAGTATGTTTAAGAGCTTTCCTTCGAGCGTTATCCTCCCAGTTAACATTGAACATTATCGGGCGTCCCTGGACATAGAGCGATTGGTTGATAGCGTATCTTTCACCATCGATAATATCAACGAGATCCTCAAAATCCGGACGAGCATCGACCATATGAAGAGCTGTTTTGTAAACAACCTTAAAGCAACTCCACAGATGATTAGCATCATCATCTCCTCCAATATACCAATCAATAAACTTTGGGAGCTCATCTAAAACAACACCTTTCGGATGTGAACGGTCATACATCATGAAGGATGTATGTTCGGGATTATACTTATAAGTGGCAAGAATATCCTCATATGCAAACAGCTTATGATGCCTATTCTCTTTAAGATAATCCACGGCTTGCTGGTACTCAAGAGCCAGCGGAAGGCAATCTCCTTCTGGTAATACAATGAAGGGATTACTAGCAATTGCATATCGAAGATTGCCAATAGGCACATGCCTAAACTGGAATTTTTTACCAGAGAAAGTATACAATTCGCCAACTTTAAGTTTCTCTGGAGCAGGAACTATTGTATTGGGCGAAAAAGATGTGATAAAAGAAACAAGTTCCTCGTAATTACTGCCGTTGTATCTAATAAATGGGAATTGCAGCTTACGAGCCTCTGAACGAAGGATGAACTTATCCTTGCTAAAAATATCTAATACAGAGTAATCCATCGGTTAGTATGAATCATGTTAGCGTTTAAGCTCAGCAATCTCTTCTATCCCATAAAACTCTTCGGCAGACAAATATTCTCTACTTCCCTAGCTGCCGAGAATAAAGGTGCAATTTCCCTGTCCCTGAATCCAGCTATCCCACAACCTAACCTCGTCACATAGAAAAAGAATTCGGGGTGGCCCTTGGCGAACTCTATAAATTCGTCCACATAGGGCTTAATCGTCTCCACTCCACCCTGCATCGTTGGAATAGCATAAGACTGACCACGAAGACCTACCCCACATCCCATAACGGCCCCAAACTTCTGGAACGCTACATAGGCCGCACCGGCCCCATGCATTCCTGCCAGGTTGCTGCCAAAGACAAATACTTCGTCGGCCTTAAGTTCCGTGATTCGTTCCGGTGTATAATCGGGCCGGGGAATGTTGTTATAGGTTCTCATTGAAAAGACTACTTCTTGCAGCCACAATAAACCTGAAAGATCTCAATTCGATTCTCAAATATACCTAGACTGTTATTAATCAGCTCGAATGGCTTCTGTCTCTGCTATGAGTTGATCATATTGTTCTTCAGTAATCTCAAGGGCTCCTTGTATTTCTTTTTTCTGGGCAATAATGTCTTCATCTTCAATATCTTCCTTGTACAAAATAGTCTTGAACCTGGGGTCGGTAATAAAGATGTAGTGTTTAAGTTCAGAAAAACCACCCTTTGTTTTGCATCTAAAAGAATGGCTCACCTCCCAGCCCATAAAACCATCTGGCAGTTCTGCCGCCATTTTTTTAATCTCCTTTTGAGAATTCAAATGAATGAGGGAACTTGTTTTTCCTGCTTTTAATTCTTGTCTTCCTTCATCTCTATAACGATAATACTGGCTCTGGCCATAGGAAGAATAGGAGTCGCTCCAAGTATTCATTGATCGCAAGGCACTCAAGGCCTTTTGCATATGCGAGTTGGACTCTTTTGAGGCCTCGTTAGCAACTGCGGCAACCGCCATTATTTTATCATCTGTATAAGGAGAGAAGAAAGCACTATCTACCTTAGTCTCAACAACTTGATAACTATCAAAGTCGTACATTGTTTTAAATAGATAGTCCTTGATTAACGCTTCTGCTTTCTTCTCTTTAGAGGTACAGGCAATCATGGATATAATGGCTGCAAAAGCCAGAAGTATACGAGTTGGTGATTTCATTTTTCTCCCTTTATTACTAAATTATTCAGTCCACTTATGAAAAACGTTATGTTAACTACTCCTTTTCTGTCAATTTCTGATACATCTTGAAAAGCCTAGCCACAATCTCCGATTCGCTGGCGTCCTTAGGGAAACCATAGGCTTCAAGGACAGCAGCAGAATTGATGACTAAATGTCCTCAAGTATTCCTTCGTCCCGGACGGCCGAGTTCTGTTGATCAACATATAGAATCAAAACGCCATATTTCCTAGACATATAATATATCTGGATGGATATACCTCCTTCCGCAGTCTTCCAAATAGCATTGTAATCACACTTGTCCTCCGAAACATATAGTTTTTTCCAGGAGTCCGAGTCAAAAGTATCATCCAGAAACTCGGTCACATACTTATCCGGTTCTCCGTATTTCTTTTTGTATGTTTCAACGACATTCTCAAAGGCTGACAACATGCTCTGCCAGTTATCCCTCGTTTCAAGAAAAGCACCTACTGAGATTACCTCCTGTGTCTTCGAATCGGGATATACTATAGTCAGGACGTTTGGGTGTCCCATAAAATCGCCCCGTAAAAGAATCCCATAATCCGTGGATTCTTGGATGACAAATCCCTTTTTAACCAGTTCCTGGGAGAACGTTTTAAAACTTCCGTTAATCTCAACGCCCTTGAAACGGAGATGCTCATTCTGGCCAAGAAGAATGGTAGAAATGAATATTGCGGAAAAGATGGCAAGGATTCTTTTCATATTTCGATCGTCAGTTGATTATGGTTAACGCATCATGCTTGCATATTCTTCAGCATCTGTCTTCAAAGAGAAAAACTTGCTATTAAGTTCAACTAATTCCTTATAGCGATCCATTAGTTCAGATGCAGTATGGCCGACTGCACTTTGGTCTCGCTCTAAGTAAAAAACATCTTCTTCGAGGTCGCCATCCACCTTATACTTTGCTCTGAAACCAACACGATTAGCGGGCCGGTTATTGAAGTACTTATCTGTCAGGGCATGAATGATATCGAAAGAATCCTCAAAATTATGATACTCTGCATATGCAAGGTCGGCGACTTCAGATGCTGCGGCTTTGCGTTCTTTAAGAGTTGGATGATCTGAAGCATTTGCCAACTGTTTAGAGAGTTCCGCATACCTTGATGATTTAGATATCAGTAAGGCATTGATCAACTCAAAAGGAGAATATAAACTGTCCGGCTCACTTACTTCGATAATCGTATATTCCGAGCCATCCGTATTCTCTTGAAGATAATTGAGTATTAAAGCCTCTCCATTGAGTTTGGTTCCACATGAGATGATAATCAAAAGAACACTTGCAATTAAAAGAATGCGTTTCATATGATATCGTTATTTTTATATTTCAGTTAGTTCCTGGTACATCTTAAACAGTCTGGCCACAATCTCCGATTCGCTGGCGTCCTTAGGGAAACCATAAGCTTCGAGGACTGCGGCATCATTGGCTCGATGGGCTTTCCTCAACTCCGGCGGCATTGTCAGTTCATCATAGAGGTCCGCTAATGATGAATCCGGATAAAGGGCACGGGCATCAAGGATTGCTTGAGCTGTCTGTTCAATCTTCGCCTTCTGAGTATCAGTGGGCGTTGGCCAGGGGAAGTTGTTATAAATCAGCGTTCCAGAATATCGATAGTCGCTTTTTAACCGCCCACAAAATGCTCTCATCCAGGCCATATGGAGGACACTCTCTAGAACGCCAAAATGATAAATAGTCGCATTGGGGACTATAATGGTGTCGCCTGCAATGACATCGGCACTCATAAAGCCTATGGGGAGATATGCCCGGCGCTCGGAAGATGTTCGAGGGAATAACAGATAATCGGACTCGGGCTGCCTTATCTCTGCGAACAAGTGAGGAGTATCGGCTCTTTTTTGTGTTTGTAGTTTGCTACTACTTAATCGATACTGACGCACCCCCTCAAGTCTTTTTAAGACACTAGGCATCTTCCTCAATTCGGCGGGAGAACAATCCTTCAACCAGAGACAATACCGCTTCTTGTTATTTATAAACTCTTCCGGTCCAATGTATAGACGAACAAACGGCGATGCTAATGGCTCGTTTTCAATAAATGAATCCTTTTCGTCAGCTGCGATAACGAGATTACCGCCATCTGTAGGGAAAGAACCGACGGCTGTTCTGGGAACCATTGAAACCGGATCATGGATATCCTCGATGATGACCGAAGGTGCATCCATCAGATAAGGGTTGATATTCGAGGCTTCAATAGCCGGTTGCCCGTCAGGGTAAATGAACTTGTGTTGCCGATTCACTCTCGACAACCCTAAAATTACACAGTGAACAGCCGCCTTTTCATTTGCTTCGCTATTCCATTTGAAAGTTGTAAAAGCGAAATTAATATGATAACCCCTGCCCAAAATATGCTTCCAGAGAGGAGGCACAGCGATACCTTGACAAATAGAGTTCGTGGAAACGAAGGCAATTTCACAAACTGGGTTATCTTCAATATAATCAATTCCTTTCTTGTACCATGATGTTACATAATCCAGATTTCCATAGTTTTTCACTCCAGCAAAGACCTTCTCCATGTCTGCTTTTTGCTCTGGTGTTTGAAAACTCTTTCCTATAAAAGGTGGATTACCCATGATATAATCTACTTCCGCTGCCGGCACTACATCATTCCAGTTCATCCTTAATGCGTTCCCCTCGTGGATGTTATGGTAGTCCTTCAACGGAAGCGGTTCGAGGTCATATCCCACAATAGCGTCGGTTTCCTTCAGCATCTGGGTTTCGGCAATCCAAAGGGCCGCTTGAGATACCGAACAGGCAAAGTCATTAATCTCGATGCCGTAGAACTGGTAGATGGAGACCTTAATCGGGTCTGCCAGACCACCTATGACACGGTCTTCATAGAGGATTTTGATGACTTCGTTTTCCAGTCGCCGCAGACAGGTATAAGACTCTGTAAGGAAGTTGCCAGATCCACAGGCCGGGTCCAAGAACTTCAAGGAGGAAAGCTTATCCTGATATGCGATGGCCCTTTCTTTCTTCGCCCTGACAACTTTTTCGGCTTTAATATCAGCCAACTCCGCCTTCAAGTCATCCAGGAAGAGAGGGTCGATGACTTTATGGATGTTTTCCAGGGAGGTATAGTGCATTCCACCAGCCCGGCGGGTATCCGGATTCAAAGTGGACTCAAAGACGGCACCGAAGATAGTCGGCGATATCAAGCTCCAATCGAAATCATCAGATGCCCTTTGCAGGATAAGGGTCCGTATTTCATCCGTGATTCTGGGGATTTCAATGTCACCGGCAAACATTCCTCCACTGACAAAAGGGAAGGCAGCCAACTTCTCATCCATATATGGATCACGGTCTTCAGGGGCGGTATCTAGTACCTGGAACAGTTCGATGAGAGCCTTTCGGAACTCGGAGGCCGGGAACTGAGCCATATAGTCATGGAACATATTCTTCGCCCCAAAGATACCGGCGTCTTCAGCATAAAGGCAGAACACTAGCCGGACGCAAAGCTTGTTCAAACTCTTCTGGCTATCGGGATTCTCTGGATGAAGGTATTGCGCCAGGAACTTTTCGTATAGGACACCGACGATTTCACCGGCCTGGATACTGACTTCCAGTTCCTTTTTCAGATGGACATTGGTATCATCGACCAGGAAGGAGAGGCGGTGGTATTCTTTTTCCAGGTCAGCCAGAAATAAAACCGCAGGCTCTCCCTGGGGATTCTCCATATCATAAATATTGAATTCCCGGAAGTTGCAGATGACAATCCACCGCGGACGATCTGAATACGGAAGTTCATCAGCATACCTCTTAGCCTGCCGGAATGGAGTCAGAGTCGTTCCATCGCTTTGGGGGATGGGTATGTGAAGATCCTTCTCGATAGATTTTTGTTCTATAAGGACGTGAGTGGGCTTAATATAAGCATCAATAAAGCTGGTATTCGAGAGTTTAACCCTATTCTCGAAGGAAATGATGCTATACGGGTCCTCTACCAGAAGAACCTTTTGCAATAGCTCCATCCAGAAAGGCTGGCTCTCGCCCTTTTCGAAGCCCTTGCCTTTCCACTTAGCAGCAAACTCTTTAGCGGCTTTTTGCTGTTTCGTCCCGATTGCCATATCAGCGATGTTTCAGTGTATCTACAAATTTAGAGAATTTTCGGGGAAAAGTGCCTATATTTGACTGTTTATGAAATCTATAAGAGGCATTTCGTGAGAGGCTATATCTATAAATACACGTTTACCGACGGGAAAGTTTACATTGGCCAGACTCGCCGGAAGCCAGAGGTGCGGCATCGTGAACACCTCAGCGAATCAGTTGGAAAGACAAACACTGGGTTTTGGGAAGCTTATAAAAGGTTAGGAGAGCCTGACTTCGAGATAATTGATACCATCGAGGAGGAACGGGAAGTTGACCTGGTTAATACCCTAAACGAGGCTGAAACATTCTATATAGCTCAATATCAAGCATCTGACCCAGAATACGGATACAATAAGAAATCTGCGGGCACAGTTGCCTCTCGGGAAGAAGCAAAACTCCAGGATGAGTTTCATGAGATTTGGGAAAAGGAGGTCGAACCATATCACGCTTTCTTCAAATCTGTGTTAAAGAAAGTGTATGCCAAGTCCGAACCCCTGGCAGAAGATGAAAAGAGATTTGTCCGAGATTGTTTGATGAACTCGGACATGATCTTTCATGATAGAGTTAAGAACTACAATCTTGAAGACCTCTCGGCGAACAGTGATGATGACAATTTCTGGCTGGGGGAGGTATACCAGGAATTCATTATGGACTTCGATGAAGATGCTGAATGCCAAATATGCAAGTACCTCAATGAGAATCGAGACGCGGTTTTAAATAAAAGATCCAAGGGACGCATTATCCAACAGATTGATGCAGAAGGAAACGTCGTCAAAGAGTACACATCAAATAAAGAGGTCGCCGAAGCCCTTAATCTTGCTCGAATAGATAATGTCCTGAATGTCCTCAAAGGGCGGCAGAAGTCAGCCTATGGTTTCTTCTGGAAATATAAAGAATAGAGTTGCTTTTCTGGAAATGGACAGCAGACTTTCGGGTTGGCTGTCCTTTTTTATTGGGCGAAAAGAAAAAGGACCATTACAGTCCTTTCTCCAATAGATTCTAGTCCTCGTTAACCTTGAATTCCTCGAACATATAGCTGACGGGGTCTGGATGCTCGTTCTGGTAATCGTCCAGAGCAGCCAGTATCGATTCTTTCGTGGCTTCGACTTCCATTCCCGGCAGGCAAAACTGTTTCAGGAAATCAGCAGCCTCTGAGAGCGTCTCGAAGTATTCATAGAAGTAGAGATTCCTGGATTCATCGGTGAAGTCCAAGATCCAGCGGTGAGGGAAATAGGTTCCGTCTTTGTCGTTGGTCTCGAAGATACACATTCCCGATTCCTCTGCTTGATAGATGATTTTCAGGCCGGGGTATTTGCTTTGGATGAAATGTCTTGTCTCATCCATTTCTCCCCAGGCAGACTCGACGTTCAATCTGAGGATACCTGATTCCAGTGAGTAGTCCAAGATTTGTCCTCGGCAGTAGATCTTTTTCCAATCTCCTCCGAGGGTATGGACGAGATTACCCAGCCACAGTTTTCCGAATCCGTTGGGAAGTAATGATTCTTCCCTGGCTTCGAGGTCTTGAATGATTTTGTGAAGGGCCGCTACTTCGGATTCACGACCCACCACGACATAGTTGGTATAACACCAGTTCGGCATTTCCTAGTCCTCCTCGATTTTGACGTTGAAGACGATAACCTCCCAGGTGGATCTTTCGACACCGTTGCCATCAGTATATCGGTTTGCCCTGATACGACCGACAACGTGGG
>JAEEGG010030067.1_pt1 | contig 10106 bp, 7 predicted proteins | sample 9134161 | NCBI WGS metagenome assembly JAEEGG01 (sample SAMN16246543, study PRJNA631951) | gut metagenome | biome: gut microbiome; feature: rumen; material: CR-attached | host: Bos | place: Iran: Karaj | collected 2018-10 | reverse complement strand
GCGATGGCTGCATGGGCTGAGGAAGAGATTGCTCTGAATGCTGAGAACAAGATGGCATGGGCCCTGAAGGGTGAGGTTCAGATGAACGAGCGCGACTGGGACAATGCCGTTGAGTCTTATAAGAAGGCTATTGAGATTGATCCTACCTTCATTCAGTGTATCTTCAATGCCGGTGTATGTCTGAATGGTAAGGCTATCGACCTGAAGGATAAGTTGGCCGACAAGAATACTGGCGGTCTGACAAAGGCTAATGCTGACAAGGTGAAGGTCATCCTGAACGATGCCCTGTCATTCCTGGAGCGTGCCAAAGAACTGGATCCCGATCGTGAGAAGGTGAACTGGGCTTATCCCCTCTACCAGATTTACTATTCGCTGGGCAACAAGGCCAAGTCTGATGAGATGGAGGCCCTGGTAAATGCCGGCCGATAATATCAACCCTTTAAATTAGAGAATGAAGCAACTCATTGCAGTTACGCTTCTCTTATTGATGACGACACCGTGCTTGATGGCTCAGAAGAAAGAGCTTAGTCAGGCACGGTCGTCTATCAAGAGTGGCAAATACGCAGATGCAGAGAAAACATTGACAGCTCTGCTGAAAGACTCGGCCAACCGTACAAATAAGCGTATCTGGTTGGCATACTACGATGCCGTGCTCGGACAGTATGAGCAGGGCAACGAGAAGTTATATCTCAAACAACAATACGATACGGCATCTTTCTTCGCGAAGGCTCTTCAGATGCTGACCATTGCAGAGACGCTAGACAGTCTCACAACGGATAACCGCAAGAGTCATTCCAGTCAGTTGAACGCCCTTCGCCCCAATATCTTCAATGGGGGCTCTTTCCTGTTGAGAAAGAATAAATGGGGCGAGGCCTACCGCTATTATGAGGCCTATCTGGACTGCGCCCGTCAGCCTCTGTTTCAGGCTTATCATTACGACTCCCTCGATACACGTATGTCTGATGCGGCCTACTGGGCCACCTATTGTGGCTATAAGCAGCAAGACCCTGTGCTGACGCTCCGTTATAGTAAGCGTGCGCTCCAGGATACGGCCAAGGCCGATTTCACCCTGCAGTTTATTGCAGAGGCTCGCCGATGGCTCAAGGATGATGAGCTCTATGTGCAGACCCTTGAGGAGGGCTTCCGCCGTTATCCGCAGTTCCATTATTTCTTCCCCCGTCTCATGGATGCCTATATCAACATGGGACAGCATGAGAAGGCGTTGGCGCTGGCCGATAGTGCGCTGGCTGTCAATCCCTCCAGCGAACTGTTTCTCTTTGCAAAGTCCACCACGCTATTGCGTATGGAGCGCTATGCGGAGAGTATCAAGTATAGTGAGCGCCTCATAGAATTGAATCCAAATCTGGCCGAACCATATTTTAATGCTGCTACGGCTTATGTAAATATTGCAGAACGTCAAGGCGGCAGTCGTGACAAGAAACAGATGCGCCAGGCTTATCAGAAAGCCTGTCCGTTCATGGAACACTATCGCAAACTGATGCCAAAGGAGAAGGCAAAGTGGGCTCCTGTGCTCTATCGTATCTATCTGAACCTGAATATGGGTAAGCAGTTTGATGAGATTGACAGACTGTTAAAGGAAAAGTGAAAAAATGCTATCGCTATGAAAAATATTTGTATTGTTGCTGGCGCACGCCCTAATTTTGTAAAAGTGGCACCTCTGATTCGTGCTATCGAAAAGGCTGAGGGTGCTAAGTATGAATTGGTATATACTGGCCGTGAGGACGATCCCACTTTGGAGGCCTCGCTTTTCGATGATTTGCAGATGCCGCGCCCATCTGTTTTCTTTGGTGTCGACAGTACCAGCCTGAATGAGATAACCAGTAGGGTGATGGCTCATTTTGATGCTTATCTTGAAGAGAATCCTGCAGATGTGGTGATTGTGGTCGACGACCTCGCCTCTACGATGGCAGCTGCTATCGTTACCAAGAAGCGTGGTATTAAGCTGGCACATCTTGTGGCAGGCACCCGTTCGTTTGATATGAACATGCCTAAGGAGGTGAACCGCCTGGTTATTGATGCCCTCAGCGACTATCTCTTTACGGCCGGCACACGCAGTAATAGTGTGGCAGCACGCGAACAGTCAGACAGTAACAATACATATATGGTGGGCAATATCCTGATGGATACCCTCCGCTTTAATCATCAGCGCCTGCAAAAACCAGCTTTGGATATAGAACCGGGCTCGTATTTTGTGTTTACTGTAAACAGAAAGGCGCTCTTAGCCGATGAGGATAAGTTGAAGAAGATGCTTATTGCCATGTCCGAGGCTGCAGGCGATACACCTGTCATTGCGCCCTTGCGAGGCAAAGCTTTGGAGGTGGTTTCAAACCTGAAACCTGAAACCTCCGCTCGGCCGAAGGACGCTTGCTACCAACGGGACGCAAGAAACCTGAAACCTCAACCTTCCCTGAGCTACCTTGAATTCGGTTGGTTGACGGCTCATGCCAAGGGTATCATCACGGATAGTGGTAATGTTGCTGAGGAAGCTACATTCAACAGCGTGCCTTGTATTACGCTGAACAGTTATACAGAGCATCAGGAGACGGTCAGCGTAGGTAGCAATGTCCTGGTGGGTGAAGATCCTCAGCGACTGAAGGAGGAGATGCAGCGTATCGAGGCCGGACAATGGAAGAAATGTGCCCTTCCTGACCGATGGGATGGTCGAACGGCCGAACGTATCGTACAGATTCTGTTGAGTTGAGTAAAGTCGCATTGAAGTATCTTCAAGACAGTCCTCATTATAACAAATTGTTATTTATAGGGCGCTTTTAATGACAGATTAACAGAAAATACCAAAATCATGGTATTTTCTGTTGTTTTTTATGGAATATGTGTTTGAGTTTTTAAAAAAAGTATTACCTTTGTCGGCGTATTCAGGTTAATTATCAAACACAAATGAAAAAATTGTACTTAGCTTTATTGTTATCACTATCTTCAATAGGAAACACAAACGCTCAAATTCCTCAGATTATCTTAAAGGATCTCAAGGGGCGCTCTGCTCAGACTGATACACTGAGCAATGGTGGTAAACCTTTTATCATTGACTTTTTTGCTACATGGTGTAAACCATGTAACCGTGAACTTGATGCCATCGCTGAAGTCTATGACGAATGGCGTGAGGAAACAGGTGTCAAGATATATGCTATTAGCATAGACCAGGCTCAGAATATTAATAAGGTGAAACCTCTAGTTGATAATCACGGATGGGAATACGATGTGCTGCTTGATCCTAATGGCGATTTTAAGCGTGCACTGGGTATTCAGATGATTCCCTATGTGCTGATTGTTGACGGAAATGGACAGATAGCCTATAAGCATAATGGCTATACAGATGGAGCCGAAACAGAACTCATAGATAAAGTACGCGAACTGGTCAAATGAAGATATCCTTTCTATTACTCGCCTCATTGTGTTTCTGTCAAAGTATACAAGCTCAGCATGATGAGGTTACATTCACTGGTAGCATCCAGAGCGATGTCCTCGTTTCTCAAAGTGATAAGTCTATTGGCGCAGAAAAGAAAGAGGATGTGCTCACTAATACGTATGCAGACCTGCAATTACTAAGCCGTTATGTCGATGCCGGTGCACGTTTGGAATATCTGGAGTATCCCCTTCCCGGCTTTGAAAATGACTTTAAAGGATGGGGTGTACCCAATTTCTGGGTGAAAGGTAAGTTGAGCGATGCCGAACTGACCTTGGGCACATTCTATGAGCAGTTTGGCTCAGGCTTTATCCTTCGCACATACGAGGAACGCTCATTGGGTATTGATAACTCGCTTTTAGGCGCACGTCTGGCTGTAAAGCCACTCAAAGGTGTATCACTGAAACTGCTTAGTGGAAAGCAACGTCACTATTGGAAATGGGACGGAGGATTAATATCCGGAGCTAATGCCGAAGTAGCTTTGGATGAGTGGATTCATTCTCTTGACGAGCACGACACCCGTCTGAACGTAGGTTTCTCGTGGGTTAATAAATATGAGAAGGATGAGGATATCTTCATGGACCCTACCCACAAGTTGAACCTCCCCAAATATGTGAACGCATGGGATGTGCGTGTCAATCTGAACAAAGGCCCCTGGGGTGTACTCCTGGAATATGCTCAAAAGACCCAAGATCCGTCATTCGATAATGGGTTCAGTTATGACAAGGGACATGTGGCCATGTGTTCTGCCTCTTTCTCTGAGAAAGGTCTCAGTGTATTGCTGCAAGCCAAACGCTCGGAAAATATGTCATTTCGCAGTCAGCGTAATACCACGGGCATCGCGATGAAGGTTAATCACCTGCCAGCCTTCACACTAGATCATTCCTATGCCCTTGCAGCCCTCTATCCCTATGCCACCCAATTGGCTTCCGGAGAATGGGCTTATCAGACCGAAGTGGGTTACAACTTCAAGCGTAAGACGGCTATCGGTGGACGTTATGGTATGAACGTGAAATTGAATTATTCGTATGTGAGAGCCATTCAGGATGCTTGGCTGAAATGGGGCGACCAATGCTACTATCAGGATTTTAATCTGCAGGTGTCTCGTCGTATGTCGCGCGACTTCAAATTGAACTTGATGTATATGAACCAGCGTTTCAATAAGACGGTGGTTGAGGGCGACGGCGGACTGATACATTCTGATATTTTCGTAGCTGATGGCTTGTTGCAACTGGCTCCCAAAACTAAGTTGCGTGGCGAACTGCAATATCTCAGCACGAAGCAGGATCAGGGCGACTGGCTGTTTTCATTGCTTGAACTCTCGTTGGCGCCTCACTGGATGATTACTGTCAGTGATTTATGGAACTGTGGTGACAGTGATCCTGCCTTCTATCAGGAGAACACCCACCAGCATTACTATCAGGGGCTGCTGACCTATAACATTGGAGCCCACCGCATTCAGGCTGGCTATGGCCGCACTAGGGCTGGCTATAACTGCTCAGGTGGTGTGTGTCGTTACGTGCCAGCTACCAAGGGTTTCACTCTTTCATATAATTATAATTTCTGATGATGCGTAGAATAAAAATACTCGTTCTGTCACTCCTGCCTTTGCTCTTCTCATGTGACTATATCGATGAGAATGAACGATTCATTGTAGTTGACAGTCATTTCGAACAGCCAAACACGGAAAGTGTTGTCAAGAATGTGCTTCTGGAAGACTTTACAGGTCAGCGTTGTGTGAACTGTCCGCGTGGTTCGGAGGTGATAGAACAATTGCAAGAGGCTTACCCCGAGCGACTGATTGCCGTGGGTATCCATGGTGGTCCTCTGGGATTCTCAGGAAGTGCTACGCTGGTGGGACTAGCTACTGCAGTGGGTGATGATTACTATCATCATTGGCACTTGGAATACCAGCCTGTAGGACTCGTTAATCGTGGCGATGCCGTCAACTATACAGATTGGATGAACGCCGTGCGTCAGGCCTTAACCGGTACTACTGCCCTGAGCATGAACCTGACAGCCACTCTTCATGACGGACAAGTGGATATCACTGTCAGTGAGACGCTGAAGAAGGGAACATACACCGGAAAACTTCAGGTATGGCTTCTGGAAGATGGTATCACAGCTCTACAGATGATGCCCGACGGCTCTTCTAACCGTGAGTATGTACACAACCATGTGCTCCGTACGCCTGTGAATGGCACATGGGGTGATAGTTTCACCATTCAGGAAGGTGAAAGCAAACAGCAGGAAATGACGCAGGCCCTTGATGCCTCGTGGAATCCGTCAAATCTTAGTATTGTGGCATTTGTCTATAACGATGCTGGCGTAGAGCAGGTTGTCAAGACGAAAGTAGAATAAACTGGACTTATTAAACTGAGAACGCATATGAAAAGATTGTTTACGCTATGTTTAGGTATCATCACTGTCCTTGCCGTAAAGGCACAAAGTGATTTCCCATTACAGTTTGCCGATAAGGATGGCAACACGATTGCCGACAAGACTGTGCTCAACCTTAGTGAGATTATTGCCAATGACTTTGGTGATATTCAGGTGCCCACCCATCTGTACGTAAAGAATACAACTGATGCTGATGTGCAGGCAGGAGCTGTCTATACTATCCGGTCTATCAGTGGGGGCGCTTTTCAGACTTGTTTCCCGTCTAACTGTATCCAGAAGCGAGAAACAGGACAGTATGAAACTGGAAATGATGTTTTGAAGGCTGGCACCTTGAAAGATATGGAAACAGAATGGCTACCTGTTGGCGATGGTTCCTGTGTTGTTGTTTATCAGTTGGTAACTTATAAGCAGAATGTGATTACTAAGAAATGGAACATCGACAAAGAGGGGCCTACTATCACACTCAACTTCTCTCATAATATTTCTGCTGTAGAATCACTTTGCTCCGACAAGGCTATCGGTAGAATTCAGTATTATGACCTGCGGGGGAAGGCTATTTCTGCTCCACGCAAAGGATTGTATATCAATCAAATAACACGTCCAGACGGAACTAGACTATTGCATAAAGTAGTTCAGAGATAACTTTTTTTTTAATTACCATTTTAATCTTTTTTTTTATGACTAGAAAAATTGCATTATTTTTTCTAGCTGCTATTTTCGTGGCAGTTGGCAGCTTCGCGCAGAGCCGCCCATTAGGACGACCGTTGTCTAAGAAGCAACTGGAGTTACTCCCTAAAAAAGAGGCAAAGGGCTTGAAGGCTCTTCCTCAAGTGAAGAAATTTTCTCGTCGTGCTTCAGCTGGTCTGATTAGTGACCAGCCCGAGGGTACACTTGTGTCTTATAGCCGTAGTGGTGATGCCTACATGACTTTCCTGGGCTATATCTTCAATCAGACGGTTAGTGGTGCTATAGGTGATGTGGTCTTTGGCGACAATAACACCGTTTATGTAAAGAACGTGATTTCTCAGTACCCCATCAATTCATGGGTGAAGGGTACTATTAGTGGAAATACCATCAGCATTGATTTCCCTCAGTTGGCTTTGGAACTTCAGGGTGAAACATATTATGTCAACTATGGCTCTATCAATACGGCAAACTATACGCTTGTTCCTGCAGGCACGTTGACCTTGAACTATGATGAGACTACGGGTGATATTACTAGCCAGGATGACGATTTCGTTAGTGGCGACAAGGTGATCGCTCTTGTTGACGGGACTAATCAGTGGACAGGCTACGCTGACTGGAATCTGTCGCTCAAGAAGCTCAATGAGTCGGTGGTAGAGGCACCCGCCAACCTCCAGACTTCAGTTTATTCGCTAAGCGCTGATGGCTATTCTGGTTCTTTGGTCAATGTAGGTTTCGACGGTAATGATGTCTATCTGCAGGGCTTTGATACCAGTCTGCCAGAGAATTGGACAAAAGGTACCATCAGTGATGGCAAGTTGATCATCAAGAATAAGCAGTATCTGGGTGCTGACAACGAGGGCGGTTACCATCATTACCTGTTGTCTGCTGAGGGAGAAACAAAGTATGATCCCGAGTACGAAGAGTATTATACAGAATACTCTTTGGTAGATGCTGATATTACCTTCAACTATGATGCAGCAACGAAGTCGTTCTCTAACGGTTCTTCCTTCCTGATCAATGCTGGTAAGGAAGTTGCTAATCCTGTTAGCTCGTTTGAAAAGGCTAGAATTGCCCCATTCAAGGAAGTTGCTGCCACACCTGCAGCTCCTAAGAATGTGACCTTATACGAAGGTGGTCTTCCATACTATCAGCAAGGTTACGGCTGGGGCTATATCAGCAGTGACATTACTCCTGTTGACGTCGATGGTAACTACATCACCCCTGATAAACTCTCTTATGCCGTTTGGATAAAGGTGAATGGTGAGGTAAAACAACTCACATTCTCTGCCGACGACTATATCAACCAGGCCACACCTGTTCTGACGGAGTTTGCTTATGACTATACAGATAATTGGGATATCACAATCTCTGGCCTTCAGCATTCAGTTTATTATTATGTTATTGGTCCTGAGGCTTATGGCGTTCAGACTATCTATCGTGGAGGCGGTGAAGAGCATCGTTCTGAGATTGTATGGGCTGACGTCCAGACCTATGGCGCAGAGGTTCAGCCTGCTGCTGCAACACCTGCATATCCTGACGTTGATCCTGCTGATACGGGTAGTCAGATTTCCTTTGGCTTCTTTACTGGCGCTGAGGATGTGAACACTGTTACCAACAATTCAAAGGCCGAGACTTATGATGTGGCCATTAAGATTCAGGATCCAGCCCTTGTAGGTACTCATATTGAGAGTATCACTTTCCCATTGCAGGGTATCACGGGTGTTAGCAATGCTTCTGTATGGCTTACCAGTAAGCTGCGTGTGGAGAACGGTAAGAACGTGCCCGACCTGGTTACCAAGAGTGTTGCTCTGACTGAGGAAGGTTTTATTACCGTGACTCTCGATAAGCCCTATATCATTCCTGCTGAGGGTGTATATGCCGGCTATTCATTCACTATTGATGATGTGTTGGCTGATAAGGTTAACCAGGCACCTGTTGTCGTTACCGATAATGTTCATGAGGGTGGTTTCTACCTCCACACATCCGATGGTTTCCTGAAATGGCTTGATGCAACCCAATTCTATGGTGGCGACGCACTTCTTCAGGTCACTGTTGCTGGTAAGAACGTTAAGGATAATGCCGTATCACCTGTGGCTAACGACCAGAATCTGTATGTTAAGACTAACGAGACGATTTCTCTGCCTGTTGTCTTTGTAAACCATGGTGCCCAGGGTATCCGTTCGCTGGATGTGGAGTATAGTCTGGCTGGTAATACGGGAACACAGCATATCGATCTGGAATCTGCTGTCGATGGGTTCTTCGGACTGCAGACTTCTGCTACAGTCAGTCTGCCTGCTGTTGCTGAGCGTGGCAACTACGATCTGACGCTGAAAGTCAACAAGGTTAATGGTGTAGACAACCAGGAGGCTTCTGCTGTTAGTACGATGTCCCTGGTGGCACTCAATACTGTGCCCAAGCATCGCGTGCTGCTTGAGGAATACACGGGCTTCTGGTGTGGATGGTGTCCACGTGGTTATGCTTCACTCGAAACACTGGCCGAACTTTATCCTGACGAATATGTTTTGGTAAGCTACCATAACGGTGATGAGCTGGAGATTTTAAGTTCTTCCAATTTCCCTTCTCCTGTGGCTGGTTTCCCCACTTCTTACATTGAGCGTTCTCAAGAACTTGATGCTTACTATGGCACAGGCAGCGCTGATTTCGGTATTGTGAATGATTTGCAGAAACAGAGTAAGGAGTTTGCTAATGCAGACATTGCAATCAACGCTTCGCTCACTACTTCTGGTAATGTTGTCGAAGTGAGTACTCAGGTGACATTCCCCTATGACGTGAACAATGGCGAATTCGCACTGGAGTATATCCTGACCCATGACGGATTGAAGGATGCTTCTTGGGGCCAGAGCAACTATTATGCCGGTGGTTCTCAGGGTAATCCTAAGTATATGGATGTCTTCAGTAAGACCGATGCCTCTGAGGTTTATGGACTGGCGTTCAATGATGTGGCCGTGCTGACTTCTGTCATCGGTGGTATTCGTAACAGTATTCCTGCTTCTGTAAAGTCAGATACCCCTGTTTCTCATTCCTTCCGTTTTAACCTGAAGAATGCTGTCAACACATCTGGTGAATCAGTTATTCAGGACAAGTCTAAACTCAAGGCTGTTGTACTGCTCATCGATAAGAGTACGGGTAGGGTAGTTAATGCCAATAAGGTAAAGGTTACTGTACCTACTGGTATTGACGAAATCTTCGAAGCAGGTCAGCAGACACAGGTATCTTTCTATGACCTCTCTGGTCGTAAAGTGGCAAAGCCTGCCAATGGTGTATTCATCAAGACGGTTCGTACCAATGGTCAGACCGTCAGCGAGAAGGTACTTGTAAAGTAATAGATGTAAAGAAAAACGGTTAGGCTTTTTGCCTAACCGTTTCTTTAATTTTAATAGTTCTCAGCTTTTACCTGGAAGTAAGCCTTTGGATGATCGCAGACGGGACAAATCTCGGGGGCTTTCTTGCCGATGACGATATGTCCGCAGTTGCTGCACTGCCAAATCACGTCGTTGTCCTTCGAGAATACGCACTCATTCTTGAAATTGTACAGCAATTTGCGATAGCGCTCTTC
>JAEEGG010030064.1_pt1 | contig 10106 bp, 9 predicted proteins | sample 9134161 | NCBI WGS metagenome assembly JAEEGG01 (sample SAMN16246543, study PRJNA631951) | gut metagenome | biome: gut microbiome; feature: rumen; material: CR-attached | host: Bos | place: Iran: Karaj | collected 2018-10 | reverse complement strand
GTGATGCTTCCGAGCTTGGACAGCCCATCCAAAAGGATGCGCCCGTGGCTAAGGTCGGTGCAAAGATAGTGAATAAATCCGAATGCGTCAAGAGATTGGGTGAACTTTTTGAAAAAATAGCCTGAATTTTGACAATAATGCTCGATTTGTGTATCAATAATTGCAAATATCGTCATTATTATCGTGAGGAAGATAAGTGAATCTACCAAAAAATAACGAAAGCACCACCGTTAAAAGTGATGCTTCCGAGCTTGGCCCGCCCACCCCGAAGGATGCGGCCTTGGCTAATGTCGGTGCAAAGATAGTAAATAAATCCGAATGTGTCAAGAGATTGGGCGAACTTTTTGATTATATTAATCAAAAAAAGCCCGGTTTATTATAATAAAGCACTCTTTGAGTAGCAATTTGTGCATGATTTGTCAAAATTTTGTCCGAAAATTTGGCAGTCTCAGGATTTCGTCTTATCTTTGCGGCAGAAGAATAATCCGTATCAAGGGTTCGTGCGTCTGGAATAGTACCTATATCGCGGCTTTGTACACCGTCAGAAGTGTCTCCCTCCGTGGAACTACGACCGACAATCGGATCATTCTTCTTTTTTTACATTCCTAACCGATTGTTGTGGTTGTACGCGCTGTTCGTCAGTGTTCTGCGTACCATGCTCAGCAACAGTCGGTTTTTATAGTATATATATTTTTAGACATGAAAAAGTTATCAAGACAAAGTACAGTTCCGTGTCCATCGATGACCAAGGAAGAGTTCTTCGCACGTGTGGATAAGGCGAAGGAAGAAATCAAACAGGGTGAAGGAATTCGATTCTCTGATCCTGTGACTATGACTGAATGGCTGAACTCGCTCTGATTGTTAATGAGATTTGAAGAAATTTTAATTTGAAAGCAGCATAGTGGCCGTGTTACTTCGGACTTGAAACGGTTCGTAAAACGACGGTTTATTGAACAAATTAGAAAAGACAGATATTTTTATCTTTTCCCTTTTTTATTAGTTCGTAAACCCGTCCGTAAATCAAAGGTCGAAAACTATCAACTATAAACGTTTTTTGTGCGATTCCGAAAGAACAGGAATATTATTCTATTCCCTTTTTTGTTAAATGTACATATAATCGTACAGATAATTTGGAAAATAATAGAATTATGCGTATCTTTGCACCGCAAACTAAATAAATACAAAAATGACTACATTGACAATGAGTGACTTCAGAAGCAATATGGCTTCATCTTTCGACCGCGTAGATGCAGGGGAATTCGTATTCATCAACAGAGGAAGTCAAAAAACTTATGCAATCATTCCAGTTGATGATGATGACCTTGCCATCACTCCAGAACTTGCCGCCAAGATCGAGAAAGCAAGGCAGGAGTACAGAGAGGGCAAGGGCATTTCACTGAACTCTCGCGAAGAAATGCAAAAATGGTTTGATTCGTTATGAGTTACATTGTTAAAATCATGCCGTCAGCTGAGAAGGCTATCAAGAAATGGAAGAAGTCAAATCCAAACTTTCATAATAAATTCTTGGATATTTTATCAGACGGGGATAAATGATGCAATCATTTGAAACCAAAAAATGGCATGTAGAGGTTTCATTCGGCAAAATCGGCAACTATTTTTATTGTTGGTGGACAATTTGTTGGACAATTTTGAATGAATCACCCTATTTGGCATCGTTAACTAATTGAATATCAAATAATAAATTTTTTGTGTTTTATCTCTCGGTGGGGCAACCAGCCGCAATTCTCTAATGAGAGTTGCGGCATTTTTTTGTTCCCATTGCCATTCGGCAAACAAATTAGGGGATATAAAAAAAGCAGGCTGGTCCTCACGGATAAGCCTACCGCACTCCATTTGTGACGTCTCAAAATGGAGGGAACTCCACATTCCCGGGCGGTAAATGTGAAGCTTTTGACGCTCATAGCCCATTTGCATGAACTGTGATTGTCGCCGCAAAGATAGCGACTTTTATCCAATTCTCCAAATAGAAATCGAAAAAAGCGATAATTTCAATCAATTATTTAAAAAAACAAGCCCACTGTGAAGGTAGGCTTGCTTTTTTGGGGTACATAACGTGGCAAAGTCCTGTGCCCATGCATTCGTAGATGTCAAGATGTAGAATGAAATGATTCAATCATTCTCTTGCAACCAGCGGGTGAGCACCTGGCAATACTCCTCATGGGCATCGATAAAGCACGTATGACGGGAGTGGCGGAACAAATGCCACTGGCTCTGAGGGATATTCTCGTAAAGCGAGGCGGCAACAACGGGCGTGCAGATGTCGCGCGTGCCGCTGCAGATGAGTGTTGGCTCCTTGATTTGGCCTAATTTTTCGGTGTACTCGAAGTCCTTCAGGCTACCCAGAGGCTGATACTCGTTGGGCCCCCAGCCATAGAGGTAGGCTTCGGTGCCGGCACGCTTCGGACGTCGGAGGCATTCGGGCGAGTGTTCATCGACACTGATCACAAACTGCTCGAAATAATGGTCGTTGGCTTGCAGGTAGGCGGGATCGTCCCACTTGCCTGAGGCTTCTGCACGACGGATGGCCTCCTGGTCTTTCTCGGACAGATATTTGATGAGCCGGTGCTGTTCGCTTGCCCAAAGGCTGCTGGAAGCGTGACCCGACGACAGGATGAGCGACTTGACACCCTGGGGCTTGTGGTCGATGACGTACGCAATGGCCTGCATGGCTCCCCACGACTGGCCGAGGATGTGCACGGTGTCGAGATGAAGAAAGTCGCGGATTGCGATGAGCTCGTCAATCCACGTCTTCTGCGTCCACAGTTCGGGATGGCCGTCGAGATACGACTTGCCGCAGCCTATCTGGTCGTAGGAGATGACTTGCCGCCCTGTATCGGCGATGCAGTCGAGCACTTCGAAATAGTTGTGCGTACTTCCCGGTCCGCCATGCAGCAACAGAAGGGGTGCTTTCCCTGTTGCTTCGCCCACGATCCGGTAGTAGGTCTGGTAACCCATAAATGGCATATAGCCCTCGGTGATCTTATTGTGCATAGTGATAGTATAAGAAAGTGATATTATCAATTGTCGGTTTTAATCATGCAAATATACATATTTATTCTTATATATAAGGATAAAAAGCGAAAAACTAGTCAGACATGTTGGGAAAAAAAGGGCATTTTGGGAAGAAATGGCGATTTTAAAGGGAAATTTCAGCTTTTTTCATGGGCAAATTGAGCAATTATCACATAAATTTTGTACCTTTGCGCGTCTAATCTTTAATTTGCATACTTATATTATTTTATGTATATGGAGAATCAAGAACGACACGTCGTTGTTGCCGACCCGGTAGAAATCAAGGAACCCCGATTCCGCGTTGACCATGTCAACAGCGGACTGCCCCGCTGGCTCATCGAGGCAGCATTCGTGTGCATCCTCCTGCAGGCAGCCAGCAACTGGACGCCATTGATGCATTGGATGGAAACGAATGCTCCACTGGCTTTGGCGGCTGTCCAGACCTTCGGGGCGCTGGTGATGTACGTCGGATTGATGCGGGGTATGAGACCACTCTACCGTCCTATGACCATTGCATGGTGGATTGTCATTGCGCTCAATGTTGCCGGCATCCTGCCTTATTTTGCGCCCGCACTTCTCTACACCGTAGGCCTTCCGTTGGCCGTCTCGCTGATGCTCGTCTATCTGCCATTAGGCATGGCCATTGCCATCTGCTATCGAGGTCGGCTGCGCTGGGTGGGCGTGTGCATGGCGATCTACGTTCTCATCTCCAGCATTGTCCCCGTACTGTCGTTCCTGATATTCAGTCCCGGGTCGGGCCTGGCCAACCTGCCGATGGAGATATCCACCATCGGTGTCATCGTCATCTACGGATGGGCGATGCGCCGTGTGCTTGTGAAGTGAGGAATTGTTCATCGACTGCCTGAACTGCGAAGGGGTGAGGCCAAGGTGCGCCTTCACCACGTCTTGAAATTTACGGCGCGTCAGGAATCCCGCTTCCCTCGACACGGCCTCGATGGTCCACTCAGGGTTGTTGCGCATCAGTTCGCAGGCCAGCAGGAACCGCTTCTCCGTCAGGTAATCGCTTAGGTTGGCAAACTTCTCGTTGTTTTTGAACAATTGTCCGAGTCGCCTCTGTGTCAGTCCCAAGGCCGAGGCTGCCTCCTTCATCGAAAGCGTCGGTGAGGTGAAGAGACGCGTCTCGTCCATGCGTTCGTCCAGCCAAGCCATCAGTTCCTCGTCGGTCATGTCCTGCGTAGCCTTGATCTTCTGCCGATGTACGTGAGTCTGTTGTTGCAGCTCATTCACCTTGTCCTGCGATGAAGCCAGTCCTTCCAGCCGCTTGTGCAGTTCTTCCAGTTCCCGCTGTTGGATGTCCAGCTCCCGATGCTGGCTGGCGGCCTGCTCTTCCAGTTTCTGCAGCAGGTCGGTCTGGGTCTTGTTCTGGGAGAGCAACGTGTGCTGGCTCTCGGCTAACTTCACAGTGACGTCGATGATCTTGCTGGTCTGGGCATTCACAAACAGCATCGTGACAACAAATGCTATCACGAACACGATAATGATTGCAGCAATGAGAATTAGCGGTCCTGTCATGCGAATGATCCTTTTGGATGCTGCAAAGATAACAACTATTTGCTCAAATTCCAAGAAGGAATTGAAAAAAACGACAATTTCCAACTATTATTTATAAATAGGTACTCATTTCTGAGGGCAGACGAGTAATTTTTTTTGACCATTTTCCCCATTTTTTGTAGCAAGCACTCTGTCGCGCATCACGATGCTTTATCCTACCGGAGAAAGCATTCTGTCGCGCGTCAGAGTGCTTTATGAGATAAAAGACGAGGAATCCGAAAAAGTAATTTCTCATTTTCAATAGTGGCATGTCCCCCAACGTTCTCAGAAGGACATGCTTCGATAGCATCATGTCCCCCAACGTTCTCAGAAGGACATGATTCGATGGCAGCATGTCCCTCAACGTTCGAGGAAGGACAACATTCGATAGCAACATGTCCCTCAACGTTCGTAGAGGGACATCATCTGATAGCAACATGTCCCTCAACGTTCGAGGAAGGACAACATTCGATAGCAACATGTCCCTCAACGTTCGTAGAGGGACAACATTCGATAGCATCATGTCCTTCTACGTTCGTAGAGGGACAACATTCGATAGCAACATGTCCCTCAACGTTCGTAGAGGGACATCATCCGATAGCAACATGTCCCCCAACGTTCGCAGAGGGACATCATTCGATAGCATCATGTCCCCCAACGTTCGCGGAAGGACATGCTTCTGTAGAATGATGTCCTCTAACGTTCGTTGGGGTACATGATCACGATGGACCCCCTCGATTCTCCGTTCCCCTTCATTCCTCCGCTTCTTATGCAATGATGGCACAGTAGAACTGAGTCTTTACAGCATTCTCAGATGTCCCATAAAACACTTAGCACTATCCCACGTGAGATAGTGCTTGATGATGGAAAAGACGATAAATATTATTCTGTGATAAGTGTCCGAGCATTAGCCAGGGCTTCGGGAGTGCCTCTTCGAAGCAAGAGGGATGGTTCGTCCTATCCACTGAAACAGAAGGCGCAGCATCGTGTGGTGCTACGCCTTCGGTGAAATAGTATTATCATTGGGAGTTATCGGGAGTTAATGGGAGTTATCGGACGGTGCTGGAATAGCCCATTGGAAACTCCTGTTTTAAGAAAACGTTAATGACCGTATAATGAGCCGTTAATTAATCGTTAATGATAGACATATTTCTCCGCATTGGGATGTTTTTTGACTTTGCGTAATCGGTTGTTATGGGGTTAAAGTGTGATAATTGATTTTTTTTGGGCGTGTAATTTGGTTATGTGAGAAATTTGTGCTATTTTTGGCCTGTCAATGTCAATACGTTCAACTTATTTTATATTTATATGAATACTAAGAATTCTTCTTCGCTTTTTACCATCTTAGGGTTGGTCCTCTTTTCTGTGAATTTAAGTGCCCAAACTCCGAAGGCCGACTTGCTCGACATCCGGTTCAATGCCGATGGAACGGCTACTGACGTGTCGGGCAAAAACCGCACGATCGTATCGAGCCAGCCAGTCCCTTCGGTGGCATTCAACGACACATACAAGCTGAATGCTGCCACTTTTACCGGCACGGGGAATGACTACTACTATTTCGACTATTCTGCCGACCAGGAGTTCATCGATGAGGTCAGCGGCGACTTCACCATGGAATGCCTGTTGAGGATTGACAACCTATCGAAATCGCAGGATCCCTTCTGCTCCACGGAGAATAGCGGATTCGGCTTCGATATCGGCTGGATTGCCAGCAAAGCCTTCAGCTTTGCGGTCCATAACGGAAGCAAATACGTGTCGGTGACTGATAAGTCGGTTGAAGAAGGGAACTATTACCACGCCATCGGTGTGGTGAGGCCAAACGATGCCATCAGTTTCTACGTCGATGGTAAATTGATTGGTTCAACCCCGTTCACAACCGCAAAGCTTCCGAGTGGAAGCAGCCAGAGACTTTACGTGGGCAGCGATGTGAACCGAAGCGGCAATCCCGAGTATGCCTTCCAGGGAGAAATAGTGGTGGCCCGAATGTATTCGCAGGCTCTTACCGACGAGGAGGTGAAAGAGGTGTACGATGAATTTTCTCCGAATCAGGATCCCCAGGATGCTCCGAAGGCTGACCTGTTCGACATCCGGTTCAATGCCGATGGAACGGCTACCGACGTGTCGGGCAAAAACCATACGATCGTATCGAGCGAGCCACTCCCTTCGGTGGCATTCAACGACACATACAAGCTGAATGCTGCCACATTTACAGGCACAGGGAAAGACTATTATTATTTCGACTATTCTTACGACCAGGAGTTCATGGACGAGGTCAGTGGCGACTTCACCATGGAATGCCTGATGAGGATTGACAATCTTTCGAAAGAACAGGCACCGTTCTGCACGACAGAGAGGAGCGGATTTGGTTTCGATATCAGCTGGAATTCCCGCAACGACCTCAGCTTCCTGATTCATAACGGAAGCAAATACGTGTCGGTGATCGACGAGTCGATGGAAGAAGGGAAGTATTATCATGCCGTTGGTGTGGTGCGGCCAAACGATGCCGTCAGTTTCTACGTCAACGGTGAACTGATCGGTACAACCCCGTTCACGACTGTAAGACTTCCAGGAGGAAGCAGCCGGAAACTATACGTTGGCTGCGATGTGGGCGGAAGCGGCTATCCTGAGTATGCCTTTATTGGTGAAGTTGTGGTGGCCCGAATGTATTCGCAGGCTCTTACCGACGAGGAGGTGAAAGTGGTGTACGATGTCGTGACAAGTGGCAACACGGGCATCATTGCTGTAGAGAATGTCGAAGCTAAAGCTGACAAAGGCATCTATACCCTGACTGGCATCGAGGTGTCCCAGCCTCAGTCTCGTGGCATCTACATCATCAACGGCAAGAAAGTATTCGTGAAATAAGACGATGCTGCCCGATCAAACTATTTATTTTTCGCGGCTCGGAGATAAGTAAAATTACTGACATTACTAACACTTGGGTAACTTTTTGTTGCCCAAGTGTTTCTTAAAATATATTCTTTAATGTTGAGAATTCCAGGTTTTTTTTGACCTGGTGCAATCGGTTGTTATGGGATTTCAGTACGATAATGGTTTGTTTTTTCCCTTGGAATTTGGAAATGTGAAGTATTTGGTTTATTTTTGTCGAATCAATGTCAATAATTTTGGTTGTTAAAATCCTTCAATCATTTATGTCATTCTTCCGTCGATCAATAATACAGAGCGTTTTATCTCTGATCTGTCTGCTTCCAGCCTTGTGGGTGGTGATGCTTGGGCTGCTTTTGGTATCATGTACATCGTGTGAGAACGATGGGCGTTCGTCGGGAAAAACGAAGAAGAGCATCGTGATACTCTTTGAGGGCGATACGCACTGCGAGACTGGCGGGTACAGCCGGTTTGCCGGATTGCGCGATGCCATCAGACAGGCCGATACTGCCTATGTGGTGACTGCCAGCTTGGGTGACTTTATGGTGGGCGGTGCCTTGGGCGCCATTTCGAAGGGCAGCTACATCACCGACATTATGCGCAGTGTGGGCTACGACGTGATTACCATCGGCAACCATGAGTTTGACTATGGTGGCGAACATATGAAGAACCTGCTCAGCGGCTTGGGCGTCGCGGTGACCTGCGCAAACTTCTATGATTACGGGGCAGAGGCATCGGTATTTGCTTCATACGTCGTCGAGCAATTTGGCAACAGGCGCGTGGCATTCGTGGGTGCTCTGGCTCCCGAGACCATGCAGCTCCAGCAACATGCCTTCTATGACGAGAACGGGCAGCTGCTCTACGATCTTCACCCCAATGACCTATACACGCTGGTGCAGCAGGCGGTGGACAAGGCACGTAGCGAAGGATGTGCCGACTGCGTGGTGCTGCTCTCTCACATCGGCGAGAAGGAGGCCATGGGCGTCAGCAGCCACAAGCTGATAGCTGCCACGCGAGGCATCGACGCTGTGATAGATTCTCACAGCCATACCAGCGTGGAGGGCGAATATGTGCAGAATGCAGATGGAAAAGCCATCGTCATCACGCAAGCAGGCGATCACATGAAGCACGTGGGGAAGATGCTCATCGCTGCCGACGGCACCATCAGTACCCGCATCGTTGCCATCGACGACATCACTTACGACAGCCAGCGGGTGACAGCGGTGGTGGACAGCGTGAAGCGCGAGGCTCAGGCAGTCTCGGAAATGGTGATTTGCACTTCGGACTATGAGCTGACGGTGGCCGATGCCGACGGGGTGCCGCTGGTGGAACATGAGGAGACGAACGGCGGCGACCTGGTGACCGATGCCTTTCGCGTCGAGATGGATGCGGAGATAGGACTGCTTACGGGCAACAGCTTTGTTAAGAATATTGCTGCGGGGAAGATTACCTATGGTGACATCGTGTCCATGCTGCCTTATGAGAACAGCATGAGCGTCATAGTGGTTACAGGTCAGCAACTGCTCGACATGCTGGCGAAATGCACGCAGAACACGCCCAAGAACGACTGGCACTTTCCGCAGGTGTCGGGCATGCGCTTTACGGTGCATACCGCCAACCATAGCGTGAGCGACGTGGAGATTCTCGACAAGGCGAAGAATGCTTATCAGCCTCTCGATCCTCAGCGCACCTATTTGGTGGCCCTTTCGTCCTACTATCGGGGCGGCGGTTTCTACAATATGTTGAAGGACTGCCCGGTGAAGCGGGCGACCACCCTGATGGTGCGCGATGTGGTGATCGACTATATGAGCAAGACGCTCGGCAGCACTTTGGGTGAGACCTATCGCAAGGCGCAAGGAAGAATAACTATTGTGGAATGATGTCTATTATCATGCAATTCTTTGACGTACAAATAACGACAGATATGGGCGAGGTGGTGGTTGTCCAGGTGGCTGCTGGGGACAGGCAGGAAGCTGAGATGACTGCCATCTCGATGGTGGAATCGGGCCATGTGGGCACGGTGGGACGGAGTGTTGTGGATTGCTTTGCTATGTAGCTTCTGATTTTTTGCGAAACTCTCATTGCTAACATAATAGGAATATAAAAGTAGGTGAAAATGGCAGACAACCTCGGCCCAATACATTGTCTATATGCGGCTAAGGCCGTCCCCATGAATGGGGCCCCTTCTTCGAATGCAGACAAGGCTGCATTTCGAAGACTGCAAGAAAATGAGCAGGTCCAATACCTGCAGAAAATCGCACTTCGTGCGGAAAATCTTTACAGCCCCCGACAATACGGATTTGCAGTATTTTCTGCGTTAGCAATTTTCTGCTGCCATTGAGGCAGCACATTTTCCGGCAGGTGGCACGGCTATTGATGCCTGTGCCGCTGCCATTTTCACCTTCTTTTATATCCCATATTTGTTTGCCAAATGGAAATGGGAACTTCACATAAGAATTAAAAGAACAATTCGCAATTTAAGCCTATAACAATAGAACGCGCAACCTGCTACATTCGGCAGACTGCGCGTTTCCTTTTTACAGTTTCTCCATCTCACTGGCCACATGGGCTTCGCAAGCCTTCATGGCATCGATGGTCTTTTGAAGCACTTCGTCGAGAGGCCATCCCAGCATTTCGGC
>JAEEGG010030063.1_pt1 | contig 10106 bp, 7 predicted proteins | sample 9134161 | NCBI WGS metagenome assembly JAEEGG01 (sample SAMN16246543, study PRJNA631951) | gut metagenome | biome: gut microbiome; feature: rumen; material: CR-attached | host: Bos | place: Iran: Karaj | collected 2018-10 | reverse complement strand
TTCCGGGGTCATCCATCCGAATCCGTCGACTTCGCCGGGTTGCGGCACCAGCGATTTTGCCTTTTCGTCGGTGAAGTTACTTTATAGGTGTCGTAGTATTCGTTGTCGATGTAGGAGCCGCCGTTAAGTACGGTTGCGTACTTGACCTCGAATAAATATTCGAGGTCGCGCGGACTCTTGTGTATACCCAGTTCTTCGCGCAGTTCGCGCACGGCGGCGTTAATGCTGCTGTCGCCTGCTGAAATATGCCCTGCACAGCTCGTGTCCAAGAGACCGGGGTTGTTTTCCTTTACGCGGCTACGCAGCTGGAACAAAATTTTTCCTTCGGGATTGAACGCCCATACATGAATGGTGCGGTGCCAAAGGCCTTCGGCGTGAACTTTGGTGCGTCCGCAAGCGTAGCCTGCAGGCGTTCCGTCGGCATTCAAGACGTCAATTTGTTCTTCCATGGGACATCCGTTCTTTTAGTTCATTGACAACCAGCCTGTATTCACGTATCAGGTCTTCGTGCCTGACTCGAATATAGTCGTAGTCGCCTTCGCTGCAAGCAAATTCCATCAACTTTGCGATGCTTGCAATGTTTATCGCACCGATAAACAGCGAGGCACTCTTTAGCGCCTGTACCGTTAGGCGGTAGCTTTCAAAGTCTTCTTCCTTGAACTGTTTGCTTAAGACAACGTCGAATTCCTTGTCGACATAGGTCATGATTTTTTTGCGGTAGAGAGCTTCGTTTCTTTCGCAACAGTAAAGGCCTACCGAAGTGTCCAGGAGATCGTCCGGTAAATGTTCGGTAGTCTTTTTCGGTTCTACCTTTTTTACGGGTTTTTCTTCTGTTGTCTCAACGACGGTTTCTTCTTTTTTAGGTAATTCGTCGTATTGGTTTACCAGTTCTTTAGGCAGGTATTTTAATAGGATGGCGAACAGGGCATCTTCATGTACGGGTTTTGTCAAGAAATCAGCGAAGCCCATGGTCTCGCAGATTGTTTTTGCCGAGGCGTTGTCGTCTGCCGTAAGCATTACGATGGGGGTCTGCTTGTTGGGATGATCGTCCAGTGTCTTCATGATGGTGAGAATGTTCAAACCATCGATAATCGGCATCGTATGATCCAAGAAGATAATGTCGTAGTGATTGCGCCTGAAGTTTTCGATGGCTTCCATGCCGTTCGATACTGGATCGAAGCGGGCGAAGGTCTCCTTCATGAGTCCGCTCATAACTCGCAAATTCATGGGCACATCGTCAATGGCTAGGATGGATGCATTGGGCGCATAGAAATGGATGGACTTGTTTTCTGAGGCCTGAATAAACTCGTTGTAGCGCGTCTTGAAGTCGCCCATCAATTCGTTCTTTATCACCTTTTGGGGAATGGTAATTTCGACCACCGGCAGGTCGTCCGCAATGAGACGGTTCTTGATTTCGCCACCCAGGGCGACCACAAGCATCTTCACCAGGGAAAGGGAGGGACCTGTCCAACTGACACCTGCATCGGGAATGTCGATGGTCAAATTGATTTTTTGGATAGTGACGGCTTCATTCTCGTTTTCAATCCAGCGGTAGCCAATTTGGATAATGTTGGCCCCGTTTACCACAAGGCGTTCGGCGTTAAACAAAATGTTGCTTATAATCTGCTGCAAGCGGGATTCGTCGCCTTCAAGATGTGTCGGAACCGAGGAATCCACCAGAAGTTCGAATTCCGCGGTTTTCTTGCGATGGCGTGCGGCATTCAGGCTGTCGCAAAGGACGCCAAACAGGTCGTATTCCTTGATGGTCACATCGAGACTGTTGGTGCGGATCTTGTTCATGTCCAAGATGTCGTTGGACAGCAAAAGCAACTGCTGGCCTGAAGTCCGCATGTCGGCGATATATTCCTTGAGCGAAGGATCTGTAGATTCCCTAAGCACGATGGCGCCCATATTCAGAACGTTCATTGCGGGTTCGCGAATGTCTTGACCGACCGATTCCATCATGCGTAAACGCTCCAATTCGTCACTAGCCAAATGGCTCTTTAAGCTGCATTCGCGGTGCTTGCGGGTCAAGAAGAACCGGATGCCAAGCCCGGTCAAGAATAAAAGCATCAGGAGCCCCACGACCCAGAATACCAGGAAGGACAAACGGTCCAGACCGTCGGAGACATCTTCGGCAGCGACCATTCCGGCAAGCATAAAGTCGTTATGCTTCAGTTTGGCCATATAGAAATAATAGGTATCGTTGCCGATGACGATGTTTCTTGAGGTTGCGAGACCGCGGTCCAGGTCTTGGCGGAGCTTTATGTAGATTTTGTCGATATCGGTATTTTCCCAAATGGAATCTTTGTGCCAGTCACCGGTGTTGTTCTGGATCAAAACCTTGCCGTCATTGTCAATAATCTGGGCGAAGCATTTTTTGTCAAAGCAGTCTACGTCGAAGAAATCGTTAATGGGAATCTTGTTGTATTGCAGGTACAATACAAAACGGACATTGAGGCGGTTGTAGACGGGGACGCCCAGCATAATTCCCATTGTTTCGCTATAGCAAATAGATTGCTTGCCACGGAAGGATTCCATGATGCAACGGTAATTTTCATCGGGCAGCATAAAGGTCGAGTCGCCCGTATGTACGGTTCCGTCTAAAGAGATTAGCCCGTAACTGGTACTCTCGCCCTTCAAATCTGAAAGAGCTAGGAAATCTTCGATGCGAGAACCGTCCGCTTCAATCTTTCGCGAAATCATCGAAAGAGTGTTCAGACGCATGTGCATCTTTTCGTTTGCGAGGTCGGCAACCAATACGGCCTGCTGAGAGACTTGCTTGGAAACGTAAACGTTCAGCAGGGTATCGAGTTTTACGCGAAGCAGTACGCAAACAAGGCACAGTACGAATATGATGGCGGCGAGCCATACCACCATCTTGATGTTGATTTTTGTACCTCTAGGGTTTAATTCCATCGATTACCCCCTTGACGTACCAATCAAATTGATTTAGCATGGCGTCGTCGGTCATGCTTTCTCCCTCGCCTACGCGAATATTGCCCTGATTGTCTTCAATTGGGCCATAGAACACGTCGAACTTTCCTTGAGTCAGTCTGTGTTTTTCGACTTCTACGACTTGGCGAATCGTGTCTTCTACATTCTTTGTCAAATCGGATAATTCCATGATGCCGCTTTCGAGGCCGAGCCAGTAGGATTTGCCTTCGAATTTGTCCTGCATGATTTCTCGAATCTTCGGGATGTAGAAATTCTCCCATCGCCAAACGGGGGCGGTCAAGAAATGTTCCGGGAATCTTCTGGCGTTATCCCTGTTGTAACCGATAATCCATATGCCTTTGTCGTCTGCGATCTCGTAGGGTGACAACGCGTCTACATGAGTTGCCAGGACATCGATGTTATGCCTGTCCAATAGATCTCGGGTTGCGTCTGCGGCCATGGATTCGTCAGTCCAGGAACCAGTCCAGCTGATATATACTTTTGCTTTGGGGTTGACTTTTTGTACGCCGAGGGCGAAGGCGTTGATACCGCGATTGACTTCCGAAATATTGAATCCTGCCACGTATCCGATTTCATTTGTCTTTGTCTTGAATCCGGCAACGATGCCCGAAAGATAACGCAACTGGTACATGCGCCCAAAATAGGTGGATAGGTTTGTTGCCGTCTGGAGGCCTGTGGCATGCAGGAACTTGGCTTCGGGATGGTTTCTTGCAACAGCCAGTTCTTGTTCGCCGAAGCCGAAGGAATTTGCGATGATGATTTTGGCTCCGTTCTGAATGGCCTGTTCCATAATGGTTTGTGCTGTTGAATCAATGGGCACGTTTTCATAATAGGCGACTTCAAGATTCAACAGTTTTTCTGTTTTTTTGATTGCTTCGTAATGGGTCTCGTTCCAGCTGTGGTCATTACGGAGTCCGGCCATAATCATGGCAACCCGGAATTTTGTTTCGTTATCCTGGGTTTCGGTTTCGGGGCCGAACATGAGTAACATTCCGATAATCATGGCGAGCGCAATGGTAGATGCAAGGATAGTCCATTTCATCGTTTTTCAAGCTCCCTCTGGATGTTTTCAATCAGCTCGGCATGCAAAGCCATTGCCAGATCGTGATTTTCGTGAATGACCTTCAGTCGTGAATCTAGGCTTGCGTTTTCTAGGTTGCGGAATTTTTCTGCCATGGATGTGGCGCCGATTGCTATCGAAGAATCGTATAGAACGTGCATGTAAAAGCGATAGTTGTCCCAGTCGGAGTTCCTATAGCATGCGTCTACGTTTCTGCACAGCGGCGATGCGACGTATTCCTGCAACATTTCTACATAGATTTCTTCATCGTCGGCGCAGTAATTCAGGCCGGCTCTTATGTCTAGGAATTCTTCGAAATTCTTGAATCGGTCGTACGGAGTGGCGGCGGTTACCGGACGCAGTTCGATTTCATCGTCATCGAATGAGGTTTCAATCTGATTGTTGGGCACGCTGATTGCATTTGCCGAAGACATCACGGGTTCGCTCAGGTCTTCGGGAGTGAGTACCAGTTGTTTCGGCAGATACCATTTCAATGTGCGGCGCAGGTCCCGTTCCTTTAGGGGCTTTAACAGATAGTCGACGAAACCTTCGGCCAAGAAGGAATCCTTTGTCAGGGATTCGCCTTCTGATACCAAAACGATAACGGGCGTGTCCTTGTTGGGGGATTTGTCCATCATCTTCATTTTTCTAAAGACATCCACACCGTCCATGACAGGCATCATGTGGTCCAAGAATATCAAATCGTAGTGTCTCAGTTCTACCAGCTGCAAGCATTGGTGACCGCTAAGGGCTTCGTCAATTTTTACTTGGGAATTCTTTAGGAATCCGCGGAACATCCTGAGGTTCAGTTCTACGTCATCGACAATCAGGATTCTTGCTTCGGGTGCCAGGAATACATCCGTTTTTTCTTTGTTCTTGCGGGATGCGTTCTTGTAGCGCATTGCGAAGTCGCCCATGGGTTCTGAATTTAACACCAGTTGCGGAATTTCGACCAGGAACGAAGACCCTTCGCCGTAGCGGCTGTTGATGGTCATGTGGCCACCGCATTTTGCCAGGAGTTCCTGCGTTAGGCTTAGGCCAAGGCCCATTCCCTCGACATCGTTGTTTTCTGTTGAACCATCTTGGATATATTTTTTGAAAATGGAATTTCGCTCTTCTTTGCGAATACCGATTCCTGTATCCTTGACGGCGATTTTTAGCATAATGTAATCGTCGGTCTGGAGTGTTCCAATGGGCGGCACGTTGTCGAATCCGACGAACAGCGATACGCCGCCGACTTCGGTAAACTTGATGGCGTTGGAAAGCAGGTTGTTGATAATCTGGATGATTCGGTTCTCGTCGCCCCACAAGCAAGAAGGAATGTCAGGATCGCAGTCGATGTGGAACGTCAGGCCCTTTGCTTTTGTCTTCGGCTCGTTTTCGTTGTAGCATTCCTGCAGAATGGTGAATACTTCGTATTCCATGGATTCGATGCTTAAACGCCCCGATTCGATTTTGGTAACGTCTAGGACATCGTTTACCAGTGATAGGACACTCTGGCCTGCACTCTGGATATTGTTGGAATATTCCTTCATGTTGTCATCGTGCAGGTCTTTTTGCACAATAGAATTCATGCCGAGAATGCCGTTGATTGCCGAACGAATTTCGCGGCTCATGCTTGTAAGGAAGGCCGTTTTGGAATGATTGGTGCGAACCAGCTGTACGTGTTTTACGAATGCGGCTGAAATCAAAAAGATAAACAGTACAAGTGCGAGGAATGCGATAATCCCATCTCTCAGGACGGCCAGGTTCAGAGGTCTCCAAAGTAGCCGTTCTTCTACCAGGCGTACTACATACCATTCATTTTGTATGAGCGTCGAGAATACGCGATAGTCCTTGCCTCTCAGATTAAAAACAAAGGGTTCGTTCCCTGCAAACGAAATATTGCGCGCAAGCTTTTCTTCGTCTGAACCCCAGAATTCTGCTGACAGATAGTTACGGCCGTTTTGGGTAATGTCGGTATGGGAAATGACGACACCCTTCTTGTCGATAATGACCAGCATATTTGACAGATCGCTCTTCTTGACATTGGCAAGCAAATCCTTCAAGTACAGATCGATGGCAAGAACGCTTTTCTTATCCGAAAGGCGCAAACTGAGGGTCACCACCTGTTCGCCACTATGGGGATTTATGTGGGTCGGAATCAGGGCCGCCTTGTCCTTTTCCATAGGGGCATTCTGGTACCACGGGCGATTGGTGGGCGAATAACCTACGGCAGGAGTCCAGCGCCCGCCGCTAAGAAATTCATCGCGCAATAATCCGAACATATTGCATATGGCAATATCGTTCGAGTGCTTGTAATATTCTGCTTCGGAAACCAGCAACGATTCAATCTGCTCCAGCTCGGCTCCGTGCGCTAAACTCTTTTCTGCTATGCGGGAGGTAACTCGCAGTATCGATTCGCCTCGCGCCAAGAAACCATTAATTGCTTCGGCATCTTTTTCGTTTGAAAGGGATTCCGCCAACAGTATTTCTTGTTTGACTGTTTCGACAAAGTCATTGAGCATATAAACACTCACTGCGGAAAGGCCTATGCCCACCACAATAAGGATTGCTCCGTAAAAAGCCCTTAAGCGATTTTCGCTTTCTATAGTCTTGAAGAACACAATCAAAATATAAGATATATTTCAGGTAAAAAGTCACTATGCTATATTTCGGGACATGAAGTTCGAAAAAGATGTATTGATGGGGCTCTTAAAAGGGGCTGAAACCGAAGGGATTTTCAACAGGGCGGTTGCCGGGTTCATTTTGCCCGACGGAAGTCGCGAAATTTTGACGCTAAATACGCCCGAAAACACGGTTTTCGACATTGCAAGCCTCACCAAGGTTTGTCCTACCTCCACACTTGCCTTGAGTTACATTCTCGAAGGCAAACTATCGGTCGATACCAAGGTCATCGACTACATTCCTGAACTTCAAACAAATTACCGCGAAGATATCCGGGTGTTTCACCTGCTTACGCACAGTCTCGACTACCGTGTGCCCATGAAGACTTTGCGTACGTTGCCTGCCGAAGGCATCTTGGAATCGCTTTATACGTACCAGTTCGAAAAGGCTCCCGGTGCAGACTTCAATTATGGAAACCCCGCCAGCGTGCTTCTTGGAATCATATTGCAGCGCCTTATGGGCAAGGATTTGCAGCAACAAGGCCGCGAACGTTTCTTTATTCCGCTGGGCATGACTCGCTCCGGTTGGGATCCGCTTGACCGCGACTGGAATCCGATTCCCAAAGATGAGATTTCGCCCACTGAAATTTGTAGCTTCAGAGGCCGCGAAATCCAGGGCGAAATCCACGATGAAAGTGCCTGGGTGCTGCGAAAGCTTTTCCCCGTTGGTAGTGCCGGCATGTTCAGCTGTGTGCCGGATTTGCTTAATTTTGTACAAATGATTTTAAATGACGGCGTAAGCGCAAACGGCCAGCGTATAGCCCCCGCGGGCATTTTGAAAATGGTCAGCGAAAACGCCTTTGCGCTCGATTCGGCAAGCAAGTATTCTACCGCCAAGGATGCCTGTACCGCACTCGGCTGGGAGCTGAATAGCACCAAGTTCATGGGCGTAAAGATTTCGCCGCACACTTTCGGTAAAACAGGATTCACCGGTGCAAGTATCGTGGCCGACCCCGACAAGGGTGCCGCTGTCGTACTGCTCAGTAACTTCACCTACCCGCATCGCGAAGCAAACGCTGACCGCATCCACGCCTTCCGCGCCAAACTCTCCGACGCCTTCTTCGGGTAGTAAACAGCAACGTGTCATCCTGAGCTATACGAAACTAAGAACTTTAGTTCTCAAGTTGAGTTATGCCCTTTGGGTAGCAGTGTAACGAAGTCGAAGGATCTTTTTCTACATTTACGCTGGTAATGGAACTTGACGCCGCACATATCGCTCTCTATGCCGCCTACTTCGTGTTAGGCGCCGTTGTAAGTCTCATCAACAGCATCGCAGGCGGTGGCTCTACCTTGAGCCTTCCTATCATGATTTTCCTCGGGATGCCCGCAACCGTTGCAAACGGCACGAACCGTATCGGGCTCATTATCGGAAATTTCAGTAGCGCATTCAACCTGGCCCGTCATGGCTACCTGAACAAGCGTATTTTCTTGCAGTTGCTTACTCCCACGATTCTCGGTGCCCTTCTTGGAGCATGCTTCTTGGTGCGAATCGGCGATAAGCTGTTCCAGGCAATTCTCGCAGTCGTCATCTGCCTCGTGGTTGTCATGAGCAACCTGAACAAGAATGTTTTGGGAAAGCCGCCTGAAAATCCGCCTGAAAAACTCACCCTCAAAGGCGCGCTCGGCTTTTTCGCCATCGCCATCTACGGTTGCATCGTGCAAGTTGGTGTCGGATTCGTGCAGATTTTTGGACTCACGCGCTACACCGGTCTCTCGCCCATCCAGATTAACGCGCTCAAGAATACGCTCACCAACGTGTTCTTGGTGGTAAGTACCATTGCGCTCGGCGTGACTGGCAAAATCAACTGGCCCATCGCCATCATCATGGCAGGCGGCGCCTGGGTCGGCGGCTATTTCGGCAGTTTCTTGCAGCGCAAAAAAGGCAACAAGTTCATCCAGCGCTTCATCAGCATCTGTAGCATCGGCATGGCCATCGCGCTGGTGGTGGACTTGATTATTAAATAGATTTTTCCCGTTTTTCACGGCGCTTGCGGGCGCGACTTTTTTCAAGGGTTTCGCCGAGACCTTCAATCAATTGTGTCGCCAAGGCTTCGTCGCCGGCAGCGAGCATTTCTTTTTGCGGACGGGGCAGTTTCTTGATGCGTGCTTCCAGGCGCAGCGCCTCTTCGTGGCTATTCAGTTCAAATTGGCGCAGAATACACTGCGGCGGGAACGCCTTGGTGAACTTCGCTCCCTTGCCGGATTTATGTTGTTCAAAACGAGCTTCTACATCGACGGCATACCCCGTATAAATGCGGCCGCCCGCACAACGGAGCATGTACACGAAATGAGGCATTACGATTCTTCGTGATGAGCCTTCGACACGAGGTTCATGTAAATCGTGCCAAGGATTGCGGCACAGAAGCTACCCAGCAGAATACCGAGCTTCGCGGAATCCTGACGGTCGCCCACCTCGAAAGCGAGGTTAGCTACAAACAAGGCCATGGTAAAGCCGATACCGGCAAGCATACCGCCGCCCCACAAAACCTTCCAGCTGTAGCTCGGCTTCACCGACACGCCAATCTTTACGGCAAGCAGGCTGAACAGGAAAATACCGATCGGCTTACCCAGAATCAAGGCCAAGGCCACCGCACCCATCACAGGCACTTCCACGCCACCGAGTTTGATTTCGACACCCGCGTTGCTGAGCGCGAACAGCGGCATGATAAAGAAGTTCACCCACGGAACCAGCGGTTTGAAGAAACGTTCCTGCATCGAGATACTTTCGCGGGCACCGCGCTTCAAAAGCGTAAACACTTCGTACTGTTCGTTGCGGTCCTTGGCTTCGCCCGAAAGAGCTCCACCCACGCTGCCAGCGAAATGGGCAAGCTTGCCCTTCGCAAGCACAGGCTTTGCCGGCACCGAAAGTCCAAGTAGCACACCCGCAATAGTCGGGTGCACGCCGCTCTTCACAAAGAATGCCCACACCGCAATACCGATCACGCCATGCAACAGCAAGTTGCGCACGCCAATTCTAAACATCACGTTGATCAAGGCGAGCAAGGCAAAACCCGTACCGAGCGCAACAAAGTTCACGCCGTCGCCACTGGGGTAACCGATCGCAATCACCAAAATTGCACCGATATCGTCGGCAATCGCCAGAGTCAAAATCATCACACGCAGGGCATGCGGAACCTTCTTGCCGAGAATGGCCATGCAACCCACCACAAAAGCAATATCCGTTGCAGTCGGAACACCCCAACCATGAGCCGCACTGTGTTCGCCATGCGGGCAAAGCAGCAAGTAAATCAAAGCCGGGAACAACATACCGCCAGCCGCCGCGATAATCGGGAGGCTCGCCGCCTTCGGGTTCCTGAGTTCGCCGTAGGTCATTTCGCCCTTGACTTCAAGCCCGATATTGAAGAAGAAAATCGTCATCATGGCGTCGTTAATGAGCCAATGCAAATCGGCCGAACCGACCC
>JAEEGG010030061.1_pt1 | contig 10106 bp, 10 predicted proteins | sample 9134161 | NCBI WGS metagenome assembly JAEEGG01 (sample SAMN16246543, study PRJNA631951) | gut metagenome | biome: gut microbiome; feature: rumen; material: CR-attached | host: Bos | place: Iran: Karaj | collected 2018-10 | reverse complement strand
GAACAGAGAAGTTAAGCCCGCCTGCGCCGATGGTACTGCAATGCAATGTGGGAGAGTAGGAGGCCGCCACTTTTTCTGAAGCCCTTTCATCAAAACAAACGATGAGAGGGCTTCTTTATGTCTTTATAATTGAATGGAGGTTTTTTTTTGCCTTTTTATAAAACTCTTTGCCAAAAAGTATTGTTTTTTCAATTTAAATGTTTATCTTTGCACGGAATTTAAAACTAATCGGCCTAATGAAGACAATTTGTGTTTTGGCAGCTTGTGCATTATTTGCCAGTTGTTCTCTTAATTTGCATCCTGATGATGAGAATAATCTGACTTCTAAGTTCAATGGTACATGGAATATCCATGAGGGCATTGATCGTGATATCAATGGTGTAATTACTTATAATGCTCTACCTTGGGGTGGACTTGTGGCAAGTGTAAAAGAGAGAAATATGCCAGTTGACTGGTCGGGCTACGAGTCTATCACCTTTGAATTTGCGGAACCCACAAAAGTTCCAACGCAGATTATGATCTCGGATAAGTTGAAGACAATGGGTAAGGCTGGTATTACGTCAATGACGTGCTACTTTGACGGTCAGGATCTAACGTCTGTCGATGAGGTTGCACTTCAGTCGTCGGATACCAGTACTATTTTAGTTAAGAATGTTTTCTTGACGCCAGGTCGTAGCACTTGGGAATCCAATACTATATGGGAAGGGAATTGTGCTATAGGAAATTGGGAAAATGGTTTTGTGGTGAAACCTGAACAGTTCATTTCTGCCATTGAAGGTGATAAAATAGAGATTCTGTTTAATACAGATACCAGTGATCCTAATAGAGGTTATTGGTTGATGAAGACTGTTTATAATGGAACTGATAAGACTTTGGAGGGAAATGAAAACGAGTTGAATGAATGGGGTTGTGCCATGATGGGTAGGTCATCAACGGTTTATCGTATTATGCTTACCGCCAATGACATCAAGAACTTGCGAAAGAATGGCCTGTTTGTCAATGGCTACTATACGATAGTTTCCCAAGTAAACCTCCTTCGTAGAGGTTTGGCTCCAGCAGCTTCAGAGCAGTAAACAGGTATAAGAAAAAAGATACGTGGGATAAGAAAATATCCCACGTACCTTATTTAATATATGACCTTGATATCTTATACGACCTCAATACCTTGTTCTTCACACAGTTTCAGACTCATCTCCTTCAACTTGAACTTCTGGATTTTGCCTGAACCCGTCAATGGGAATTCCTTGATGAAGAACACGTATTTAGGAATCTTGTAGCGGGCAATCTTGCCGCGACAGAACAACTGTACGTCTTCGGCAGTCATCTGTGCGCCTTCCTCCAGTATGATGAATGCGCCTACGGCCTCGCCGTATTTCTTCGAAGGCACGGCAGCCACCTGTACGTCGCGAATGCCGGGCATGTGGTAGAGGAACTCTTCAATTTCGCGTGGGTAGATGTTCTCACCACCACGGATAATCATATCCTTGATACGTCCGGTAATCTTATAGAAGCCCTCTTCGTCCTTCACACCCAGGTCGCCCGAGTGCAGATAGCCGTTCTTATCAATAACCTCAGCCGTAGCTTCGGGGTTCTTATAGTAGCCCTTCATCACGTTGAATCCCTTGCAGCACATCTCGCCCTGCACGCCGACTGGGCATTCCTCTCCCGTTTCTGGGTCGAGTACCTTCACGTCGACAAACGGGAAGTCGCGACCTACCGTCGTGCAACGCTGCTCGAAAGTATCGTTCAGACAAGTTTGTGTCATACCAGGCGACGACTCGGTGAGTCCGTACACGCTAGTGATGGTCATATACATCTTTTCGCTCACCTGCTTCATCAGTTCGATTGGGCACAGACTTCCTGCCATGATACCCGTGCGCAGACAGCTCAGGTCGAACATATCGAACATCGGATGGTTCAGTTCAGCGATAAACATCGTAGGCACACCATAGACAGCGGTACACCTTTCTTTATGTATAGACGCCAGCACCACGAGCGGGTCGAATTTCTCAACCATCACCTCGGTACATCCGTGCGTCAGACAGTTCATCGTTGCCAGCACTACGCCGAAACAGTGGAACAATGGCACGCATACACACAGCTTATCGTCCTGGGTGAATCCCATGTTCTCGCCGGTAAAGTATCCATCGTTCGATATTCCGTAGTGAGTCAGCATAACACCCTTGGGAAATCCCGTCGTACCGCTGGTGTACTGCATGTTACAAACGTCGTAGCAATTCACCTGCTTCTTCATCTCGTTCAGCGTCTCGTCCTCCACGTTCTGACCAAGCAGCAGCAACTCTGCGGTATTGTACATGCCGCGATACTTCTCCATACCTATATATACAACGTTCTTCAGGAACGGGAAGCGCTTGCTGTTCAGGTGGCCGCGCTCGCAAGTCTTCAGTTCGGGCAGCATGGTGTAGGTCATGTCCACATAGTTACAATCCCATGTACCATCAGTGATACACAGCACCTCCATGTCAGAGTCCTTGCACAGATACTCCAGCTCGTTCTGCTTGTAGTTGGTGTTTACTGTTACCAGCACCGCACCAATCTTAGCCGTAGCATATAGGAACGTCAGCCAGTCAGGTACGTTGGTAGCCCAGATACCCACGTTGGAGCCGCGCTTTACACCGATGGATATCAGACCCTTGGCTAGATTGTCCACACGCTCGTTGAACTTGCTCCATGTGAAGCGTAGGTTACGGTCGCTATATACGATATATTCCTTATCAGGTGTGGTCTCAGCCCAATACTCCAGCCATTCGCCGAGTGTCCGTTCCCACAGCTTATATCCCTCCGATCCGGTCTCAGCAGGATAAGTTCTATCGGGCAATGGCCTGCCCGCCATATCAAGTCTTACGTTGCTCATTTTCTTAGAATGGAATATAAACTACTGCGAGAATCTTAGCTGATTTGCCAGGGGCACCGTGCACGTGATGCTTCACGATAGAATCGTAGAAAATCGAGTCACCCTCTTTCAGGTTGTAGGTCTCCTTGCCGTACACAATCTCTACCTCGCCCTGCATCACATAGATGAACTCCTCACCCTCGTGAGCCGAAAGCTGGAATTCAGGACTCTCCTCAGGATTGATGTCAATGACGAACGGCTCCATGTGGCGACCGGCCTTCTGCTGAGCCAGCGGATGATACTCCATGTGCTTGCGCGCATCGGTAGCACCATTGCTGAAACTGATGCTATCCTTCTTCTCACGATCCTCGGCGCGCGTTACGACAGGTCCGAGAGCGTCATTGTCGTCCATAAACGTTCCCAGTCGCACGCCCAGAGCACGTGCAATCTTAATCAGCGGACCTAACGACGGCATATTCTGACCGTTCTCAATGGTTGCAATCTGCTCTATTGACAGACCGCTGCTTTCTGCTACTTCCTCAATGCTGAGGTTCTTGGTTTCCCTGATTCCTTTGATTTTGGAACCTACAAAAGTGTTGTTATCTGACATGTCTTTACAATATTGAACGTGCAAAAATACGAAAAAATGCCCAATTACTGCATAATCTTCTCGAATTTAACACATTTTGCGAATAGATATTCAATAAAATTGTAGTTGTTTACGTTATTATAGTCGTATGCAGTGGACAGATAGAATCAGACAAGTGAAAATTCTGCTGGTGACGTTGGCTATCATTATTGCCATAGCGTCACTGCTGATTTCCCATTTCCTCGTGCGCGACCTGTCGAAAGAAGAACAACGCCGAATGGAAGTGTGGGCACAGGCCTTGCATGCTCTCAACGAGGCCGACGAGACAACAGACGTCACGCTGATTTCCAATGTGTTGGAGGGAAACAATACCATTCCTGTCATTGTCGTTGATGACGAAGGAATCATAGGCGATTATCGTAATATTGAAGATACTACCCATCTGGAGAGTTATGCAAAGCGTATGATGCAGGCTGGCGATACCATCCGCGTGGACCGGCAGATCGTCTGCTACGATGAATCTATCATGCTCAAGCGCTTGCAAGCATGGCCTTATGTCCAGTTGGGCATTGTACTTATTTTCGTCGTCGTGGCCATCTTTGCCCTGCTCTCGTCCAAGCGTGCCGAACAAAACAAAGTCTGGGTTGGACTCTCCAAGGAAACTGCCCATCAATTAGGAACGCCGGTATCGAGTCTGATGGCGTGGGTCGAGATGCTGAAAGAACAGTATCCTGATGACGACCTTCTGCCCGAGATGGACAAAGATGTCAAGCGCTTACAACTAATCGCTGAGCGTTTCTCGAAGATAGGTTCACTGCCCGAACCCGTTGCCGCCTCGATGAACGAGGTCTTGGCACATGTTGTTGACTACATGGACCGTCGTACGTCAAGTCAGGTTCAGATGATAAGACAACTGCCTGATAATGAAGTAATTGTCAAGATGAATGCCTCGTTGTTCGAATGGGTTATAGAGAACCTCTGTAAGAATGCTGTTGATGCTATGGAGGGCAAGGGAACCATTACACTGACATTGATGGAAGAGTCAGACCGTGTAGTCATTGAAGTACAGGATACCGGCAAGGGCATTCGCAAGAAAGATATCAATAATGTCTTTACGCCTGGTTTTACAACCAAGAAACGAGGGTGGGGACTTGGTCTCTCGCTGGCTCGTCGTATCGTAGAGGAATATCATCGTGGTCGTATTTTCGTCAAACACTCCGAGTTGGGAAAGGGTACGACATTCCGCATCGAAATGCCCAAATAATTGCACATCCTACACCCGTAGTGTGCAAACTTTGGCCTCGTTAGTGGCTGATTTTCAATAAAAAGCGAAAAATTTCTTAATTCTTAATTCTTAATTCTCAAATTTTTTGTAACTTTGCAGCCCGTATGTGTAGTTTGGAGACATATAAGATTGATTTGAAGGGGTTGATGGAGGACGAAACCGTTCTTGACTTCGACCTCAACGATGATTTCTTTCAGTCTTTGGACGGCTCTCAGTTGGAACATGGAACATTGCATGTGTCAGTGTCTATACGCAAGATGACTGGCTTTTTCGAACTCCATTTCCTGACGAAGGGCTTCGTAACGGTTAGCTGCGACCGTTGTCTTGACGACATGGAACAACCCATCGAGGCAGACAATGTGTTGACGGTGAAGCTCGGCGACGCATACAGCGACGACGATGATACCGTGACTATCGACGAGAACGAAGGAATACTCGACCTGTCGTGGTTCATCTATGAGTTTATTATGCTGGCCATACCCATCAAGCACGTTCATGCACCTGGAAAATGCAATAGTGCGATGACACAGAAACTCGAAGAGTTGAGTGGCGCTGTCCGAAGCGGCGAAGAGGAGGCAGAGGCGATAGACCCGCGTTGGGAAAAATTAAAGAATTTAAAAGTTTAAAATTTAAAAAGTTTATAGAATTATGGCACATCCTAAAAGAAGACAATCGAACACTCGTACCGCTAAGCGTCGTACTCATGACAAGGCAGTAGCTCCCACACTGGCAGTATGCCCCAACTGTGGTGCTTACCACATCTACCACACCGTATGCCCCACTTGTGGCTACTATCGTGGCAAGATTGCCATTGTTATGGACGAAACCGCTGAATAATGAGTAAAATCAATGCTATAATCACCGGCGTTGCTGGTTACGTGCCTGACTATGTCCTCAATAATGCGGAACTGTCTCGCATGGTAGACACCAATGACGAGTGGATTATGACGCGTGTTGGTATCAAGGAGCGCCGCATCCTCACTGAGGAGGGTCTCGGTACCAGCTACATGGCTCGCAAGGCTGCCAAGCTGCTGATACAGAAGACTGGCGTTGATCCTGATACCATCGATGCGCTCATTGTCACTACTTCGACCGCTGATTATAAGTTCCCATCTACAGCCAGCATCGTGCTTGGAAAGCTCGGACTGAAGAATGCCTTTGCGTTCGATTTCTGGGCTGCTTGCTGTGGTTTCATCTATACGCTCGACGTAGCAGCCTCCATGATTCAGTGCGGGCGCTACAAGAAGATTATCGTGGTGGGTGCCGACAAGATGTCTTCCGTGACCGACTACAAAGACCGTGCTACCTGTCCGCTGTTTGGCGACGGAGCAGGAGCCGTGCTGGTAGAAGGAACCGAAGAGCAGAATATCGGCGTGATGGACTCTTACTTCCGTGCCGACGGCAAGGGACTTCCCTTCCTGCACGTCAAAGCCGGCGGTTCTGTCTGTCCTCCCAGCCACTTCACCGTTGACCACCGTCTCCATTACCTTTATCAGGAGGGTCGCACGGTGTTCCGCTATGCAGTAACGAATATGAGCGACGACTGTGCCCTCATTGCCGAGCGCAACGGACTGAACAAGGACAACATCCAGTGGGTGGTTCCTCATCAGGCCAATATGCGTATCATCGAGGCCGTTGCCAAGCGTCTGGAACTGCCGATGGAACAAGTGATGGTCAATATCGAGCATTTCGGAAATACCTCAGCAGCTACCATTCCTCTGGCACTTTGGGAAAATGAACACAAGTTGCGAAAAGGTGACAATGTCATCATGACAGCCTTCGGAGCAGGCTTTGTTCATGGAGCCAGCTACTACCGCTGGGCGTACGACGGCGAAGTAAAATGATTGAATATGCATAAAGCAGGATTCGTGAATATTGTTGGTAACCCCAACGTAGGTAAAAGTACGCTCATGAACCAGTTGGTTGGTGAGCGTATTTCGATTGCGACGTTCAAGGCACAGACGACGCGTCATCGCATCATGGGTATCGTCAATACCCCTGACATGCAGATTGTGTTCTCTGATACTCCGGGTGTGTTGAAACCCAACTACAAGTTGCAAGAGTCGATGTTGGCGTTCTCCGAGTCAGCATTGCAGGATGCCGACGTGTTGCTCTATGTGACTGATGTGGTGGAGAATCCTGAGAAGAACATGGACTTCTTGGAGAAGGTACAGAAGATGACTATTCCCGTCATCCTGCTCATCAACAAGATTGATAGCCTCACCTCCGACCCCTCTCCAAAGGGCGAGGGGAGTAGTCAGTCTAAATTGGCAGCTATCGTTGAGAAATGGCACACGTTGCTTCCCAACGCAGAAATCCTGCCTATCTCTGCCAAGAACAAGTTCGGTACCGACATGCTCTTGAAGCGTATTCAGGAACTATTGCCTGAGAGCCCTGCCTTTTTCGACAAGGACCAGCTCACCGACAAGCCCGCACGTTTCTTCGTCTCAGAAATCATCCGCGAGAAAATCCTGCTCTATTACGACAAGGAGATTCCCTATAGCGTCGAAGTCGTCGTGGAACGCTTCAAGGAGACGGACAAAAACATCCACATCAATGCCATTATCTATGTGGAGCGCGACTCGCAGAAAGGCATCATCATCGGACATCAGGGCATCGCGCTGAAGAAGGTATCCACCGAAGCTCGCAAGGCGTTGGAGAAATTCTTCGCCAAGCCCATCTATCTCGAGACCTTCGTCAAGGTCGATAAAGACTGGCGCTCGTCGCAGCGTGAGCTCGACGCCTTCGGCTATAATCCAGAGTAATAATCATCAAACAATATGAGTAACTTAGTAGCAATCGTAGGACGCCCCAATGTCGGCAAGTCCACCCTGTTCAATCGTTTAACCAACTCCCGTCGCGCCATCGTCAGCGACGAGGCTGGCACCACCCGCGACCGCCAGTATGGCAAGTGCGAGTGGAATGGTCGTGAGTTCTCAGTGGTCGATACCGGCGGCTGGGTTGTCAACAGCGACGACATCTTCGAGGAGGAGATTCGCAAGCAGGTCATCGTTGCTACTGAGGAGGCCGACCTCGTGCTGTTCTTGGTTGATATCAAGAATGGTCTTACCGACCTCGATCAGGATGTTGCACTCATCCTGCGCCGTTCTAAGCTGCCCGTCGTCCTCGTGGCAAACAAAGCCGACGACGGCAAGGACCTCTATGGTCAGTACGAGTTCTATAAACTTGGCCTTGACGACCCATTCTGTGTCAGTGCTGCTACGGGTTCCGGTACTGGCGACCTGTTGGATCACGTCCTGTCGAAGCTTCCTGCGGTCGACATTTCCGACATTGACGACAACACCCCGCGCTTTGCCGTTGTAGGTCGTCCCAATGCCGGCAAGTCCAGCATCATCAACGCCTTTATCGGTGAGGACCGTAATATCGTCACTGAGATTGCCGGTACCACGCGCGATTCTATTTATACCAAGTACGACAAGTTCGGCTTCGATTTCTATCTCGTCGATACTGCCGGCATCCGTCGTAAGAACAAGGTGACGGAAGACCTCGAGTTCTACAGCGTCATGCGTTCTATTCGTGCCATTGAGAATTCCGACGTCTGCATCCTCATGATTGACGCCACACGTGGCATCGAGGCGCAGGACATGAACATCTTCCAGCTCATCCAGAAGAACAACAAGTCGCTCGTCGTCGTTGTCAACAAATGGGACCTCGTCGAGGACAAGTCGCAGGCTGCTATCACCACCTTCGAGACTGCCATTCGTCAGCGCATGGCACCGTTCGTCGATTTCCCCATCATCTTCGCTTCGGCCGTCACCAAACAGCGCATCTTCAAGGTCCTCGAGACTGCCAAGGAGGTCTATCTCAACCGCAAGTGCCGCATCGGTACCACCAAGCTCAACGAAGTCATGCTGCCTATCGTCGAACAGACACCGCCACCCTCTATCAAGGGTAAGTATATCAAGATCAAGTACGTCTCGCAGGTTCCCGATACGCAGATTCCTACCTTCGTGTTCTACGCCAATCTGCCCCAGTACATCAAGGAGCCCTACCGTCGTTTCCTCGAAAACAAGCTCCGCGAAAACTGGACGCTCACCGGCACACCTATCAACGTGTTCATCCGACAGAAGTAATTTCAAACCACAGATTTAACGGATTAAACGGATTGTGTGATGCGTAGGCTTCGTTTTTTGCTTTTCATTTTTCTCTGTTCACTCCTTTGGGCTTGCTCCGACGGAAGCCCTGAGGAACAGGCCGCTCGTGCTGCGCGCACCTACTACCAGCATTTGGTAGACGACCGCCCTGCCGAGTTTCTCGACGGTAAGATTGGTGCAGACAGCCTGCCCGCCGATTACCGCGCCCAGATGCTTGCTGCCATCAATCTCTATCGTGCTACGATGGTCGACAAGCACAAGGGTCTCGTCGATGTCCAGATATCCGACAATGTCGCCCGTCAGGACACCACCCTCCACCTTACCTATGCTTTCCTCCTCCTTTGCTACGGCGACTCCACCCAAGAGGAAATCGTCGTCCCCATGGTTTACCACTCCGATCGCTGGCTGATGAAGTAATCAGTCGCAATATTTCTCTTTGAGGTAGTCAGCGAAGATGCGGGCAGCACTTTCGACCTTGGCGGCGCAGGGACGCGTCTTGTAGTATTCTGCGGTGCGCGGAGAGGCTTCGTAAGTGCAGTTGGCCTTGTCGTGACCCTTCAGTCCGAGAATCTCGGCGCAGATAAGGCTGCCGTTCTGCTGTTCGGAACGCGCTAACAGTTCCTGTACGACTTTATAGCAGGCCGACTTACCCTCGCGGTCGCTGCCTTCCGTCTGACCGCAGTCGAGACCGACAAGCATGACGATGCCTGATACGGCTCCACACATCATACGCAGACGGCCTACACCACCGCCAAAACCCGCTCCGAAGCGCAGGGCGGTCTTCTCGTTAACACCATAGAGGTCGGCAAAAGCTGCTGCGACGCTCTGACAACATCCATAGCCGGCCATGAAGTTGTCCACAGCCCGCTCTACCCGTTTGTCTAACTCTTGATTTGTAATCTTCATGTTGCAAAGTTACGAACTTTTCCGATGAACGGCAAATTAGTGGCGATATTTCTTGTTAATTGTTCTTAAATGTTATAAGACGCGTTTGGATTTCTCGGAATTACGCGGTAATTTTGCAAAACAATACACAACTAACGTTACTTTATAAATTTATAAGCAATGATTTATTCAAAAGAAGTTGAAAACATGTGTAGCGTTTGCAAGGGCGCTTATCATGGACCTGCACCCATTCCCGAGGAGGGCAAATGGATTCAGGCAAAGGAGATTAAGGACATTTCTGGTTACACCCACGGTATCGGCTGGTGTGCACCTCAGCAGGGTGCCTGCAAGTTGTCGTTGAACGTGAAGGACGGTGTG
>JAEEGG010030045.1_pt1 | contig 10113 bp, 3 predicted proteins | sample 9134161 | NCBI WGS metagenome assembly JAEEGG01 (sample SAMN16246543, study PRJNA631951) | gut metagenome | biome: gut microbiome; feature: rumen; material: CR-attached | host: Bos | place: Iran: Karaj | collected 2018-10 | reverse complement strand
CGGAGGATTCGGAGGCAACCGTAACCGCGTAAGCTACACCGAAGCCGTAGTACCCCACACCAAAAACTACGGCACCATCAAGAAGCAGTTCCAAGTAACTCTCCCCGAAAACTCCATAGGCATAATCAAACTCACTCCCACCAAGTAAAAAAATTCAATCAATAGTAACAGCGTCCGAATATCTCGGGCGCTGTTCTTTTATCCGACATGCTCCCCCGACCTTAGGGAGCCATAACGCACGTACAGCCATTTTCATCCCTAAGGTGAGCCGGAAATACGCCAACACCTGCGTTACCCCACGACCTTAGGGAGCCACAACGCACGTACAGCCATTTTCATCCCTAAGGTGAGCCGGAAATACGCCAGCACCTGCGTTACCCCCTCACCTTAGGGAGCCACAACGCACGTACAGCCATTTCCATCCCTAAGGTGAGCCGGAAATACGCCAACACCTGTGTTACCCCATGACCTTAGGGAGCCACAACGCACGTATCGCCATTTTTCTCCCTAAGGTCAGGGGAAATGGAGAGGTTCCTGTTTTGCACCTACCCCACAAGGCGCAAAAAAATCAGGGAACCCAAGAGGATTCCCTGATTAATTATTGTGTGGAGAGGATCAGAAACGACCGCCCATGCCGCCGCCGAAGCCGCCGCCCATCGGCATACCGCCGCCCATACCGCCGCCGAAGCCGCCCATGCCGCCACCGAAACCACCCATACCCATGTTACCACGGAGCTGAGCACGTGAGTTACGATCACCCATGAGTGACAGACGATAGGTCAGAGTTGCCATGAAGTAGCTGGTGATATTCTTGTTCTCAGTATCAGTACGTGATGTAGCGCTCATTGAACGGCTTACAGTACTGCGCTGGTGCAGAATATCATAAGCAGCGAGTGAAAGGCTGGCCTTGTTACCCTTGAGGAATGAGAATGACAGTGAAGCATTCCAGATAAGCTCATCTGTATTCATCTCAGCGTCATCACCACGACGGCTGTTCATGTTGATATCAGAACCCAGACGCATGTTTCTCCAAGGAATGTAAGCCATGACACTGGTACCGTAACTGAAGTCATAGGTATCCATGTTACGCTCAGGCTGCAGGTCATTGGTTGAGTGCTGATAACGCAGTGTACCATCCAATGATACAGTCAGGTAATCGTCACGATACTCAGCGCTCAAGCTCTCGTTAGCACCGGTGGTGTTGGTCTTACGAAGCTGTGCCTCCTGATTTACGATTGATGCCCAACCTTCCTGATGGCTGAAGTTACCTGATGTATTGGTCATGATTGAGTAACGGTCATCGGGGAATGTGTAGTTGTACATGATGCTTGCGTTGGCATTCCAGTTAGCCCAGAAACCGTCCATGTTCTCAGGTCTGCTCTCGGTACCACCGTTGGCAAGAAGTGTAGTCTTGTTCTGGATCTGACGGAGAGTATTGCTGATGCTGGTGTTTACATTGAAACTACCCATTGTTACAGGATTGTACTTCTGATAACCCAGGCTCAACTGGTTGTTGAATGTAGGAAGCAGGTTAGGATTACCGCTTGATACACGCAGCGGGTTGCTGTCATCACGGATGTCAAGCAACTGTGACATCTGAGGCTGGCTTGAACGTCCGTTATAACGGATGTTGATCTGCTCCTGACGGGTAACTCTGTAACGGAACTGTACAGTAGGAGTCCAGTTGAACACTGTACGCTCAAGAAGTGTATCTACAACACCCATACCGGTGTAGTTCATCTTTGAATACTGAGGCAGGACAGACAGACCTACTGTGAAGTTGTATGACTGGTCAGTAGCGTTCTTACGGAACTGAATCTGAGCTGTCTGGTCAAGGTTGTAGTAATATGAGTTAGTGCTCAGCTTGCTGTTGATGACCTTCTCGTTATCCTCATAAATCCACTGGGGCTGATTCCAGGGATTACCCCATGTATCATTGTTGATATCGTAAGTTGAACGGTCACTGTTCTGCTTGCTGTACTGGAACTGATAACTGAACTGCAGATATGTTCCGGTTGAGATAGGCTCTGAATATGTAGCCTGAACACTCCAGTTTACACGGTCACTGGGATTGTCATTCAAGCGCTTAAGGTCTGTGGTATCCCTCTGTACTGTTGTGGCAGGAGCGCCTGAGCCACCGCCCATACCGGCACCGCCGCCGAAACCGCCAGCCATCACATTATTTGATGTGATCTGGTAGTTACGCTGATACTGATCACCGGACTGATTGCTTATGCTATATGTACCACGAACAGACACGTTACGTCCGCGGTTACCGAAACGTCTTACAAACTGGAGGTTACCGCTTGCAGATGTGCTAACATTGTTGCTCTTGTTAAGACTGTGCTGACTGTTCCAGAGAGCCTCGTTAAGAGAATCAAGATATGAAGCAGCAGGATCAAGATCCAGATTGTTGGGATTATAAGTTGCAGAATAAACTGTAGATGTATCCAGAGGAGACAAAGCATAGTTGTATGGATCCTTGTTGAAAGTCTTTGACTCGCTCTCGCTGCCGCTGTTTGATTTGCTGTAGGAGAACTGAGGCTGGAAGAGCAGACTTGTATAGTTATCCTTGTTCCACTCTATACGGAGCTGGCCGCTCAGGCTCTCGCTACCGCTGTTGTTGCTGCTCATGCTGTTGGAGTATGTGTGCATACCGCCGGTATACCACTGCTCGCCTGATGACTTGGAACTTGACTCATTGTCACTGTGGCTCCAGTTTACACTACCACCTACCTCGTACTGATAGTTATCCGAAGAAACCTCCTTACCAAGGTTCATAGCAAAGTTGGCACCACCTGAGTAGCTCTTGCTGACGCCGCCTCCGCCGCCCATCATGCCGCCGAAGCCGCCGCCCATGCCCATGCCGCCCATGCCCATTCCGACACCGCCGCCCATACGCATGCCGCCGAAGCCACCCATACCGCCTGAAGACTGGCTTGCAGAACCCATAACGGTAAACTGCTTGTCCTCATCGAAACGGTTAAGTGAAGCGTTAACCTGGTAGAGTGCTGCTACATCAAAGCCCTCCTTCTCAAGAGGAGCACCACCACCAACCGAGAGGTTACCGAACCAACCCTTTGCCATACCCTTCTTAACCTGGAGGTCGAGCACTGTCACTTCCTCACCATCGTCAATACCGGTCTGGCGGGCCAGGTCACTCTGCTTCTCATATGCCTTTACCTTCTCGATCATATCGGCTGTGAGCTGTGTCAGAGCAACTGTCTTATCGTCATTGAAGAACTCCTTACCGTTTACAAGGATTCTCGATACGGACTTACCGTTAACTGTGATGTTACCGTCACTGCCAATCTGTACGCCGGGGAGTTTACGGATAAGATCCTCAACAGATGAGCCCTCAGGAAGTTTGTAGGCTGCACTGTTGAACATAACGGTATCATTGATCATCTGAACCTTTGCCACAACTGCAGAAATGGCAACCTCATCCAGCATCTGACCGCCTCTCATGGTAATCTTACCAAGATCAGTAGTTCCTGAACCGGATCTGAGTGTGAAATTTTTGTCAGCATCATCATAACCGATGTAAGTAACATGTGCTACATAGTTACCTGCACTGAGGTTACCTACTGTAAATGCGCCGTCGTCATCAGTTGAGGTACCACCGATGTAGGTTGAGTCTGTACCTGAAATCTGATAAATCTGCACGGCGGCAGGTGAAAGGGGTTCAGCCGAGTCAAAATCGTAAACCGTACCCTTAACTGATAGATTCTGTGCCAGAAGCGCTGTGGCTGAAGTGGCAAGAAAAGCAAGCAGAGTGGCAATTCTTTTCATTTGATTGTATTTATTTTTTGTATTGTTTGTATGCACATTAATGAAATACACCTTTACTATAAAGCAACTGGCGGTTGGTTAAATGTGAAATTGACAAATTAACAAATAATTTACTTTTAGACATTAAATGTGCCCTATGGTTTAATCTCAACATTATTTTCATAACTTTGCAAATAACATTAACACTGTTTTTGATTATGAAAAAAATATTCATATTTCTCACCTCTGTTTTTATGCTTTCGGCCTTCTTCTCCTGTAACCGTGGAGCATCATCTTCATCGGAATTCAGGGAATTTGAGATCAAATGCAAGGACGGCAAGGTCCGCAGCGGAGGCATTTATATTCCAAAGGGTACAAAAGCCAATGACAAGTTGCCGGTTGTATATATGGCAGACGGTCTGGTATTCAAGGAGAGCGCTTTCAAGAGTATGATTGACTCAATGATAGATTTAAAGGATATATCACCGGTTGTCATTGCCTGTTCTTATGAGAACAAGAAGACCGTTCCGGGCTATGACCTCGCATTCCGTAATGCCGAATACATAGAAGTGTTGGCCAAGAACGACAACACATTGGCTAAACTGTTTGAGAATCACTACGATTATTTTATCAATGAATTCATACCTTATATAGAAAAGAACGCACCGGTATCCGCATCGGCCGATGACCGGACATTTTTCGGTACTTCAAACAGTGCTGATTTCGGCATAACGCTCAGTCTGCGTAATCAGGGACTGATAAACGAATATTGGTGCTTCTCTCCTGTATTCTCCGATATAAGTGAATACGGATTGCTGGAATCTCAGACCACATACAGAATATGCTGGGGTTCCAAAGAAGAAGCAGGTATGGATGATTACTTTCCCAACCTCATAAAGGATATCAGGAAAAGAGGCGGAAAGGTAAATACCTGGGTGTATGACGGCGGTCATGACCGTGGATGGTGGAAATTCTGGTTCAGCGAAGAACTGATAAGAAAGTACCCGTACCAACAATAATCAAATGCAGTAAACTATTATAACCCTAACCAAATATGAAACGTACGACAATTGCAATTGCACTTATCCTGGCCGCTGCATGCACTTCGGCCCAGGACAAACTGTATCACAACACATTCAACCTGAATCAGGTAGAGCTGCTTGAAGGACCGTTCAAGCACGCCATGGACCTTAACGTAAAGGTTCTTTTAGAGTATGACACCGACCGCCTGCTGGCTCCGTTCCTCCATGAGGCCGGACTGCCCAAGAAGGCGGAGTATTTTCCCAACTGGGCCGGTCTGGACGGACATGTGGGCGGACACTACGTATCGGCCCTGGCCATACACTACGCCGCTACCGGCAACAAGGAGTGCTATGACCGTCTGGTCTATATGATTGATGAGCTGGAGCGCTGCCAGATAGCCAACGGTGACGGCTACATAGGCGGTGTACCCAACAGCAAGGAACTTTGGGGTAACCTCAAAAAAGGTGACTTCGGTCTGTTCCGCGGCGCTTGGGTGCCCTGGTATAATGTACATAAGATGTACGCGGGCCTGCGCGACGCTTGGCAGTATGCCGGCATAGAGAAGGCCAAAGACATGTTTATCAAGTTCTGTGACTGGGGTCTGACCATATTTGCCGATCTGGATGACAACCAGATGGAGCAGATGACCGGCACCGAGTTCGGCGGCATGAACGAGATTTTTGCCGACGCTTTCCAGATTACCGGCGACCGCAAGTACATAGAGGCCGCCAAGCGTTTCCGCCACAAGGACATTTTTGAGAACATGGCCGACGGCCGCGACAACCTGGATAACAAGCACGCCAACACACAGGTTCCCAAGGCTGTAGGTTACGCCCGCGTGGCCGCACTTGACAACGATGCACGCGCCCGCAAGGCTGCCGAGTTCTTCTGGGACCGCGTAGCCAACCACCGCTCGGTGGTTATAGGCGGTAACAGCCGCAGCGAGCATTTCCCTGCAGCAACAGACTACAAGAGTTATGTTGAGAACCGTGAGGGACCGGAGTCATGCAACACCAACAACATGCTCAAGCTTACCGAGTTCCTCTTTGCCATTGACCCCAAGGCCGAGTATGCCGATTTCTATGAGAAGGCCATGTACAACCATATCCTCTCAACCCAGCATCCCGAGCACGGAGGTTACGTATATTTCACCCCAATGCGCCCCGCTCACTACCGCGTCTACTCCGCAGTAAACCAGGGTATGTGGTGCTGCGTAGGTACCGGTATGGAGAACCACGGCAAGTACGGTGAATTCATCTATACCCACGACGGCGCACAGACACTCTGGGTCAACCTGTTCGTGGCATCAAAGCTGAACTGGACCGAGAACAAGGCCACCATCACGCAGGAGACACAGTTCCCCTACTCCGAATCTTCAAAACTGACCATAAACCTTAAGAAAAAACGCAAGTTCCGCCTTATGGTTCGCTGCCCGGAGTGGACAACAAGCAACTACAGCGTAAAGGTGAACGGAAAGGAGTATGCCGCAGGAGCACAGCCTTCATCATACGTGGCAATAGAGCGCAAGTGGAAGAACGGCGATGTAGTTGAGATAAGCCTGCCCATGAATACCACCATCGAGGCCCTTGACAACGAGCCGGAGTATCTGGCAGTCAAGCACGGCCCCATTGTACTGGCAGCCCGCACAGGCACTGAAGGGATGAGCGGTCTTGTAGCCGATGACGGACGTTGGAGCCACATAGCACACGGACCTTTAGTACCCGTTACCGAGACTCCCATTATGATAGGTACACGCGCGCAACTGGACCAGAAGGTTGCTGCACTCAAGCCCGTACCCGGCAAGCCTCTTCACTACACAGCATCAGGCCTGTTTGACAGCAACCGGTTCCCCAATGTTGAGCTGGAACCGTTCTACAGCCTGCATGACAGCCGTTACGCCATATACTTCCTGTCACTGAGTCAGGATGATTACGGCAAGATGCTCGATAAGATCAAGGCCGATGAGGCCGCAATGCTGGAGCTGGACCGCCGCACTGTGGATGCCATAGTACCCGGCGAGCAGCAGCCCGAGGCCGACCACAAGATTCAGAGCCAGAGCTCAATGACCGGCAACCAGGACAACAAGCCCTACCGCACTATCCGCCGCAACGGTTCGTTCAGCTATGACCTTTATACTGAGGGTAACACCAACCTGAGCCTGTGCATAGGCTACTGGGGTGCCGAGAACAACCAGAACCGTGCCATTGAGATACTGATTGAGGATATGCCGTTCATTACCGAGACCGAATTCCCCGCAAACGGTGAGGCCGGCATTGTACGCAAGGAGTATGATGTACCGGTAGGATTCTACCTGGGCAAGGAGAAGATTCGCGTTACATTCCGCTCGGTTGAGGGCAAGCAGGCACCCCGCATTTTTGATATCCGTTTCCTCAAGTAATTGAGAATTGAAAATTGAAAATTGAAAATGAGAATTAGTCCTAGTTTTAGCATTGCAGCGTTGGGGCTGGCATTGGCCCTTAACTCGTGTGGCACAAAGGAGCAGGATCCTGTGTTCATGGAGAACCTGCCCTACTATGTTGAGAATCTTGAAGTCTTTGGGCTCAATCAGGAACCGGGACGAGCATTCCACATTCCTGAGCGTAACATATCGCTTAACGGAACCTGGAAGTTCAACCTCTATGAGAATCCGCTGGAGGTTCCAAAGAACTTCTATAAGAGCTCTTTCAATGACCGCAGTTGGGGTACCATAGAGGTTCCGTCCAACTGGGAGATGCAGGGATACGGTCAGGCCATGTTCCGCAACGTATCGGCCCCCTTCCCCAACGGCCAGCCCTTATCTATGCTGGAGCGTTTCCAGAAGATTCTGGATGACCCCGATGCATCCGAGCAGCAGAAACGTATGGCCCAGAACCGTATGAACCTGTCCAACCCGTTTGCCGTACGTGTACCAAATGTTCCGATGGATGTGAACCCCACCGGAGCTTACCGCACGGAATTTACCATACCTTCAGACTGGAAGGGCGATGAGGTATTCCTGCGCTTTGAGAAGGTGGCATCGGGTTCTTTCGTATGGGTAAACGGAAAGCAGGTTGGTTACAACGAAGGCGCACAGGAGCCCAGCGAGTACGATATCACACCTTATATTAAGAGTGGAAAGAACACTCTGGCCGTGATGGTGCTCAAGTTCTGCGACGGATACTATCTGGAAGGTCAGGACTATTGGCGTCTGGCCGGTATATTTGATGACGTTACCATCTACTCCACCCCCAAGGTAAGGATCTATGACTGGTATGTAACCACCGATTTCGGTCCCGACTTTGTTGATTCGGACCTCAAGCTGGCTATGGACGTACGCTCATACGGACTGGAGGGCAGCGGATACAAAGTTAAGGCCACTGTTTCAAAAGATGGCCGTGAAGTGGCCAATATGGAGAACGGACCGTTCAACGTAAAGGACGGCACCAGCACCATCAGCCTCTCCGCCAAGGTCAAGGCTCCCAAGAAATGGACGTCAGAGACCCCTGAACTCTATGACCTCACGATGGATCTCATCGGCCCCGACGGAAAGGCTGTAGATCATATCGTAAAGCGCATGGGATTCAAGAAGACCGAGATACGCGACGGTGTGTTCTACCTGAACGGCCAGCCGCTCAAGGTAAACGCACAGAACTCACATATGCAGCACCCCATACTGGGTCACGCTATGGACGAGGCCACCATACGCCGCGACATGGAGATACTCAAGCAGTTCAACTTCAACGGTGTGCGCACATCGCACTATCCTCCTGTAAACGAGTATCTTGACCTGGCCGATGAGTACGGCCTGTTCATTATCGATGAGACCGGCGACGAAGCACATGCCACCGAGTACGTGAGCAATATGCCGGAATTCATTGAGATGTACCGCGAGCGTGTACGTCAGATGGTACTGCGTGACCGCAACCATGCCTGCGTCCTGTTCTGGAGTGCCGGTAACGAGAGTGGTGAAGGCAGCGACATAAACGAGGTCGTGGCCGAGGGTAAGAAATATGACTCCACCCGCTACTGGATGTACGGCGGCAATGCTGCAGTTCATCCTGCCGAGGATATCGTAGGCCCGCGTTACCCCTCACCCGAGGAGCATGAGCGCCGCTACGGCCGTGACACCCGCGATATGCGTCCATCATTCATGGATGAGTATCTGTCAGTTGCCGGAAACGGCGGCGGCGGTCTGGATGAATACTGGCGCGTAATCTACTCATATCCCAAACTGATGGGCGGTGCCATCTGGGATTTTGTAAGCCCCGGTCTGGAGGAGCCAGTAAGACTGCTCAAGGACCAGTCACCATACAAGACTCCCGCCCATATCATGGGTCGAGCTACTCTTGAGCAAGGGCCTACAGGTAAAGCACTTGACTTGCACAAGCAGGAGCAGTGGGTTCAGGTATACAGGGCCGATAATGTGGAGATTAGCGGCAATAAGCTTACCCTCACCCTGGATATCTATCCGCGCCTGTTCAACCGCAGCGGCGGTTACCTGATCTGCAAGGGCAGCAACCAGTACGGTCTCAAGCAGCAGGGAACAGAAAGACTTGACTTCTATATCGACAACGGCCGCCGTCAAACCCTGTCGGCACCTCTGCCTGAGGATTGGGAAAACCGTTGGCACAACGTGACAGCAGTCTATGACGGCAGCGAGATGAAACTCTTCATTGACGGCACACAGGTTGCGTCACAGGCCGCATCGGGCAATATCCGCAATCTGCCCCTGTCACTCTGCATAGGACGTGACGAGCAGTCATGCGGTCAGGATGCCAACCCCTACATCTGCGACGCCATGATTGACAACGTAGGTGTGTTTGCCGATGCAGTGCTTCCCGGCAGTTTTGATCCTGCAAAGGCTGCCCTGTGGCTTGACTTTGAGGAGGAGCAGAACCATGGTACATTCTACACATACGGACAGGGAGCCCGCACCTACGGCTCAATCTGGCCCAACCGCGTACCCCAGCCCGAGATGTGGCAGATGAAGAAAACCGTACAACCGCTCTCATTCACGCTGGTTGACCTTGTATTCGGTAACGTTGAGGTATGGAACCGCAACCACTTTACCAACGCCTCAATCTACAACACAAAATGGTCACTCATGGCCGATGACAAGGTAATAGAATCAGGCACTCTGAATCTAGACGTGGAGCCGCTGACCAGAAAGATGGTTAGAATACCGTTCCACAAGCCCGCCCGTATTGAGCCCGGCAAGGAGTACCGCCTGGAGATAAGCTCATCACTCAAGAAGGATGAGGTCTGGGCCAAAGCCGGTCATGAGGTGGCATGGGATCAGTTTGAACTCAAGTCATGGTATACTCCCTTATTGGCTGGTCC
>JAEEGG010030044.1_pt1 | contig 10113 bp, 8 predicted proteins | sample 9134161 | NCBI WGS metagenome assembly JAEEGG01 (sample SAMN16246543, study PRJNA631951) | gut metagenome | biome: gut microbiome; feature: rumen; material: CR-attached | host: Bos | place: Iran: Karaj | collected 2018-10 | reverse complement strand
GGAGGGCGGCGATGTCGGCCAGGGCCAGGATCTCCTCGGCGCTCTCGTCGCGGAGCGTCCACTCCGTGGGCTCCGGGGTGGGAGCCGGGGTGGGCTCCGGCGTGGGGACGACCGCGGTTTCCGGCGACGGAGCAGCGGAGGGCGTGTCTCCCTCCGCGGCGGGCGCGGCCGCGCAGCCGCACAGCAGCAGCGCCAGCAGAGCAAGCAGAAGCAGACCCTTTTTCATCTCAAAACTCCTTTACCAATGCATACGATCACTTGTCGCGATAGCGCACCTGATCGAAGCGGTCATACTGCTCCACCAGACGCCAGTAGAAGAAGCAGTCGCGGATCATGTGATTCTTCTGGGTCTCCCGCCAGCCGTTGCCCGTGGCCTCCAGATCCCCGTTGGTGTAGTAGACGATCCGGGTATCCGGCAGCCGCTCCTGCCAGGCGCGAACATCCTCTTCGCTTACGCCGGTGAATTTGATCATCAGGAAACGCAGCTTGGGAAGCCCCTCCAGGAAGGAGAGATCCGAAAGCCCGTCGTTGCGACAGAGATTCAGCTCCTCGATATTGGTCAGGGAGTTGAGGAAGTTGTAGTCCTCCACCAGCGGGTTCATGAAGAACTCCAGGTAATGCAGCTTCGTCAGATTGGCCAGGGGGCTTGCGTCCGTGAGGCGGGGGTTGTCCGCCAGGATCAGCACCTCCAGCTCCGTAAGCCCGCCCACCAGGCTCAGATCCGTCAGGTCGTTGTGCCCCAGATCCAGGGCCTTGAGATGGCGGCAGTATTTGAGCAGAGGGTAGAGCTCCTCGTCGGTGAGGCGGGGGCGGACGCCGTCCTGCAGGCTGGAATAGACCTGGATATCCGTGGTGATGGTGTCCCAGGTCAGGGGGAAGGACCAGTAGTAGAAGGCGTCGGGGTTGATGTCGTAGAGCCGATCCAGATCCTCCACCGCGGCGGGGGTGTCGATCACGTCGATGTAGGTAAGGGCGGGGAGATAGCGCACCGCGTCCTCCAGCCCCTCCAGTCCCTCGGCCTTGAGCTCGGTGGCGGTGCTGGGATAGACCCGGCCCTCGAACTCGTAGCTCCAGAGCACCTCACAGTCCGGCCGCAGGCGGGAGAGCTCCAGCATGGCGGCGTATTCCCGGCTGGCCGTGCCGTCCACCCGGCGGAGGGCGGCGATGTCGGCCAGGGCCAGGATCTCCTCGGCGCTCTCGTCGTGGAGCGTCCACTCCGTGGGCTCCGGGGTGGGAGCCGGGGTGGGCTCCGGCGTGGGAACGGCCGCGGTCTCCGGCGACGGAGCGGCGGAGGGCGTGTCTCCCTCCGCGGCGGGCGCGGCCGCGCAGCCGCACAGCAGCAGCGCCAGCAGAGCAAGCAGAAGGATCCGCAGGGCTTGTTTCATCAAGGCGCTCCTCTCAGTCGTTGTAGGTTTCGGAATCGTAGAGATACAGGGCGTCCACCAGCAGACCCGATTCCGTGTCCACCAGGATCAGCTGGATGTCGTCCCGGCGCACGGTGGGCGGCCCCAGGGCCGTGATTTCCGTCTCATAGCTCAGATCCACCAGGTGGCGGCCTTCTCCCAGGTCGGTGATGTTGTGGATCTCGATGGACAGGATTACGGCCTCCTTGGTGTTGGACCAGCCGAAGCTCTGCAGCGCCAGACGCATCTGTACGTCGAACTGGCTGTCCGGCTGCATCATGGGCAGCAGCTCCAAGTAATACTTGTAGGCGCTGCCGAAAATATCGGAGGAATAGCGCACGTAGACGGGGAGAAAGACGTCGACGAACTCCTCGATCCGCGCCCGATCCTCCGGCGTGCAGCGATCCAGGAAGCGCTCCTCCGTCAGCTCCTCCAGCGACAGCTCTATGCCCTTTTCGTCCAGGATGCGCAGGTCCGCCTTGCTGATAAAGGGGCCGCCGTCGTAGCGGACCTGCACGGGCAGATTCTCATAGTGCAGATAGCACTCCTCCAGCTTGGCGTAGGGGATCCCGGTCTGGGTGATGAACTCCGGCCCCAGAAGCTTCTCGCCCAGGTACACGCTGTAATCCGAGGGGACGACCACCATGACCATCTTGTAGTAGGCGGAAAAGTCGTACTGCTCCTCCACCACGCCCCAGGCGGGCAGATAGCTCACCAGGCCAAAAGGCAGGTCGAACGGAGTCTGGTCGACTACGGCGAAGGCCACCCGGCCGATGATGTTCCCGTCGTCGGCGCGGATCTTGTAGACCTTGCGTCCCTCCGAGGTGTCGGAGGAATCCCGCACCAGAGTGGCCCCTTCCAGAAGGGGCTTCACCAGCGCGGCGTTCTCCTCCGGGCTGCGGATCTCCGGATCCAGCTCCGCAAGGGCCTGAACCGCCGCGTCCGGAACCTCCTGCTGCACGGACAGGAGATAGCCTTTGATGCAGTGCTTGGGGTCGGAGCTCTCATAGACGCCCAAATAGCGGAAGAAATAGACCAGCGCGACCCCGCCGAGAACCAGCAGGATCCAGGCGTAGATGGCCAGGCCCGCGCCGAACCCGCCCTTTTTCCGGGGCTTGGCGGCCGCCTCTTCTGCGGTGGGCTCCGCCGCGGCGGGCGCTTCTTCGGCGGCGATTTCCGGCGATGCGGGCAGTTCCGCCGTCACAAGCTGTTCAGTCTCCGCCATGGCGATCCACCCCTTCCTTCAAAACGATAAAGCTGGAGGGGAGATTGCGCTGGCCGATGACGGAGGCGCTGTTGTTCACAAATTCCCCATTGTACCACATCATGCTGGAGGAGCCGCCGTCCAGGTTGACGGCGTTCACCGCGCCAAAGCGCAGCATGACCTCGGCCTCGTCCTCATAGGTGGCGCCCAGCCGGGAGGGCTGCCGCCCCTCGATGACCAGCATGAGGATCGCGCCGTCGGAGCGCTGTCCGATGGCGGAGCGGGGATTGAGCCCGCTGACCAGACTGTCCTCCGGGGCCATTTCCCCGTTGATGACCAGGATGGGCCCGGGTCCGAAGCCGCAGCCCTCCTGAATATCCCAATCGTATACCTCCTGCCCGGTCTTGAAGCCCACGTGGAGGATGTTGTCGCTGTCGATGCCCACGAAGCCGTAGCCCACGCCCTTGCCGGGGTAAAAGACCTCCCCGTTATGGACGATCAGCGTGTCCGGCAGAGAGCCGTCGCCCATGCCGCCGGGATCGTCGAAGCCGCCGGCATTGATGCCCGCCACGGCGTCGTTCTCCTCGATGTAATAGATCAGCGGGTGACCGCGCCAGACATTGTAGCCCGCGGGACAGCCCACGACCACACGGGAGGGATCCAGCACGATCAGCATGTAGCCCACGTAGCTGCCGCCCTTCAGGGGCACCAGGATGATGCCGTCCCCATCGTCGTCCACGTAGCCCCAGGGGTCGGTATAGGGGCCCTCGGTCTGATCCGGCACCGTGACGGTCACCAGGGAGGTATCGGTCTGGGCCAGCGTCGGCTCCTTCGGAGGATTGATGATGGCGTCTACCTCCTCGGGGCTGAGAAAGATATCCTTCAAAAAGCCGATGGCGCTGGTCTCATTCACGGAGCGCACAAACCTGTCCCGCGCGGCAGAAGAGGGCCCTTTGGTCAGCAGCAGGATCAGGCCCAGGAGAAGAATCACTGCGACCAGCAGCGTGACCAGAATCACGCTGAAAAAGCGCAGCAGGGTCTTTCCGACGATCCTGAGCCAATGGGTTTTTGGAGTTTTTACCTGATCCATTTTATCACCCGGTCTGAAATACTGTAATCAAGTCAAGCGCGCGTTCAGGGCAAGGCGTCCGGCTCCGTCACGCCGGCCAGCTCAAAGATCCGCTGCAGGGTGGCCGCCGCGCCCTCGCTCCAGGGATACGCGCAGGAATCCAGCAGGCCCGCGTCGTCCAGCAGGCCCCGCGCCGCCTCCGCGTCGTCCGCGGTCAGCAGCTCCGCCGCGCCGGAAACCGCCGCAAGCTGTTCCCGGAAGTCCGCGGGGATCTCGTCCGTCAGCTCGCCCAGCCAGGGCTCCAGGACGGCAAGGAGCTGCTCGTCGCTGAGCCGGGCGGTCTCGGCCCAGTCCAGCAGCTTCGCCGCCATGGCGGCTGCGCGCAGGGAGCTGCCGGCGGTGCCGATGCTCACGTTCTCCCGCACTTCGCCCAGCAGGGCGGAGAGCTCCTCCTGCGCGGGGGAGAGGGGCGCGGTCTGTTCTTCCTGTCCGGAGGGATCCTCCTGCCCGGGCTCAGCGGACGCCGCGGGCTCCGGGGACGGCTCCGCGGGGGCCGTACCGCCGCAGGCGCACAGCGCCGCGGCCAAGATCAAAGCCAATAACAGAGAGAGGAGCCTTTTCATGGAGCAAAACCATCCTTCCGGCAGGAATCCGCCGGGCGTGCGCGCCCAAAAACGGTATTTTTTAGTATAACACGCTTTGCGCCGATTGAGAATCCTTTTTCTTAATTTTTCTGAATTTTGCGGGGCTGCGGGGGCGGAGCGCTTGACCCGCGGGAGCGGAACGTGCTATGCTGGCCGCAGAAAACGCAGGGAGGCACGAAAATGAAACAGAAGACCCTCTCCAACTGGCTGAAATTCATTGTCGCGGGCGTGGGCATCTGCGGCCTGGTGATCTATCTGCTGGTGATCCCCATGCTGGGGAAAACCGTGGCCGCGGCGGACAGCGGCGTCTTTGACCGGATGTACTGGCCCTGGCTGGTGCTGATCTGGGTGACGGGGCTGCCGGTCTACGCGGCGCTGGCCTTCGGCTGGATCATCGCCTCGAATATCGGGAAGGATCGCTCCTTCTCCGTGGAAAACGCAAGGCTGCTCAAATGGATCTCCTGCCTGGCCGCCGGGGACGCGGCCTTCTTCTTCCTGGGGAACCTGGTTTACCTGCTGCTGGACTGGAGCCACCCGGGGGTCATGCTGCTGAGCCTGATCGTGATCTTCGTGGGCGTGGCCATCTCGGTGGCGGCGGCGGCCCTGTCCCATCTGGTGATGAAGGCGGTGCTGCTGCAGGAGCAGAACGAACTGACCATTTAGACTAAACTCTAATAGAAATCAGACAATCTTTGCGGTCGGATTTGTGCCAGGCTTTGTTGACGATCTTGCAAATATAGATCCATTTTCAAGGTTGAGCAACGAAAAGCGGCGGAAAACGCCGCCGGAAATCCATGCAAGTTGATGATTCAAACAAGCCCCAGTATCCGTCGCCCCGGACAGGCGATGTACGCAAATGCCAAAAGAAAAACGGATTGCCGCGCCAATGCGCGCTTCCTCATCATGACAAGACACGCAGGCGGAAAAGCTTCCGCCTGCGTGTCGCTATTCTAGAAACTAAAAACTAGAAACTAAAAACTGAAATAACGGCTCACTCCAGCTCGAAGGCGCCGGTGTAGAGCTGATAGTAGGTGCCCTTCTCAGCCAGGAGCTTCTCGTGGCTGCCCCGCTCGATGATGCGGCCGTGGTCCAGGACCATGATCACGTCCGAGTTCATGACCGTGGAGAGCCGGTGGGCAATGACGAAGACCGTGCGGCCCTCCATCAGCTTGTCCATGCCCCGCTGGACGATGGCTTCGGTGCGGGTGTCGATGGAGGAGGTGGCCTCGTCCAGGATCATCACCGGGGGATCGGCCACGGCGGCCCGGGCGATGGCCAGCAGCTGCCGCTGGCCCTGGGAGAGGTTCGCGCCGTTGTTCTGCAGCTCGGTGTCGTAGCCCTGGGGCAGGCGGGTGATGAAGTCGTCCGCGCCGGCCAGCTTCGCCGCCCGGATGCAGTCCTCGTCGCTGGCGGAGAGGTTGCCGTAGCGGATGTTCTCCATCACGGAGCCGGTGAAGAGGTTGGTGTCCTGCAGGACGATGCCCAGGGAGCGGCGCAGATCCGCCTTCTTGATCTTGTTGATATTGATGCCGTCGTAGCGGATCTTGCCGTCGGCGATATCGTAGAAGCGGTTGATCAGGTTGGTGATGGTGGTCTTGCCCGCGCCGGTGGCGCCTACGAAGGCCACCTTCTGGCCCGGCTCGGCGTAGACGGAGATATCGAAGAGGACGGGCTTGTCCTCCACGTAGGCAAAGTCCACGTCCACCATGCGCACGTCTCCCCGCAGGGGGGTGTAGGTCAGACTGCCGTCCCCGTGGGGATGCCGCCAGGCCCAATGGCCGGTGTGCTCCTCAGTCTCGGTGACACTGCCGTCAGGCTGGTTCTCCGCGTTCACCAGGGTCACATAGCCGTCGTCCACCTCGGGCGGTTCGTTCACCAAACTCAGGATGCGCTGGGCTCCGGCGCCGGCCATGACGATGGAGTTGATTTGCTGGCTGAGCTGGTTCACATTGCCGGTGAACTGCCGCGCCATGTTCAGGAAGGGCACCAGCACCGTGATATCGAAGAAGAGGCCGGAGATGCTGACGCTGGGCACGCCTGTCAGGATAAAGACGCCGCCGGCCAGGGCCAGACCCACATACAGAACGTTGCCGATGTTGCCGATGATGGGCCCCAGGGTGCTGGCGAAGGCGTTGGCCCGGTAGCTCACGGAAAAGAGCTCGGTGTTGACCTTGTCAAAGTCCTCGATGCTCTGCTCCTCGTGACAGAAGACCTTGACCACCTTCTGGCCGCTCATGGTCTCCTGGGCGAAGCCCTCCATGGCGCCCACGGCCTTCTGCTGCTGCATGAAGTACTTGGCGGAGCTGCCGCCGATGGTCTTGGTGACGTAGAACATGGCCGCCACGCCGATGAGCAGCACCAGGGTCATCCAGAGGCTGTACCAGAGCATGATGAAGAACACCGCCAGCACGATGGCCACCGAGCGCACCAGCGCCGGCAGGGAGCCGGACACCAGCTGGCGCAGGGTGTCGATGTCGTTGGTGTAGAAGCTCATGATGTCGCCGTGCTTGTGGCTGTCGAAGTAGCGGATGGGCAGATCCTGCATGCCGTTGAACATTTCCCGGCGCAGCTTGTCCAGAAAGCCCTGGGTCATGATGGCCATGAGCTGGGTCTCCAGGGTCAGGGAGCAGATGGATACCAGGTACAGGCCCACCAGGGTGAGGATGTAGGGCAGCAGCTCCGCCTTGGCGGCGGCCCAGTCGCCGGATTCCACCCATTTCTGGATCACGGCCAGGCTCTTCTGGATGAAGATGGAGGGAATGGCCGCCACGATGGCGGAGAAGAGGATGCAGAACATGGAAAGGGGCGCAAGACGCGGGTAATAGCCGAAGAATTTTTTCAGCGTCCACTGAATGGCGCCGAAGTTCTCCTTCAGCATCTCGCCCCGGGATTTGTGCATGTTGTCGCCCATGGGCTTAGGCATTCTCATCACCTCCCTTGGTCTGCTGCTGGTAGATTTCGCGGTAGATCCGGCTGCTCTGCATGAGCTGGGCGTGAGTGCCCCGCTCCACGATGCGGCCGTTGTCCATCACCAGGATCAGGTCCGCGTCCTCCACTGAGGCTACCCGCTGGGCGATGATGATCTTGGTGGTCTGGGGGATGTACTCTCGGAAGCCCTTGCGGATCAGGGCGTCGGTCCGGGTGTCCACCGCGCTGGTGGAATCGTCCAGAATGAGGATCTTGGGCTTTTTCAGCAGGGCCCGGGCAATGCACAGCCGCTGCTTCTGGCCGCCGGAGACGTTGGTGCCGCCCTGCTCGATGTGGGTGTCGTAGCCCTCGGGGAAGCTGCGGATGAACTCGTCCGCCTGGGCGAGACGGCAGGCCTCCTGCAGCTCGTCATCCGTGGCGTCGGGGTCGCCCCAGCGAAGATTCTCCCGGATGGTGCCGGAGAAAAGCTGGTTCTTCTGCAGCACCACGGCCACCGCGTTGCGCAGGGTGTCCAGGTCGTAGTCCCGCACGTCCGCGCCGCCCACCCTGACGCTGCCCTCGGTCACATCGTAAAGCCGGGGGATCAGCTGGATCAGCGTGGTCTTGCTGGAGCCGGTGCCGCCCAGGATGCCCACGGTGGCGCCGGAGGGGATGTGCAGGTCGATGTCCTCCAGGGCGTTCTTTTCCGCCTCCGCGCTGTACTTGAAGCTGACGCCCTCAAAGTCGATGGAGCCGTCGGGAACCTCCGTCACCGGGTTTTCGGGATTGTGCAGGCGGGGCTCCTCGTTGAGCACCTCGGTGAGGCGCTTCATGGACTCCCAGGAGATGGTCATCATCACGTAGATCATGGAGATCATCATGAGACTCATGAGGATCTGCATGCCGTAGGTGAGCATGGCGGAGATCTGGCCCACGTCGATGGTGCTGCCCCGGTTGGTGACGATGAGCTTGGCGCCCACCATCAGCACGAAGACCATGTTGAAGTTCATGCAGATGGTCATGAGAGGATTGTTCAGCGCCACGATCCGCTCGGCCCTGGTGAAGTCCTTGGCGATGTCCCCGGAGGCGGCGGCGAACTTCCGCTTCTCGTAGCCCTCCCGGGCGAAGCCCTTGACCACCCGCATGCCGCGGACGTTCTCCTCCACGCTCTCGTTCATCCGGTCGTACTTGCGGAAGACGGCGTGGAAGGCGGGCATGGCCTTGCGGGCGATGAAGATCAGGCCGAAAAGCAGCACCGGCACGATCACCAGGAAGGTGGCCGCCAGGCTTCCTCCCATGCGCCAGGCCATGATGATGGAGAAAATGAACATCAGCGGCGCCCGCACCGCGGCGCGAATGGTCATCATGAAGGCTATCTGGACGTTCGTGATGTCCGTGGTCAGACGGGTCACCAGGGAGGCGGTGGAGAATTTGTCGATGTTCTCAAAGGAAAAGCGCTGAATCCGCCGGAACACGTCCCCCCGGACGTTTTTGGCGAAGCCTGCGGAGGCCCGGGCGCCAAGAAAGCCCGCGCTGGCCCCGCAGCAGAGGCTCAACAGCGCCATGCCCACCAGGATCAGGCCCATTGTGAGCACCTGGCTCATGGGCAAGCCTGCCTTGATGCCGTTCACCAGATCCGCCGTGCGGGTGGGGATCAGCACCTCCAGAAAGACCTCCAGAATGATGAAAAACAGGGTCAACAGGGTGGGGGTCTTGTATTCCCGGATGCATTTGACAAAGGTTTTAATCACAGCGGCTCTCGCCTCCTTCTTGCCTTTGCTCCCACGCGTTTTGCAGCATGAGGTCGATACTTGCCAGCAGGTTCTCCACCTGCTGGCCGCTCAGTCCCCGGCAGAGCCAGGAGAAGGTCTCCTCCTCCACCGCAGCGAGATCGTTTTTCAGTCCGTAGGCCTTTTCCGCGGCGTGGATGCACTTGAAGCGCCGATCCCGTTCGCTCTGCTCCATGCGCAGGAAGCCCTTTTTCTCCAGCCGCTTCAGGATCTCGGTCATGGTGGCGTGGCTCACCCGGGCCCGTTCCTCCAGCGCCCGCTGGCTCACGCCCTCCAGACCCTCCTTCTCCATGCGCACCAGGGCCATCAGCACGCCGAACTGCACCCCCGTCAGCTCCTTTTCGGAGAGCAGGGCGTCCATCCTTCGGCGAAAGGCCCGATGCAGCAGGGAAAAGCGCAGCCCGATGGGCAGTCGTTCTTCCATGATATCACCTCATTAGGTCGTACACGACCTGTCGTATACGACCTATTTTAGCAGGGATTGGGAAAAAGTCAAGAGCGAATCGCGCCGGAGCGTCCGATGCTCCGTGGAAAAGCATAGTGTCCGTGACTTGACCTTAGCGGGAAAAACCACTATAATTGAGACAGAAAAACCGTGTTTTACGGAAAGAGAGGGGTTTGAACATGGAGAAGCGTCTGAACTTGTTTGAGAATCCGGGGAAGATACTCAAGCGCTTGGCCTTGTTTATTGCTTTTGTTCTGCCGGTCGCGGGCTTCATCGTCGGATTGATTCTGACGATCGAGATTTTTGAGGACGCCGCGTTTTTCTTTCTGATCTTTCTGGGCTCGGTGATCAGCGCCGTGCTTTTCGGACTGTTCCTCTACTCCTATGGTGCGCTGGTGGAGAGCTCCGAGGCAAACGAGAGAAACACCCGGGAGATCCTGGCGATCCTGCGCAGGGAAAAGGAAGGCGGCAGCGTCGCGGCTCCTTCCGAGCCGGCGAAGGCTCCCGCGCCCGCAGCGCCGATGCCCTTGAAGAAGACCAGAAAGCCCGTCGTCCCCCTCAAGCTGGAGGACGGCTTTGAACAGTGCCCCGTCTGCCAGTGGGCGCAGTACGCGGGTCGGGCCTTTTGCAACGGCTGCGGCGCGCCCTTTG
>JAEEGG010030041.1_pt1 | contig 10114 bp, 6 predicted proteins | sample 9134161 | NCBI WGS metagenome assembly JAEEGG01 (sample SAMN16246543, study PRJNA631951) | gut metagenome | biome: gut microbiome; feature: rumen; material: CR-attached | host: Bos | place: Iran: Karaj | collected 2018-10 | reverse complement strand
ACAACAACAATAACTTTCTTCTATCTTCTATCTTCTATCTTCTATCTTCTATCTTCTATCTTCTATCTTAATCTTATATCTTATATCTTATATCTTACAAGTTAGAGTATTTTCTCAGCAGGAAGTTATACATATCCTGAAGTTCCTTAAATCTTTCTTCTGCTTTTTTATATTCTTCTTTAGAGGCATTGGCAAAGCGATCCGGGTGACATTCTTTGCATTTAACTCTGTAAGCGCTCTTCAGTTGTTCTTTTGTAGCTTTTGAAGTGAGTCCAAAAATATGCCATATCTTATCGGAAGCAGGTAAGAAATCCATACTTAACGCACTGAAACTGGATTTGGGTATTCCCATACGATCAGATATTCTTTCTATCAAATCTAATTCAACTTTTGGAATAGATTCGTCAGAAACAGCTATTTTAAAGAATAAACCAAGGAAAACAAGACGTGTCTGAGTATTAAAAGCTTCTTTCAAGACCTGACAGTCATTTTCCAAATTTGAAGGATTTGAAAGTTTAAATTTCAGACGTTCCTTAAGGTAATCCTTATCAACATCTTGAAATTTCTTAAAGAAATCAATTACTGCTCTTACTTCCTGAGGAGCACAAACCCCATCAGCCTTAATAACGTGAGCTACAAGCCCAATAAGTTCATCAAGACCGGTCTTATTGTTACTGAATGTCGATGACGAAGATGTAGAAGAAGTAGTCGATGTATAAACAGATTCACGCGGGTCATTTTCGTAAATATAGTATTCAAAGCCGTAAACATATCGGATTAAATGCTGAGGTCCTTCTCCATCAACAAAAACATCTATATTCAAGTATATTTTCTGAGTAAATTTTAAAGATAAAACACCATATGGAACGAAAAGATATGAATCGACACTAAAATTGTCATCTATGCAGAATACGCTTTCATTTATAACCAGATCACCATACATATCCGCCATTTCAGGAACAAGGCTCTTTATCCAAGCACCGTTTTTAGAGCAGAATTTACCTGAAACAACGATTCTTCTATTTCTAGGATTCTGGATTTTTAATGAATAAGGGAAAGCAATACCTCTGACTCCGTGATCATAGGTTGAAAAGTGAGGGTCACCAAAAGTAAAAGAAGCTCTGTCGTTTGCAACATACCTGGAATTTTTACTGGAAAGGGTTGGATAAACTTTTTCTCCGGGTCTGCTTTTCGAAGCATGCTGTCTGCGAAATCCCTGACTAGCTTTAGCGCTCTTATCTTTTTTCAGGTTTTGCTTATCAGAATAGTTGTAGCTGGATTGCGATCCCTGGCTTTGTTTCACAAAGTCGGAAGAATTACCGTAGTAAGGATCACCAGAATCATCATCAGCATCGTAGAAAGTTTCATTTGAATCAAAATCATAATCATCTGGTACTTCATCATAGGAATAATATGACTTCTTTTGCTGTGAATAATTATTTTGCTGTGAATACCTGCTCTGTTGAGATTGTCTGTTCTGTTGGGAATAACTGCTCTGCTGACTGCTGGTATTTCGCTGTGAATAATTGTTTTGAGAAGACTTTTTAAAAGAATCTTTATCTCTATTATACTGGGAACTTTGGGTTCTATCAGATTCTTTTTCATAATGTCCTTCAGGAATATCATCGCCTAAAGGGTCATAACGAAACTTAGAACTGTTAGTATGCCCACATGGTCTACAATAACCAAACTTGGCATCATCGCTTTTTTTGCCGTCAGAGTCATCATCTTCTCCGAACAAAGCTCCTAGTATGCCATTAAGCAGGTTGGTTCCCCAAGCCATTATTAACCTCTGAAAAAAAAGAAATTTCTAGCATTATACTACATAAAAGCTAGAAAGCAAAATATATTGGTTGTTGGTTGTTGGTTGTTGGTTGCTGGTTATCTGTTAACAAATAACAGATAACCAGTTTCAGATAATCAAAGATCAGCTGTTACATAAACCTGTTCATGCTGACGACGAGCCTCTTTTTCCATCAGAAGTCTGGAATTGACGATAGCCTGGCTAACCTGGTCGGCAACGCTTTTTGAGAGATTTATATGCTGCAGTGAAAAAGCATTGGGAACTGGGCTGACCAAAACAGCAATTCCTACAACATTCTTCATTTGATTATTATTAAAAGATGAATTCTGCTGGTTTACAATCAAAGGCGTATACATTACAGAGGGAAGATTGAAGCCCAACTCTCTTGTGTCAACAAAGTTATCTGCTATTGTCGAGGTTACAGGAATGTCTAAATTCTGCCAATATCTGGATAACACAGAATAAGCGCTTAAACTAGTCACCGGAGGCATTTCAGGAAGCCCGACTGTGCATTCGAAACATTCTACCACTTCATTCCACATCATTACAAAACCAGCTGTAGCCTTGGTAACTTTCATCATTCTGTCAAGAACCTGAGAAATTATATCATTTGGATTATTTGTCTTACCAATAATACGACCTGTTTCATATAGTGTAACGACATCAGTGCTAGTATCTCTAAGTCTATCCGAAAGACTGCTGACCAAGCACCCTAGCAGTTGCGAAGCAACCTTTGGAGTAGAAGACATAAAATCAATAAAATCTTTGCGTTCTATTTTTATTAGTTTTCCATCTGTTCCTCTCATAACAGCGGATGCAGAACGTGGTTCTCCGGTAAGAAGAGCCATTTCGCCGAAAAATGAACCGGTAGGAAGAACAGCCAGAATTTTATTTGTTCCAGCTTCTACATCTATGTGTTTTATAATCTCAACCTGTCCTTTTATTATCATAAAAAGGGAATCGCCAGGGTCGCCTTCTTCAAAAATAACATAATTAGGCTCATCTGGTTCAACAAGTTTAAATATATTCAAACTTGCAGCAATATCTTCCTTACTCAATTTGGAAAAAAGCTGCAGACTCTTTATCAAATCAACTGTTATTTGCATAATTCACACCTACTTAAATTATTTTGTTCCGTAAGCTGAACTAGCACCATATGCAGACGAAGCTGCACCATAAGCTGAACCATAAGCAGAGCCGGAGCCGTAAGTTCCACCAGAATTAGCAGTAGCAGGCTGTGATGAACTTGCTGAATTTGGAGAAGCTATTCCCGAACGAGCCTTAGATTGGAAAACGTCAGCTGAAATAATTCCATCATTCTTGAGTTTTTGCAGTGAGTTTTCCATAGAAATCATTCCCAAGGCACCACCGGTCTGAATTGCAGTCGGAATCTGATATACTTTACCTTCACGAATAAGATTAGAAATAGCTGAATTTACTACCATTATTTCTCGTGCAGCTATACGCCCAGAACCATCCTGCTTAGGTAAAAGAATCTGTGAGATAACACCCTTAAGAGTAGAAGCCAACTGAGCCTTAATCTGCTGCTGCTGATACGGCGGGAAAACGTCTATAATACGATCTATGGTTTTTGCAGCAGATTGGGTATGCAAGGTAGCAAATACCAAGTGGCCTGTTTCAGCTATAGTTATAGCAGCCGCAATAGTTTCCAAGTCTCTCATTTCACCGATTAAAATTACATCTGGGCACTGTCTGAGAACATATTTAAGGGCTGCAGTATATGATTCAGTATCTTTCCCGACTTCTCTTTGTTCTACAACAGAAAGCTTATGATTATGAACAAATTCTATAGGGTCTTCTACGGTAATAATATGACAGGCTCTGTTTGTATTGATATAGTCAATCATTGCAGCCAAAGTAGTTGATTTACCGCTGCCTGTTGGCCCTGTAACACAGACAAGTCCGCTTGGCAAATTACAAAACTCTGCTGCAGTCTGAGGCAAGAGCAAAGATTCCAAGGTTGGAATCCGGCTCATAATAGGTCTTAACGCTGCGCCTATTTTTCCCATCTGCATAAAAACATTAACGCGAAATCTGCCTGAATCCGGGAATTCTATTGCTAAATCCAGTTCAGAATGCTTTTCGAAATCACTTTTCTGTTCATCATTTATTATGGAATAGATTAAGGAATGTAAATCATTTTCATTAAGCTGAGTATTGCCGTCAGGAGTAAGACTGCCGTTAATACGAAGCATAGGCGGTCTGCCAGCTGTCAAAATGATATCAGAAGTGTTTTTCTTCATCGCTGAAGCTAAAATTTCTTGTAAAGTCATAATTGCCTTTCGTTATATAAGATTAAAATCAACTATTTCTCCTATCGGCTTTTTTCTTAGCTTCTTTTAAAGCCGATAGGAAATTAGAACTTGCCGTAACAGTTGCTTTTTCCTCATGAATATCGGCACTTTTTCCCTTATCTGGAATATTTAAATCTTTTGTTTGAGTTATAGTTTTTCCATCAGGAATATCTGATTTTTTAACTTCTAATGGTTTTGGAATATTCACTTTTACTTTTCTAAAATTTCTAATATAAGAAAGAATAATTGTAAAAAGAGCCATTCTACGTTCTGCTATTTCTAGAAGAAATAGAATCAAAGCTAAAGAAAACAGATAATTAGATACATTTCTATCTTGAGTAACCAATGGCATTGTTGCCCAGACGTTACTTAAATCAATTAATTCATTCCCTCCTGTCATTTTAGCTATTTGTTTTAGTTCAGAAGCACCATTTCTATTGTTCTGAGGCAAAAATTCAGGAGAATAAATTTGACATACAGGCGCCAGTCTTAAATTCTGTTTTTCATTAACTCTTAGCAACGGAGCTATAACTTCATCACCAACCAAATCATAAGAAACAGATAGTTGGTCAGCATTTTCCCAAGAAGCTTTCTTTTTAATAATCACAGGCACATCACCTTTTTTGCTGCTGACAATTTCAAAAACAGGAGTATCACTAAATGGATCTCTCAATCTCTCAGGATCAAGATTCAAATAAGACTTCCAACTTCCATTAACTATTTTCTGGCTGACTATTATTTCACCAAGAGATTCTCTATCATCAAAAGCCAGCCATTTATACAAACCTCTAAAAACCTTACCTGCGTAATCTGTTTTTATAAAATCTCCACCTTGTTCTTTGCTTAAGACCCCTGTATAACAGGCAACTTTACCTAATCCATACTGCCAAACTGATAGGATTGGGGATTCATCTTCGTCATCACAAGAAATAACCTGAGAAGCCTCGGGTTTAGTATAACAGATATTATAAGCACCAACAGAAGACTTAAAACTTATATTACTACCAATATAGGTGCCTAACTCTCCAGTAGAACGTATATCAATAGGTTTTTCTACAAAAGTATTTTTAACAGCCATAAAAGTATCTTGAGAAAAAAGCCTTGGCAAATCTTCTGGCTCATCTGTAAAGAAACATCGACCTTTGCCTGCTTCCGCAATTTTCCTTAAAAGCGGGCCATCAGGGTCTGTTTCTTTACCTAAGCCAATTACACTTAAAGTCATTCCTGCTTTTTCTGCTTCACTCAATAATGTCCAATAAGGTCCAGGCTGTTCTGAATCGCAGGCATCAGAGAATAAAATGATATGTCTTGTCATACTGTCAGCTTTTTTCAACATTTCCACAGCGGCTTTAATTCCCTCATACACAAAAATACCACCGCCCTGTGAGCGAATAGATAAAATATTATTTCTCCATTCTTCTTTGGATTTAACATGTTGTAAAGGAACTATCAAATGAGGCGTTGTATCTACTGCAAAAACACCGAATTCATCATCATCCATTAGCAAGTCAAGGGAAGAAGCTGCTGCAAGGTTTGCCAAATCCATTTTTGTTCTGCCTCTTACATTCATTGACATACTTCCTGAGCGATCAAGAACAACTGCTATAGCTATACTCATTTTGCGAGTTTTGCTTCTCATTTCCATGGATACTGGTAAAGCTTCATCTAGCGGAGACTTGTGATAACCACCGCTACCATATGAATGTTTTCCTCCAGTAACAAGCAAACCGCCTCCCATATGCTTAACCCAGGCAGATAAACTATGCATACCGCTAAAACCTATTACATCAGCAGGCACATCCTCTAGGATAACAGTAGAATAACCAGCCAACTCTTCTATGGTCCAGTGAAAATCTTTTGGTTTTTTTTCTTCTACAAGAATTTTACTTTGCAAAAAGAAATCTCTCATAGTAGAGTTAGAATTTTCTCTGATAACCAATACAGGCTTTATACCTTTTACAAGAGCAACAGACTGGGCTGTATTATTTTGTAGTTGAGAATCGTTAGTCAAAGGAAATGCTTTAAAAATATACTTGATTGTTGAGCTTCTAGGAGCTTTCATATTAAAGCTTAATTCATTGAAACCTGATTTTAAATGATATTTAGTCTTAAACAGCCTATTTTCACCTGCAAGTAGTTCAATATTAGCGTCCTGTTCCAAAGGAGAAACAATACCTACTCTTATTATAAAAGATTCTCCTGGTTCTAATATAGATGGAACATAAAAATATGAAATAGCCAGATCATTTATTATTTCACGCCCAATATATCTAAAATCAATAGGTATATTTCTATTTGAAGCACTAACAGCAGCACTCTGAGGATCTTGTCCATTCCACAGTCCGTCAGAAACCAAAACTATTCTTCCTGACATAGCGTCAGGGATCATCGTCAGAGCCAATTCTATTCCTTCAGCCATATTTGATGCATCTGGATTTTGCTTAGTAGATAAAGCTGACACATCGTTCTTTGTAGGACTAAATTCTATTCTTGCTTTATCTGTATAACTAACCAAGGCCAAACGACTATTTACAGGCATACTTTCCAAAAGAATATTTGTTGTTTCCTGAATACGCTTGTCAATGTCATCTGGCATAGAAGAACTTCTATCAGCAACAACGACAACTACGCCCTCTTTTCCACTAATTTTCATTATTGGAGCAGATAAAGCCAAACAAACAATAACAATTAACAATAATCTAAGATTCAGTATTATTTTTGATTCCGGCTTAAAGATATAAACTAAGAACACAAGAGGAATAAGCAGTAACAGCCAATGAGGTTCAGAAAGCATAACCGGACCTCCTCTTAGAAATAAGCCATTGATGGATTAGAAGAAGAACAAATGCGATAAGAACAAACCACCATTTTACACTTTCAAAATGTGACATACTGTCATTTGTTATTATTTGAGGCATTTCACTGTTACTCGAAGCTTCACTTAAATCTGATTCTTCATAAGAGCACAAATTTACTGACACTCTGTAAACTTTATTTTTATCTTTATCAAAAATTGTATACATGCCAGGTTTGCTTCCCGTAAAAACAGCTTTATTGTTTCGAACAATAGTTTCTACAGGTTCACTTTTATCCGATTCATTTTGAATAAATAAACTAGAAGTATTATTATCTACACAAACTTCAATTTTGCTACCAGAACGATAATTATAATAAACTGGTCCTTCTTGATGCTGAGAAGACCAATCCATAAAATTATAGAAAAATATAGGCCAGAATGTTGTTTGATATAAATTAGATTTTTTTAAACAGCAATTTAAATAGACTGTTGCCCACATATCGCTGTCTTCATTTACACAGAGCAAAGGAAGCTCTCCTGCTGCCAGAAGAGTCTTTCCATTTCTTTTAAAAATAGGGTTAACAGCCCATGCAGCATTTTCAATATTTAAATCAGAGGTAAGAACATGTTCTTTATCTGCAGCAACATATTTATTCAAATAAAATGTTTCTGTGGCATTAGGAATAACCAATTGCGTCAAAAGATATTCATCACCTTTTATCAATCTATCACTAATTATTACCTGAGCTTTATCGGAACTTATCTTAGCTAGTTCAGTAGATAAAACAGCTTTTTTTACAATATTTTCTACAAACTTATCATTGAAAAGTAATTTAACTCTTAGTTTTTCACGTTTAACAGGCAATAAAACAGCTTCATTATCGTATGTTACATTATCATTTTTTATAACAGCCTTGAGTATAGCATCTTGCTCTCTCACTTTTAAAACCAATCGTCTAGATGATTTAGCCCCAATTTTTCCAGACACTATTTCCAAAACAGTATTATTAGTCATGTCTATGATTTCAGCAGTCATTTCTCTTTCTGAATTAGAAAAATTAGTAAACTCAAAAAAACACCTATCGTTATTGCCATTATTAATTCTGTTTATACCCGTAATGCCGAAATTATCCAAAGGCTTTCCAAAAGAAATCCATTTAACAACATTAGATGTTTGTTTAGGATTGAGATGATCAGTCAATACAATAACTATTCCATCTTCATCAGACATTTCAAGTGCTTGAGATACGGATTCCATCAGATTCGATGTATTAGAATCGCAAGTCCAGTTTCTTAATAAGTTTTCAGCTTCTCTAGGAGTCATATCTCTTCTTCCCATTATTCGAGATTTAACACCTGATTTAATAAGAGTTATACGATAAAGAGATTGGGAGAAAATATTATCTTCCAGATACTTTATAGCTAATTTTTGAGGAGAATTATCTCCCCCGGCTGTCATAGACAAAGAATCATCTAATACTACAGAAATAGGAACAAGTTGTCCGTTCTGCAAACTCATAGGGTCTGCAATAGCGAGGATTAGAAACAAAAAAATCATTAATTCAATAAAAAAGAGCAAAGGAGTTTGCAATTTATGTAATTTTTGCCCACCTTCTGCAGTGCTTTTAGATTTTGCAAAAAACATTATAGAAGAAACGACGATATTTCTTGAACGCCTTTTATAAATATATATGGCTATTAATCCAAGAAATATTAAAGTTCCCCATAAAGCAGAAGAGTTAGTAAATATTGGCATATCAGTAACCTAAAACCAAAACTTCATTTTTTATCAAATCGTTTGGAACATAATCTTTTAGTAGCTCCTCAGCTTCAATAAAAGAAAAGACCGCTCCAGATTTTGTACAGCATTCCTTCCAATACTGTCTATGGCGATTGAAATTAGATTTATATTCAGCAATTAATGTATCATCACAAATTAATTCTAAAGCTTCACCAGATTCGGAATCAATTACACGCATATTACCATAAATGTTAGGATCAATATCTGTTTTGGAAACTAATTGAACAATAATTACTGCAGCAGCTCCGTCGGATAATCTTTGCAGGATTCCCATCGGCTCCTGATTCCAAAACAAATCACTAATAACAACTCTTACCGTACCGCTTCGCAATTTTGGAGGATAATTAAAAATTGTTTTTCCAGTATTATTCTTATAGTCAGCCTGAAAATCAGGCCATTTTTCTATTGGAAGATTAGAAGGTTCAACTTTGTTACACAATTCCTTAATCAGCCAAGAATCATTTGTAAAGCCTGAATTATATGAAGCCTTAACAAAAATAGCAGTAAGAGCAGTTAAAGCATTAAATTTTTCTTCATTTATTGCCATAGAAGCAGAGAGATCTATAAGTAAATCTAAATGAGGAGTTATTTCTTCCCTAAAGAGTTTTACTGCCAATTTATCAGATCTAGCTACAGCACTCCAATCTATATGACGAATATCATCGCCAGGTTGGTATTCTCTATGTTCTACAAATTCAAGAGATTGTCCGGTTTTAGAGCCAAACTTGCCTCCGCCCTGAGCACCCAAAAACCTGGTTGAAAGATTAAGACAAAATCTTTGTCCAGAGATTTCGGCTGATTTTAGAACTTTTGGTTTTATCTTATTCAAAATAAAAATCTATCCTTAGTCGTAACCTTTATTGAAATAAACTTTAAACTGATTAATAATGGTCTTTATATTGCACAATATGCCTAATCCAAACCATAATAATCCACCAATAATTCCAACAACTATGGAACGATGATAAGATAAACAGTAGAATGGATTCACTATAATCAAGAGACCTTCAGATATACTGTGATAACCAAAAAACGTATTAAATATAAATGCAGTAGCTATATTCGTTATAACAAAAGAAAGGAATGCAATCTGACCGACTCCCGATTTCTTTCCATCGGAAGAAAATAGATTACGTAAGAAATTTGCGAACAATCCATGAGCGTTAATATGCAAAGTAAATACTATTAATACAGTAACAAAAGTCATGAAATCGCTTGCATGTTTAAAATAAATCATCGTGCCAAAAAAGGCTACAATAGTTGTTAAAAAAGCTGTTAAGGCAACCCAACTCATACCATTAGCCACACCAGTAAAGAAGGGGAATTTACATAATCGATTGTAAACAGAATCAGGTATTTCTGAAATAATTCTCTGACTATAATAATGAGGTACGGAA
>JAEEGG010030040.1_pt1 | contig 10114 bp, 11 predicted proteins | sample 9134161 | NCBI WGS metagenome assembly JAEEGG01 (sample SAMN16246543, study PRJNA631951) | gut metagenome | biome: gut microbiome; feature: rumen; material: CR-attached | host: Bos | place: Iran: Karaj | collected 2018-10 | reverse complement strand
AAATTGTCTATCCGTGCACTTCAGGTTACATTGGAAAAACAAGCGGTTAAAGAATATGCTAACGAAGCAGATTCTGGTTCTGTGTTGGGCGATATCCTTGGCGCCGCCATTGAAAACAGCAAGAAATAATTGTGTGTTTCAATAAAAATAAAAATCCCCATAGCCATGGGGATTTTTTTATGTTATAATTTCGCAAAAAGGGACAAAAATGAAACAAAAAATGATTCTTTTAATGGGTGGTCAAGGCGTAGGCAAGGGAACACACGCACGCGCCCTTGTTGAACGCGATGGGTACGGTTATATTGAAACGGGTGCTATATTGCGTGCGTTGCCGGCAGAATCAAAATTGGCAAAAATTATCGCACGTGGCGAATTGGTCCCAGATGCCGATTTGTTTGATGTAATTGCCGATGCAATTTCTAAAACATCGGGCGATATTATTGTAGACGGCTTTCCGCGCACCATTGGGCAAGCGCAATGGATTGTCAAAAATTACGCCGATAAATTTGATATTCGTGTAATATACCTAAATGTGCCCCAAGATATTATGTTGGCGCGCATACAGAAACGTATTCGCGAAGGCGGTGGCCGTGCCGATGATGCCGATGATGCCATTGTTCGTCGCCGTTTGGATAATTTCTTTAAAACGACCATGCCGGCAATAGAATGGTTGCGCACCGCCGATGGCGTTCGTTTTTCAGATGTTGATGTTTGTGACGAAGATTTTAATGTAAACTTTATGCGCGTATCAAATGCGATTGCCTAAATAATACGGCGACGCACCGCAACGAATATCGCATACCCAACCAATAACGCCATAATCAGCGCAAATATTACAATACCGGTGTCAACATGGTCTGCAAAGGGCAGGGCGACATTCATCCCGTAATACCCCACAACCAATGTTGGCAACATCAGAATAATATTCCACATGGTCAAACGGTTAATGTATGTGTTGGAATCTATGTTAATGACACTTTCAAATGTTTCCTTAATAGATTTTAACATCTTGGTATAACTGGTTACAACCTCTATCCCCTGGGACAGTTCAATGCGCGAATCTTCAACCAGTTCAACGCATTCATCGGTTTTCGCAAAACCACGAACCTTTTCCAGTTTATCTAACACCGATAAATTGCCCTTTAACCCCGTCATATACAACGTATAACTGTTTTCAACATCCAACAATGACAACAATTCGCGTTTTCTAATCTGTTGTTGCAGGTTTTTCTTGGATTCCACAACGCGCTTGTTCAATTCTTTTAAGCAACGCAAGTATGATTCCGCGATATAATATATTATGTTTAATATGAATTCTTCGCGGGATGTCTTTTCATCCTTTTTAATCTTGTCCAACAAATCACAGCGTTTACGGCAAACCGTAATAACGCGGTTTGTTGAATAAATAATGGACAATGGTTCTGTATGCCATTGGGTATCGGTTTCGCGGTTCACAATTGGGAATCGTACGATAATAACCTTATAATCGTCTTCTATTTCAATGCGGGGCTGTTCATCAGGGTCCAAAATGTCCGAAATAGTATCTTCATCTATTTTATATTCATCTTGCAGTTTTTCAAAGTCATCATGATCAGGGTTCCCGACATTTACCCATGAAAAAGTTTTTAATTTTTCGGTATCAAACATGGGCACCCCCTTTGGTTTTGTCGTGATATTCTACATTAACTTAAGAAGAAAATCAAATTAAAAACGTGCATATAATACGGTAAAATGCATAAAAACGGAAAGAAAATGCGAATACAAAAGTTTCCTGATGCATATAAAATATCCACCTATCTTGTGCGGGTGGCGGGTTTAGTATTGGCATTAATCTTCGTGGTGTGGGCAATAAAGTTTATGGGACCGCTTATTTCCATAATTTTCTAAATTTGGGATTTGATTGATTTTTTGGGCATAATATGATATAATTCACGCACAGTTGAAACCATAACAAAAAAGGATAAAAGATGCCTGAAAAAAAGAAAGCATTAAAAAAATACCCAGATTTTTCACATAAATTGATGTCTGATCCGGTTAAAAATGGCTGGATTACGGGGATAATTGCATGGGTTGTGGCATTGTTGATAATTATTCTTATACGTGTTCCTGCAGATATCTTGTTATTGTCTGTGATTGTGCCAGTTGTTGTGTACCAAACAGAAAAGAAAAATTTGAAAAACTATAAAAATCCGCCATCGGTGGAAAATTTATATAAATTTTACCTGCATTGCGGGTTCGCAATGGGAACAATGACATTGGTTTGGATATTGTTTATTGCCGCCGTCGTCATAGGTGTATATGCGGGCTAGGGTATATATAGATGTTTTATAACACGGCGTATTGTTTTGCGCCGTGTTATTTTTTGCCAATAAGGGCAATTTTATTTTTAATAAAAACAGTTGACAAAAGATTTTTTTAGGGTAATATTTGTAGCAAATAGTAAAAGGAGTCATGTATGTTTGACAAATTAAAAATGAAATATGCGGCGAAACGCCTTCAACAGAAACGCGATTTTGCGGCAGAAAAGAAGTATATTGAAACAAATGCCACAAGATTAGGCCGTATTATATTGTGGCCGTTGCGTATGATTGCGCGCGCGATTCGTTGGACATGGGACACAATCTGCGCGTTTTGTTCTTGGATTTGGTCAGTATTGTGTGAAATTAACCTTGTCGGATTGATAAATTTAGCATTACTTATTGCAATAATTGTCCTTTGTTCTATGTTAATTCTTGATATTTTAAATTGTCGCAGCAAATCGGTTAATAAATCGGGTCCTGCAAAAGAAGTTCCAATTGAATTTACAAAAACCAGTTCTAAATCAGCAAAAGATGTTCCATTACCTATGCGTCGTGATGCCAAAACAGGTAACATGCCAGCAACAGTAAATACTGTCGCGGCAACTGCGTCTGATGATGTGGCATTGCGTCCGCAAGATAATAATCTGTATGGTGATGTTATTATTGAATCACGCGGCGAAGCAATCGCAATTCAAAATGGCACACATATTCATGGCAGTTTATATTTGCAACGTATGCGTAAATATGTTTTGCCATGCAATGTTGTGATTGATGGCAATTTGTTCTTGCGCGATTTGAATTTGTTGCAGTTCTGTGGCGAATTCACGGTTCGTGGTAATATTTATGTTAGCCCATCTTCGTCATTTGGACCAATTCCATACAAGGCACGCGTTGGTGGTCAGATTATTTTATAAAGGTGTATGGTTTAAATAAACCGAAAATGGCCGCAAAATTCGCGGCTATTTTTTCTTGTTCAAAAAACTTTATGAATATGGTATAATAGGGCATACAACAGAAAGGAAAAACAATGAACACACTTGAAAGAATCTTGTCAGTATTGGTAAGAAATTTGGGCTATACGATTGTATTGGTTTTGGCTATCATATTGTTCGCAATGTTTTCTGATGGCCTTATCAATGGGCTGATAGCGGCATTTTCTGCATTGATTGGATATGCGTGCATCGTTGCATTGTATCGCGAATTCAAGAAAACACCTGCCAAGAAAAAGAAATAATAAAAATCCGCCGGTTTGGCGGATTTTTATTTGCATATTTTAACCGTTATTTTACAGTTAAATCTTTGCCGTGGACATCAACATAAACTGTTGAACCTTCGGTTACGGCATCCGACAAAATCAAATCTGCAATTTTATCTTCAACCGCCGATGTAATAAGACGTTTCAATGGACGTGCACCAAATACCGGATCATATCCGTTTTCGGCCAGCCATTTAATCGCCTTGTCTGTAACATCCAATTCAATGCGACGCGCGGCCAAACGATTACGAACCCCACGCAGTTGAATTTCCACAATGCCCGACATAACATCTTTGCCCAATTGGTTAAAGAATACGATTTCATCTATACGGTTAATAAATTCCGGACGGAAATGCTTTTTTACCGCATCCATACTTGGCAAATTGCTGGTCATGATGATAATTGTGTTCGTAAAGTTCACAATGTGTCCTTGGCCATCGGTTAAACGACCATCGTCCAGTATTTGCAAGAATACATTGAACACATCTGGGTGTGCCTTTTCAATTTCATCAAACAATAATACCTGATATGGACGGCGACGCACGCTTTCGGTCAATGTTCCGCCCTGTTCATAACCGACATACCCTGGGGGACTGCCAATAAGACGTGCAACCGAATGTGGTTCCATATATTCACTCATATCTATACGCGTCATTGCCGTATCATCGTTAAACAGATATTCTGCCAATGCTTTGGCAACTTCGGTTTTACCAACACCGGTTGGCCCCAAGAACATAAAACTGCCCGATGGTCTGCGTGGATCTGAAAGTCCCGCACGTGAACGACGAATTGCGCGCGCAACAACGGACAAGGCCTCGTCTTGTCCAACCACACGTTTACGCAGTTCGTCTTCTATATTCATTAGTTTTGATTGTTCGGTGGCACTTAATCTGTCGGCTGGGACACCGGTCCATTTGCTGACAACTGCGGCAATGTGTTCCGGTAAAACCGTTTTGTATTCGCGTGATTCCGAATTCATCTTTTTTATGGTTTCTTCCAGCCCTGGAATCTTGCCGTATTGCAGAGCCGATGCTTTTTCGTAATCGCCATTTCGCATTGCGGTGGCAACTTCGGCCTTGGCGGCATCCAATGCAGCCATTGCATCGGACAGCGCGCGCATTTTATCCTGTTCGGCGCGCCAATCAGCTGTCATTTTCTTGGATTTTTCTTCCGCATCTGCAATTACCTTTTCCAATTCTACAAGGCGCTTTTTAGATTCTTCGTCTTTTTCCTTTTTTAACGCCTGCTGTTCTATTTTAAGTTGCATGATATGGCGGTCAATTTCGTCCAGTGCTTCGGGTTTTGATGCGACCTCCATACGAACGCGTGCGGCGGCTTCGTCCATCAAATCAATTGCTTTATCTGGCAAGAATCTGTCGGTAATGTATCGGTTAGACAAACGCACCGCGGCCACCAATGCGGCATCTGCAATACGCACACCATGGTGTCCTTCGTATTTTTCTTTTAGCCCACGCAAAATAGAAATTGTGTCGTCAACAGTTGGTTCATCAATATAAACCGGTTGAAAACGCCGCGCAAGAGCAGGGTCTTTTTCAATATATTGGCGATATTCATCCAATGTCGTTGCACCCAAACAGTGCAATTCCCCACGCGCCAACATTGGTTTAATCAGGTTACCTGCATCCATACTGCCTTCGCCTTTGCCGGCACCAACAAGGGTGTGTAATTCATCAATGAACAAAATAATTTCGCCATTTGAATCTTTGACGGCCTTTAAAATTGCCTTGAAACGTGCCTCAAATTGACCGCGGAACATCGCACCCGCCATCAATGCCCCCATATCCAAAGACAATAATTTTTTGTTTTGCAGGTTTTCCGGAATATCACGCGAAATGATACGTTCCGCCAAACCTTCAACAATCGCGGTTTTACCGACACCGGGACTGCCAATCAGAACAGGATTATTTTTTGTTCTGCGCGACAGAACCTGAATAGTACGGCGAATTTCTTCGTCGCGTCCGATAACCGGATCTAATTTACCGTCTGCGGCCAATTTGGTAAAATCGGTCGTATATTTTTCAATGGCTTGCGCCGGTGTTTCTTGCATTTCTTCTGGATTCATAAATGACTCCTTTTGGTTTTATTTTTTGTCAACGGTATATATAGTGCGCTTTTTAGAAATTCAAGGATATCGGAACAAAATCCATTTTAGGTACAAAATATAAAATAAATAAAAGAATACTTGACTTTTCAGGTTTTTTATTATAAATTATGCCGCAGTGATTAAAGGATTTAACTATGCCACGTGTATGTAAAGTAACAGGTAAAAAAACAGAAGTCGGTATGAATGTTTCCCATTCGGAACGCCATACAAAGCGTACATTCTTGCCGAACTTGCATGTATTAAAGTTTCACAGTGATATTTTGGCACGCGATTTCTCGTTGCGTTTGTCTGCGGCGGGTTTGCGTACATTGACCAAACATGGCGGTTTGGATGCCTATGTTATGGCAAAACCAATATCACGGTTGACGCCAGAAATGGCGGAAATTAAACGCGCAATTGTGAAAAAGCAAGGCGCCGCCGCAAAACCGGCGAAAAAGCCAGCACATAAACCGAATCGCAGCGCGCGTTTGGTGAAAAAGGTTGATGCAAAGAAGGCGAAATAATTCTTTGCAAATGGCCCTGTGGTGGAATTGGTAGACGCGCTTGACTCAAAATCAAGTTCCGCAAGGAGTGTCGGTTCAAGTCCGACCAGGGCCACCAGAAATTAAAACAACCACCCGTTTGGGTGGTTGTTTCTTTTGTATTTTGCAATTATGTTTATTTCGCGCCAACCGATAACAGATATTCTACCATTTCCGCATAATCGTTCTTCTTGGCGTAATCCAGTGCGGTTTCACCATTTGTTGTTTTGACATTAACATCTGCACCGTGTTCAACCATCAATTTTGCCATTTCTACATTATCAAGGCGAAACTCTTCGTCATCGGGTCTGTAAAAACAAAGAGCATGCAATGGTGTTAATCCCATTGTGTCTTTTGCATTAACATCTGCACCATTTTCAATTAAAATCTTGGTTTTTTCTGTGCCTACGACATTATGTAATGGCGTTGCACCAATATTGTTTTTTGCGTTAACATCCGCGCCAATTGTAATCAGTTTTTTTACAATATCTGGGTTGAGCACTGTATGCAACGGTGTTTCTTGTTGATAATCCTTGGCGTTAATATCTGCACCATTTTTAATCAGGATTACAGTGACCGCAAGATTTTCCGCATAATGCAATGGTGTCTGCTGATATTCGTCACGGGCATTAACATCTGCGCCATTTGCAATCAAAATTTGCGCGATGCCTGCTGTCCTTGCACAATGCAGTGGCGTTGCATTGTATTCATCCAATGCGTTAATATCTGCACCACGTTCAATCAGTATTGTCGCAATATCAGAATTTGGCGCACAATGCAGTGGCGTTTTTTGCGAATTGTTATCGTTTCGTGCGTTTAGATTTGCGCCCGCGTCTAAAATGCGTTGGATTTCAAAAATATTCGCATCGTCCCAAGATAGAGTTTCAAATAATTCTTTATCCAAATCTGTCATTTGTTATCCTTTTTTGTTTCCCTTACATTATACAACATAAAACAAGAATTACAAACCCTTATATTTATATGCGACCAAATTTGTCGTTTGAGTATGTTATAAATATAATTGGATAAACCAAAAGGGGTACAAATGCCAAGATACACTTTTCAATGGGATGGGGCAAATGTGATTATTTACACATTACCCAGCAAGAATTACTATCGCACCGTTCGTAACGCCAAAGACGCATATCACGATGGTTCAACAATCGTTGTAATTGGCGCGTGTAACGAAGTCCTGCGATTTTAATTTTGATAATAACAAGAAAACCGCCCATCCGGGCGGTTTTTGTTTTTGAAATTATAATTTTATGGTATAATAGAAAGATAAAAAAGGGTACAATATGAGCAAGTTAATAGATGCATTAGAGGCGAATTCTTTACCGAATAATATGTTGTTGGATATTTATGGGGTACCCGACAATGAACATTTTGATTGCGTGTTTGTTGCGCCGTCTTGGACCGTTGAAAAAGTTTTTGATACGACGAATATTGATATAGAACAAATCTTTTACAGTCGCGATGCAAAAACATACAGAATCAGACACAACGGAAAAAATTATTTGTTCATTACATTATATATTGGAGCCCCAGTTATAGTAGATTTCTGTCTGCTGTGTTATAAGGCCAAATGTGATAATTTTGTGTTTATTGGTTCAACTGGGGCGTTGGTTCCGGAAATAAATGTTGGGGATATTATTGTACCGGACTATGCGATTTCTGGAAATGGGGTAACAGTATATTTGCACGATAAATTAGATGCCAATAATATGTTTGAACATATTTCTGCGGATGTTGAACAAAACGAGTATATTCGTAAAATTGGTCGTGCAAATGGAATAAATATGTTAAATGTTCCGATTATTTCCATGGACAGCATTATGGCAGAATATCTGCATTTAGAAGAGTTTAGACAAATGGGTGCACATGCATTGGAAATGGAGGCGGCAACATTTTTCGCAAGTATGAATCATATAAACAAAAAAGCATCGGCAATATTGGTTGTATCGGACAATTCTGCGAATGGCGACCATCTTGTTGGGCGGGACGACGCAGAAAAGGCCGATTATCACTCTGCCCGTCGCCAAGTATCAGAAATCTTGCTACATATCTAATCAGAACAGATTATTCCGTCGCCCCGACCGAGAGCAGGTATTCAATCAGCTTTTCATAACCATACAAACCGGCTTTCTCTTTTGCATAGTGCAGTGGTGTTTTTCCGGCATTATCTCGGGCATTGACATCTGCACCATGCGCTACCAATAAGGCAACAATGTCGGCATACGACGCGCAATGCAGTGGTGTTTTGCTGTCTTTATCACGTGCCATTACATCAGCCCCCCGCGTAATAAGGACTTCTGCCACGTCGCAATGACATGTGTGATGCAAAGGGGTTTTGCCATCATTATCCCGTGCATTGACATCGTTTCCTTGGTCAATCAAAATTTGTGCGCTTTCGGCAAATTGTGCGGTGAATAAAGGGGTTATATTGTCGTTATCTTTGATATTGGCATCCGCACCGCTGGCAAGCAAGAGCTTCACAAAGTCCGGGGTCTCTGCATTATGCAAAGGTGTTCTGCCACGGTTGTTTTTCGCATTTACATCTGCGCCATGTTCAATTAGAACTTCTGCACTACCGAATCCTAAACCTTGTACTTGATAATGTAACGGAGTATACCCGTCGTTATTTCGTGCATTTACATCCGCACCGTGTGCAATTAAAAGTTCGGCAAGTTCGCCGTCCATGGCAACAAACAACGGTGTGCTTCCCAAATTGTTTTTTGCATGGATATCTGCACCATGTTTTATAAATACCTCTGCTACCTCGGCAAACATCGTCCGGTGCAAAGGGGTATCCCCATACTCATCTTTTTCAGTTACATCCGCCCCATGCGCAATTAAAACTTCGGCGATATCAGGATCGTTTGCGGCACTTAATGGGGTGTTATGAAAATATCTGTTTCGTGCGTGGAGATCTGCGCCATGTTCAATTAAGAAATTTGCCATATCGGCACTCCCCGGATTATGTAGGGGGGTATCTTCGCGGTTATCTTTTGCATTTACATCCGCACCGTGTTCAACAAGAAGTTTTGCCATATCAACGTCGCAAGTGTAAAATAGCGGTGTCCAACCGTATTTATTTTTCGCATTGACATCAGCACCATGTTCGATTAAAACTTTAGCAATATGAAGTTGTTGCTTTAAATAATTCTTCATTTCTTCTGTTTCTTCATATTCGTCATATTCACAAGGAAAAATCTTTGAGAAATATCTAAAATGCAGTGGAGTGTTTTCCTCTTTGTCCTGTGCATTGACATTGGCCCCATGCGTAATTAAAAGTTCCGCTATTTCTGCATTTAAAGCAAAATGTAAAGGGGTGGCATTATCAGTGTCACGAACATTAGCGTCTGCGCCAACATCAAGTAATTCTTTTATTGTCGCTGATGGTTGATGAGTCTTTATTGCTTTAAATAATTTTGCATTTAAGTCTGACATTTTCTATCCTTATGATTATATTTATTCAATTGCCCCGATCGAGAGCAAGTATTCAAGCAGCTTTTCGCGGTCATATATATCGGTTCTTTCTCTGATATAATGCAGTGGCGTATGTCCATCATTATCACGCGCATTTACATCTGCGCCATTTTCAATTAGCTTTCTAATTGGTTCAAAGTCTTGATTATTTCTTAGTGTTTCAAACAGTTGTTCATTTAAATCAGACATTTTAATTTCCTTGTTATCTTCAATTACATTATATATTGCAATAAATACTCTATACAATATAAATATTTTTTGTGTAACCAAAAATGTCTAGTGATGTGAATAATAATATAATTGCATAAAACCAAAGGGGTAAATAATGCCAAGATACACTTTTCAATGGGATGGGACAAATGTGATTATTTACACATTACCCAGCAAGAATTACTATCGCACCGTTCGTAACGCCAAAGACGCA
>JAEEGG010030034.1_pt1 | contig 10115 bp, 4 predicted proteins | sample 9134161 | NCBI WGS metagenome assembly JAEEGG01 (sample SAMN16246543, study PRJNA631951) | gut metagenome | biome: gut microbiome; feature: rumen; material: CR-attached | host: Bos | place: Iran: Karaj | collected 2018-10 | reverse complement strand
CCGGCGATACTTTGTGGGAACCTTTTTCAAGCCTTTCCGCAAGCCCAGCCCTCCGTCGCCTTGCAAAAAAAAATATCAGCCGCAACATCTATAAAAACGCAGCAGGAACCGAAGTCTGGTTCGAAGAAATTAATGAAGAGCTCAAGCTTGCCTTCCGTTACGGCTGGACTTCTTCTCCAAAATACGGTCTGGTAAAAAAGAGCGTAATTACAAATCTTTCAGATAAAGCCGTTACCGTAAAAGTGCTCGACGGCTGCCGCAATATTCTTCCCGCTTGTGTAAGTGCAGACTTCCAGAACAACAACAGCGTACTTCTCGACGCCTACAAAAAAACAGATTTAGATGCTGAGTCAAAGCTTGCACTCTTTGCAGTTTCTTCTATTGTTACCGATAAAGCAGAACCAAGCGAAGGCCTTTTTGCAAATGTAAGCTGGTTCAATACTAACGACGAGCTCTTCCTTAATCCGGAAGCTCCAGCAGAGTTTGCAGAAAAAGGCAGCGTTACTGCAATGGATGTAATAAAGGGAAAGAGACCTGCTGCTTACATCTGCCGTGAGTGTACAGTAACTAACGGTCGTTCGTCTGAATGGTACCAGGTATTCGACACCCGTCTGGACGCTGCAAAAATCGCCCTTCTTAAAAAAGAGCTTGCAGACCGCACAGCCCTCACAAAGGCTCTCGAAGCAGACATTGCAGACGGTAAAAAACTTATGGAAACCTACATTGCAGAAGCAGACGGCTTCCAGAATACAGCAGAAACAATGACCTGCGTACACCATTCAGAAAACGTTATGTTCAATATTATGCGCGGCGGTTTCTTCGCAAACGGCGGAAAAATCAGCCTTACAGACTTTGTAAAATTTGTAGGCCAGCGCAATAAGGCACTTGTTAAGACAGCAGAAAAAGTATCTGCAAAAGTTTCCGCTGCCGCAGACAAAGACGGCTTTGTAAATTACGGCGAACTCGAAGCCGCAGTTCAAAAGCTTATGAATCCTCAGCTTTCCCGCCTCTTCTACGAATATATGCCTCTCACCTTCAGCCGCCGTCACGGTGACCCAAGCCGTCCATGGAACCGCTTCAACATTCACCTGCGCGACGACAATGGAAATCCTATTTTGAACTACGAAGGAAACTGGCGCGACATCTTCCAGAACTGGGAGGCTCTTGCCTGGTCATATCCACAGTATATCAAAAATATGACTGCAAAATTCCTTAACGCAATGACAATCGAAGGCTTCAACCCTTACCGCATTTCTCGCGAAGGAATCGACTGGGAAACTCCTAATCCGGATGACCCATGGGCTCAAATCGGTTACTGGGGCGACCATCAGGTAATCTATCTTCAGAAACTGCTGGAAGTTTATGCTAAGCTTAACAAGGCTCAGCTTGTTAGCGAGCTTGGTGAAAAAATTTACGCCAGCTCAAATGTTCCTTACAGAATCAAGGCTTATAAAAATATTGTTGAAGATCCAAGAAATACAATCGCCTTTGATCGCGAGCTCAGCGCAAAACTTAAGAATTGCGCAGCCACAGCAGGCTCAGACGCAAAGCTTGTAACCGACTCTGGTATTGGCGGAGAAGGTGACGTTGCAATGGTAACTCTGGCAACAAAGCTTCTTCAGGTTGTAATTGCCAAGATGGCAAACTTTGTACCAGGCGGCGGAATCTGGCTCAACACTCAGCGCCCTGAATGGAACGACGCAAACAACGCGCTCGCAGGCTACGGACTTTCTATGGTAACCCTCTATTATCTGCACCGCTTTGTAAAATTCCTTATCGGAATTTTTGAAGCTTCTGACGCTGAAAAGTTTGAACTGCCATCTGCTGTTGCAGACTGCTTTAAGGAACTGGGAAAACTTTATACAGAGACTTCAGCTAAAAAGGCCGCAACAAATGCAGCAGCAAGAAAAGCTTTTGCAGATGCAGAAGGAAAACTTTTTGAAAAAGAAAGAAACTCTCTTTATAAAAAAGGCTACGGCACTGCAGAAAAAGCCCTTAAGAAAACAGACATTCTTTCTACCCTCAATTCAATTCTCGAACACATCAAAACAACAATCGAATTGAATCACCGTGAAGACGGACTTTATCATGCCTATAACACTATGAAGATTACAGGTTTTGATAAGGAGGGCCGCGGCGGAAAATTCGAAATTGAATATCTTCAGGAAATGCTGGAAGGTCAGGTTGCAGTTCTTTCTGCAGGTCTCCTTTCTCCGGAAGAAGCTCTCTCACTTCTCAAGGCTCTCCGCAAGAGCCGCATGTACGAGCCACGCCAGAATTCTTACATGCTCTACCCTAACAAAGAGCTTGCAATGTTTGAAGCAAAGAACTGTATTTCTGCTAGCGGCGCAGACAAAGCTCTCCTCGAAAAGGCTTCTGCTGCCGGAATTATTTACGCAGACTGTAAAGGCAAGTATCACTTCAATGGTGAGTTCAGAAATGTAAGCTTCCTGCGCGACTTCTGTGAAAAACTTCCAGCCGCTAAAAAGCCAAAGGCAAAAGAACTCGCTGCCCTCGAAGCCCTTTACGAAAAAACCTTCAACCACCAGAGCTTTACAGGACGCAGTGGAACCTTCTATGCCTACGAAGGATTGGGAAGCATTTACTGGCACATGGTTTCTAAGCTTTTGCTGGCTGCCCAGGAAAACACTCTTACAGCAGTTAGAGCAGGAGCTTCAGACAAGCTTATAAAAGAACTTACAGATGCTTATTACGAAGTTCGCGCCGGTATCGGATTCAATAAGGAAGCTGAAGTGTACGGTGCCTTCCCTGCAGATCCTTATTCACATACACCATTCCAGCAGGGTGCAAAGCAGCCTGGTATGACCGGTCAGGTAAAAGAAGAAGTTCTTACCCGCTGGGGCGAACTTGGTGTAGACATTGTAAACGGCTGTGCCGCATTCTCACCGGTAATCTTGAAGAAGTCTGAATTCTTTAAGGATGGCGAAGCTGCAGGAACTCTCAGCTTCACCTGGTGTGGAACTCCTGTTACATACAAACTAACTAACGATAGTTCGGCAATCACGGTAAACGGCAAGCGCCGCAACGGAAGCATTCTTACCGCCGCAGAAACCGCAGACCTCTTTGCCCGCAACGGTAAAACCAAAAATATTACAGTTGAGATTTCACTGTAAATAAAAGTAATTGAACTAAGAACCTGCAAGACATTTGCTCTTGCAGGTTTTTTTATAAATAAAATTTTAATTTTACATTCCAAAAATAATAATCTATACTTGAAAAAAAATTTCTGGAGTAAAAAATGAAAAAAATATCATCCATCATTTCTATAATTTTATTGGCTGGTCTTGCCTTTAGTGTAATATCTTGTGCAGACTCAAATAATTCACCCTCACCCGAGAGCCAGGATGAATATATTAAACCTGGTTATGCTATTAAGGATCTGTTTTTAAGCACTTCTAATCTGAATGCAGCAGAGGCTACATCATTTAAGGCCTCTTCTCAGGCACCTGAATCTGTCACTTTTTATCTTGACGATAAAAATACTATTCCTGTTTGGTATGAAAGCAGTACAAAAACCATTTATTATTATTTAAATGGACACGACAAACTGGTTTTAAATCCTTCTTCATCTATGATGTTTGAAAATATGACTCATCTGACATCTATCCAGACCTCAGACTTTGATACTTCAAAAGTTACTAATATGTCAATTATGTTCCATGATTGTGAAAGTCTTACTTCTCTCGATGTAAGTAATTTTAATACTTCTGAAGTTGTAGATATACATTATATGTTTGCAGGCTGTAAAAATCTTACATCACTAAATGTAAGCAGCTTTAATACTTCAAAAGCTACTGATATGAATGCAATGTTTTGGAAATGTCACAAGCTTACTTCTCTTGATTTGAGTAACTTCAATACCTCTAATGTTACAGACATGAACTATATGTTCTGCGAATGCAAAGCACTTACCTCTCTTAATGTAAGCAACTTTGATACATCTAAAGTTACTAATATGGAGTGCATGTTCAATGATTGTAAAGTACTTACTTCTCTCAATGTTTCAAATTTTAATACTTCCAATGTTACAAATATGCGGTGGATGTTTAGAAATTGTAATGCGCTTTCAAGCCTTAATGTTACAAATTTTAATACCGCTAAAGTTACTACTATGTCTTGTATGTTCGAAGGATGCAATCATCTCGCCTCTCTTGATTTAAGCAGCTTTGATATTTCAAGTCTTGCCAATACCGGTTCAATGTTCTCTGGTTGTGCAGCACTCGAACACATTTATGTAAGCGCAAGTAATAGTAACTGGGATACTGAGCTTTTAACCCCAACCAATAGTGGAGCCATGTTCTCAGGTTGTACAAGGCTTTCTGGTTACAACGATGCTAACGACAACGACATTACATACGCAAATACTACTAACGGATATTTCACTTCTCAACAATAAAATCCTTCCTGTTTAAGTTAAATCTTAAACTTACCAACCTCATCTCTAAGGTTGTTGAAGTTCTTCTGATTATCATTTGTAAGATTAAAGCAGAGCTCAACAGCCTTAGTTATCTGGCCGGAACCGGCTGCCATCTCATTCATAGAATCATTAATTTCGCGGGTAACATTTGCAAGAATTGCCATCTCTTCGCCAATCTGTTTACCACCGGTGAGGAGGATTCCTGTATTTTCCTTTACGATATCTGAAGAAGTCTGAATCTCGCTGATAGACTGAAGCACCTGCGCACTACCTGCATCCTGTTCATCCATTGCATTTTTAATAACTTCTTCCTGCTGCTGAACCTTCTGAGTAAGATCAAAAATAACTTCAAACTGAGTCTGTACCGACTTAGTATTTTCAGAAACGCTTTCGATTAATTCCTGGAATTCATTCAACTGAGAAGAAATTGTTTTACCCTGAGCATTTGACTGCTCTGCAAGCTTACGAATTTCACCGGCTACTACACCAAAGCCCTTACCTGCATCACCAGCATGAGCCGCCTCAATAGCCGCGTTCATGGCAAGAAGGTTTGTCTGTGTCGCAATACTCTGAATAACGTTAGAAGCTTCTACAAGGCCCGCTGATTTTTCAAGAATAGTCTGTGCCAGCTTTGCAGATTCATGAATTCTCTTACGACCAGTTTCCGACTCGCTGCCAAGCTCATTTACTGTAGCAGTGTTATTATCAAGAATCTGAGTTACAGAACGAATGTTTGCAACCATTTCCTCAACCGCACTAGAAGAACTTGAAACTCCGGCAACCTGAGCACTGACACTTTCATTAAGCTCGTTGATTTTATCAATCATGTTCTTAATTGTGGCGTCACTCTTTTCTACACCTCTTGCCTGATTTTCAATACGGTTTTTAACACTGTTGATGTTTGCCATAATTTCTTCAATGGCAGCAGAAGTTTCAGACATGCTTGAACTTACGTTATCTGCAGTATTAGCGGCAACCGAAACAGACTGATCAATATCCTGAACCAGACTCTTTGTTGCATGCTTAAAGGCATTCAAGTCATTAATTAATAAACCAAATTCGTCGCGGCTTTCTACCATAAGGTTTTCACCGGTATAATCGTTTGCGGCAACCTCACGTGTAAAATCAGTAATCATTCTTACACGTCGGCTCATACCACGGGCCTGAAGCAAACTACAAATAACAATAAAGCTTGCACCAAGAATTCCTTCTGGGAATATATAATGCCAAACAAGAGTTGAAACCGGGAGGTCCTGAAGCTTAGTAACAAGAACCGGTGTAATAGTAATCATCAGTGTACCAAGAGAAGTAAATCCGCTGATTAATCCGCTTCGCATAATCAAAGAAAGTCCCTTAAACTCCTTGCTGTAAGGAACCGAATAAAGCGACTCTTCCAAAGTCTGAAGGAAGCGGATATAAAAGGTTGCCGAAATTACAATTACGTTTCCAATACAGGTTGTATAAAGAGGAGCCTTATCAACATGAATGCCCTTTATGCTGAAGGAAATCTGGACCAGAGCTGCACAAACTGCACCATTGGCAATTGCGGTTGCAAGAGTAATATTCTGAAAGCTTTTTGCCAGTTTATTAATTCTTTTTACTGAAGCAAAATTATTCGGATCAAAATTTTCAAAGCGTTTTTTTTGTGTAAACCACCAGGTAAGAACAAAAGTAGTTATACCAATTAATCCGCCAATACCAAGCGGTGAAAATACACCAACAATAGTATCTGCAAATGTAAACTCTTTTAGATACACAAATGCTATCCAGCTGCAGAAGAAGGGAACAAAATATGTACAAAGGAAAATAATAAATAGTTTTTTACTGAAAACTATGTCGGAAAGTTTTTGCTTGCTGTTCATGCTGTAAACCCCTTTTTTAAACAACAATTTATTTAGAATAAAATAATTATAACCTAACGTTGACAAAATTGCAAATATTGTCAATATGACAAACTTACAAAAAAGCTCATAAACAGTCCATTTATCGACACACCTTTAATAATGAGCTATATTTAAGCAAAAGATTAAACGAGGCGAAATTATGAAAATCGGATGTATTGGAACTGGTGCAATGGGCGGCGCAATTATGCGTGCTGTTTGCAAAAAATATGATGTGAGCCAGATTAAGGTCACAGATAAAAATGTAGAAATGGGTAAGGCCTTTGCCGCAGAAACAGGTGCAGCTTTTGTTGAAAACAACACTGATGTACTCGACTGCGATTACGTTTTCCTTGCAGTAAAACCGCAGTTCCTTGGTGATGTGTTTGCAGAAATTGCCGGAAAGATTTCTAACAAAACCGTAGTAATTTCTATGGCTGCCGGTGTAAAAATCGAAAAGCTCGAAAGCTGGGCACCTAAGGCCCGCTTTATCCGTATGATGCCTAATGTATGCGCTCAGATTGGCGAAGCCATGACTGCTGTTACTTATAAAGATAATATTTCAGAAGCCGAAGCAAAAACTGCAATTGAGATTTTAAGCAGCGCCGGCCGCGTAGAAGTAGTTCCAGAAAAACTGATGGACTGTGTAACTGCCGTAAGCGGTTCTGGTCCTGCCTTTGTTTTCATGTTTATTGAAGCGCTTGCAGATGCTGCTGTTCGCTGCGGAATGCCTCGCGCTCAGGCTTACACCTACGCCGCTCAGACAGTTTACGGTTCTGCCGGAATGGTTCTGGAAAGCGGAAAACATCCGGCCGCCCTTAAAGACATGGTTTGCTCACCTGCCGGTACAACAATCGAAGGCGTAGCTGCCCTGGAAAAGAACAACTTCCGCAACGCAGTAATCGAGGCAGTTACCGCTGCCTGCGACCGTTCAATTGCACTTGGAAAATAACTTCGTCATTGCGAGGAGCGTAGCGACGTGGCAATCTATACTAATAAGTCTGGCTTACCAGTAAACAAAATACGTAAATTAAGCTTTACATAAGCGCAAATCTCTCTCACATAATTGTGGAGAACATAAATTGCAGGGCATCCCGCCGGGATGCCTTTTATATTTTTATAGCCCATTCTTCTGGCAAGTCTTTCTGCACGACGCAAATGAAAACGGCTTGTTACTATAGCTGTTGGAGTTTCCAAAACATGCTCCAGACTTTGTCCCCTGAACTCAGCCAGCATTTTACAACTGAACTGCAGATTCTGAATCGTATCCTTTGCCTGATCTTCCACTAAAATTCTTTCCGGCTCTATTCCTCTTTTTACAAGCTGATTTTTAAGCTCGGGTGCCTCCGGGTAAGGAAGCCATTTAAGAGTTCCGCCGGTTACAACGCAAATTGCATCCGGATTTTTGGTCATGTATTCAGCAGTTTTTTCGACCCTGGTAATAACTGATTTCGGTAATCTGCCATCCTTATCAATTCCACCGCCAAGAAGAATTACATTGTCCGCCTTGTCTTCAAGACCAACAACAGCCGGATTCAAAATAAAAACAAGATTTACAAGGGCAATAAGAGCCCCCACAGAAGCAAGGCTTACGAAGGTGATTTTTATCCAGCGCTTCCAGATTTTCCAGAAAGAATGTCCTGTTTTTTTTCTGTAGATTCCAAGGAAAATAAGATAAGCACCAAGTGCCAGCCAGATATGTGTAAATGAAACAACAATATCCCAGAAGGTTCCCGGATTTATAAGAATCAGAATTGCGTCATAAGCAATACTGATGATTCCTAAAATAATTAAAAAAATATTCATACTTATTCCTTTTCGACGACGCGGTAATCCCAGTTATGCTTAGGATAACGTCCCTTCATTTCTTTACAGATTTCAACCCAGGCGCCTGTCCAGAAATTTTCCAAGTCTTCGGTAACCTGCAGAGGCCGGCTGGCCGGAGAAAGCAGCCTCAGTAAAACTTTCTTTCCACAAATCTGCGGAGTCACAAAACAGCCGAAAATCCGCTGAATTATGATTTCTATAACCGGCCTTATTTCTGCCTGTTTTTCGTATTTTACTTTAACGCGACGGCCGTTTTCAAGAGTCAGCATTTCCGGAGCCTGAAGGTCTATTTCCGAGCCCTCCAGGTACCAGTATAAAGCATCATAAACGGTAGAAGCCTCAAGTGATTTTTTCCCGCCCAAAAATGGAAGCAGCCATTCTTCGACATTAGCCTGCAGCTTCACTTCCAGTTTCTGACCCGCTTCAGTCCCTGGCATTCCTCTTTTCTGCTGTTCTATAAATTCCGCCCTTAGCAAAAGGCTATTGATTTTATCATTCAGTGGCAGGCATTCTATTCCTTTTTCTCCTACTTCATTAACCCAGGCACGGCCATAATCTCCTTCAGAGAGGGCAACTTTCTTAGAAGAAAGAATGATTTCTCCAAAACATTTTTCCTCAAATTTCTGCAAAGTCCCTTGAGTAAATGAGCATTTTTCGCGAATTTCGCAGTGTTTTTCTAGAAATTCAGTGATTTTTGCCTCTTCAAGCTCGACTAAATCAAAAATTACCGCTTCCTTATCACCAGCCATTACTTCAGGAGCAACCAGCCACAAAGGAGCTCGTTTATTATAAAGTCTTGCCTGCCTGCCACCCGCAAACTTATATTCTGCAGGATCGACCCCAACTTCGCTGGTGCGCTTTGCAAGCCTGTCAGGATATCCGCATAAAATCAAAAAGTCCGGCTTTTCCTTTTCTTCATATTTGCAGGCCGCAAGACGCCTTTCCAAATCAGCAATAAAGCGTTTCTGCAATTCCACTGATGAACGAGAATAAGAACTGAACTGTATTAACAATCTGCGTCCCTCTGCCCCAAGTTTGCCACTCGCCGCATCAAAATCAGCCAGTGCAATTCCCGCCAGCCTTGGATGCAGACCAAGAGTCAAAGCGGCCTTTCCCTTGTCCGTAATATGGCCGTCTGCCTTCAGCATTCCAAGTTGACGCAGCAATGCCGCACTTTCTTTCCAGGCAGCCGCAGAAGGCCTATCCAGCCAGTCAATTCCATCTAAAGAATAAACACCACGCTCACTGCATTCCAGAACAAGCGGAACAAGATCTGCTCTTAAAATCTCCGGAGGAAAATCTTTTATTCGTGCATCATGTTGATTCCATAAGCGAATACAAGTTCCTTCACAAAGACGGCCCGCACGACCTTTTCGTTGCTCAGCAGAAAATTCACTTTCGTTTTGAGTTGTAAGCTTTTCCATGCCTGTGTTCAAGTCCATACGGTTTACGCGCGAAAGACCAGAATCTATTACTGTTGTAACACCTGGCACAGTTAGAGAAGTTTCCGCAATTGCAGAAGAAAGGATTACACGACGTTTTGTTTTTTCGCCCTCGCGCGCTGGAGTGATTATTCGTTTTTGTTCCTGAAGCGTTATGCTTGAATGAAGAATGCTTAACTCTGTATCGGAGTCATCGTCAAAAAGGCCTGTTGCTAAAAGTTCATCCTGTGCTTTACGGATATCTGATATGCCTGGCAAAAAGGCGAGGATGTTACCTTGCCCTTCGGCCCCTTCGACAAGCTCAGGGACCACAGAGGCCACACTCTTCCCCGGTTCATAAACAACCTTCACAGGAAACTGTCTGCCTGGAATTTTCATTACGGGAGTGTCTTCGCCCAAATACTTTTGCAGTCTGTCTGTATCAATTGTTGCAGACATAATGATTACAAATAAATCATCCCGCAACTGCATTGCTTCTTTCAAAAATGCCAGAGCAAGATCTGTATTAACTGAACGCTCATGAAATTC
>JAEEGG010030032.1_pt1 | contig 10116 bp, 8 predicted proteins | sample 9134161 | NCBI WGS metagenome assembly JAEEGG01 (sample SAMN16246543, study PRJNA631951) | gut metagenome | biome: gut microbiome; feature: rumen; material: CR-attached | host: Bos | place: Iran: Karaj | collected 2018-10 | reverse complement strand
CTTTTCTTGCCCATAACGGGGGTAGCGAAGGGTGAGTATCACTCCGCGCACGCTCAAGTATAGTATGAACGCCAGCCACAGGCGGTCATTGCCCCAATCGGCGGGCAATACAAAGTACGACAGCCAGAAGGTGGCTCCTGCCGCCAGCACCGCCACCATCATGGCACGCGAGGCAGTCAAGCCTATATACACCCCATCCCACACAAAGGCAGCCATACCCGCCACAGGTATCGCCACGCACCACCAGCGGTAGTCCATGGCGGCTTGCACCACGCTGGCATCGCTCGTGAGCAGCGAGTAGATGGCTGCGGGAAACTGTGCGTAGGCCACCGCAAACACCAGCATCACCACGCCGCCCCACACAAATAGCCGCCTAACACACAGATTCATGCGTCGCCTGTTGCCCGCACCATAGTACTTGCCCACCAGAGCCTCGCCGGCAAACGCTACCCCGTCGATGAAGTGCGAGTAGAGCGTGAACAGTTGCATCATCAGGGCGTTAACGGCCAGTATCATATCGCCGCTGCGCGCTCCTGCCGAAATGAAGAACAGCGTGACCAGCATCAGCACAAAACTGCGCACGAAGATGTCGGCATTCACACGCATGAACTTGCCCGCGCCCGTGAAATCGAAAAGTTGTCGCCACCTAATGCGCCGCACAATGTCACCATACTTGCGCCACACCATCCACATCGATATCAGCAGCCCCACATACTCGGCCACCACCGTGCCGATGGCTATGCCCTTGAACCCCACTCCCAACACATACACGGCTATCACACTTACCACTATGTTGAGCACATTCACCCCAATGGAGATGGCCATGGGATAAGTGGAGTTCTGCATACCCAGCAACCACCCCTTGAGCGACATCATGATGAAGATGGGCGGAGCACCCCACACACCTATGTAGAAATAGCTCAACGCCAAGTCGCGCACACCCTCCGACGGGCCTATCGCCCACAGCGCCAGCCACTGCAGCGGCCATTGCAACGCCACAATCACCAGACTGATGAGCAACGCAAGCCCGCACGAACTGCGCAGCAGTCGAGCCTGCTCGGCCACATCGCCGGCGCCATAGGCTTGGGCGGTCATCCCCGAGGTGCCCATGCGCAAGAAACCAAAGTTCCAATAGATGAGGTTAAACATCATCGCGCCCACCGAGATGGCCCCGATGTAGGCCGCCCCCTGAGTGCTGCTCAGGTGACCCGCAATCGCCGTGTCGGCGAGGCCCAACAGCGGCACCGTCACATTGGCGATAATCGCCGGCAATGCTATTCTCAGTATCTCACGGTTCATTTTCACACTGCAAAGTTACACATTATTTCAACGACTAAAGCCCTCGCCACACACAAAACAGCCTTTGGGTGGAGTTTTCACGAAGTGGACTTTGTGAAATCACAGAAAATCATTAATTTCGCACTGTGAATAACAGATATAGGCGCAATCGACTATGAAAATAGGAAACATCGACTTAGGCAACCGGCCCGTGATGCTCGCTCCTATGGAGGATGTCACCGACCTCTCGTTCAGGCAGATTTGTCGTGAGCAGGGTGCCGATATGGTCTACACTGAATTTGTCTCGGCCGACGCACTCATCCGCAACATACAGTCGACGGTGCGCAAACTCTCGATCGCCCCCACCGAGCGCCCTGCCGCCATCCAGATCTATGGCAAGGAAATCGACCCCATGGTAGAGGCTGCCAAGATTGCCGAACAGGCGCAACCCGATGTGATTGACCTGAACTTCGGGTGCCCCGTGAAGAAAGTGGCCTCGAAAGGTGCTGGCGCCGGACTGTTGCGCAATGTGCCGCTCATGCTCAACATCACCCGTGCCGTGGTCAATGCCGTGAAGGTGCCCGTCACTGCCAAGACTCGACTGGGCTGGGACCACAACAGCAAGCACATCGTGGAACTCGCTGAGCAACTGCAGGACTGCGGCATACAGGCGCTCACCATTCACGGACGCACACGCTCTCAACTCTATACCGGCGAGGCCGACTGGACCCTGATTGGCGAGGTGAAGAACAATCCGCGCATGACCATCCCCATTATTGGCAACGGCGACATTACCTCGGCGCAGAAACTTGCCGAATACTACGACCGTTATGGCGTTGACGGCATCATGGTGGGCCGAGCCTCTATCGGCGCCCCCTGGATTTTCAGGGAAATGAAGCACTACCTCACCACCGGCGAGATGCCCGTCATAACCCCACAAGAGAAGATGGCACTTATCCGCCGCCAGATTAACGAAAGCATCAACCGCATCGATGAATACCGCGGCATCCTGCACATTCGCCGCCACTTAGCCGCAACACCGCTGTTCAAAGGCATCTACAACTTCAGGGAAACCCGCATCGCCATGCTACGTGCCAAGACTTTCGACGAGCTCAACGACATCCTCAACCTCATCGAACAAAAGTATTTATCTCAACAAGTATAACACCCACAGCACTATGAACTCCCTTAAGATTTCCCTCGCAATCATCGCCACACTGTGCATCGCTGCCACAGCACAGGCCCAAGAAAAGGAATACAAGATGGAAGTGGGCAACTTCTACGAACTCAATGTGAGCGACAACCTGAGTGTGGACTACCGCTTCTCGACCGACTCGGCCGGCTATGCCGTGTTTACGGCACATCCCGATGTGGCCCATGCCATCGTACTCTCCAATAGTGCTAAAGGGAAATTATCTATCAAACTGAATGATAAAAGTATTCGTGCCAACCAGTTGCCAGTCATCACACTCTACTCCTCAGAACTGCTGCAGGTAAGCAACGAGAGCAAGGGTACCATCAATATCCTGCAACTGAGGCCAGTGAGCAAGTTCACCGCCAAAACCTTTGACAACGGATCCATCACAGTGAATGGACTAGACGCCGAAGAAGCAAGTCTCAACATCCTCACAGGCAAGGGAAAGATTACCGTGAGCGGCTCGACGGGCAAACTCGACTGCAAGAATGTGGGAACCGGCGTAATTGAGGCGCGCAACCTTGAGGCACATGACATCAACTGTTCGATTGTGGGCACAGGGCACATTTACTGCAACAGCACCGGCGGTCCCCTCGTGCTCAAGGGAACCGGTTCAGGAAAAGTACATTACAAAGGAACTCCATCGAGCATTAAACTGCGCCAACTGGGTTCAATCAAGGCCATTCCTATCACCGACGAAGACTAATAGCCGCTACACCTCATTCAACTTCTGAGCACACTCTGAGCAAAGACCTTTCACCACATATTCAGTACTATCTACCACAAATCCCTCGGGCAATGGAACTGCAGGGATGGGCACACGCTGCAAGCAATAAGTGCGGTGACAATTGCGGCAGGTAAGATGAACATGACCCTGACATTGACGAGTGTCATCGAGGTGGCACACACAGTAGCGATGCGTGCCCGAGCCATCGTCAATCTCATGCAGCAAGTGCGCTTCGGTGAAAGCCACCAGAGAGCGGAACACGGTAGAACGGTCAACGGTAGGCAGGCGGTCCTCTACATCGGCAAGCGAGAATGCTCCCTGCATTTCATGACGTACTGTGCGCCACACAAGCAGCCTCACCGCGCTCACGCGCAACCCTGCATTCTCCAGAGCTTGTTGGTCGTTCACAACCACATGAGGCATAGGTTTGTCAGTGTTCATGTTTATGTCCTTTAAATCTATTTATAACCAATGAATGTATCAACAAAACCACCAGCAGTGCCGTGCACACCCATTCAAGAGGCGTTCCCGTAGACTGGTGAGGCGCTATGGTAAGTGCGCTGTAAGCAAACCACTCGCTGGGCAGCAACCAGTCGATAACACAACCAAATACTACGGCACCCGTCACAATCGCTACCAGATAGGCTGCTAGTGAACGTGTTCCCAATTTGGCTCGCAGCACCAAGATAGAGGCAAAATTAGCAGCTGGGCCAGCCATGAGCAGCACCAAAGCTGCGCCCGGTGTCAATCCCTTGGCCATGAGTGCCACCGCAATGGGAATAGACCCTGTAGCACACACATACATGGGAATGCTGATGACCAGGACAAGCAGCATAGAGAGCAGCGTATTGTTTTTGAAGACCACAAACAAATCGTCGGGTACCGCAAGCGTGATAGCCGCTGCTATCACAAGACCCACCACCAGCCACTTGCCGATATCTTCCACCATCTCTACAAAGGCAAAGTCGAGTGCCTTGCGCATCTTTGCCACAAAAGTAGTGGCAGGTTGGTCGTCGTGGTGGTGACAGCAGCAATGGTCATGCTCATGCTCGTGCTCATGGTGATGCTCATGTTCGTGGTCATGGCAATGGCAGCATGTGTCTTGCTCATCGTCGTCAACAGCCTCATCATCACCACCGACCTTGTCGACCAGCACGCCCCCCATCAAAGCCGTTATCAGCGCCACCAAAGGACGAACCACGGCAAAGGGAATGCCCAACATGGCGGCCGTGGCAAGGATGGAGTCGACTCCCGTCTGCGGCGTGGCTATCAGGAACGATGCCACAGCACCTCGAGAGGCGCCTTGCTTACGCAACGACATAGCTGTGGGTATTACCCCACAAGAGCACAAGGGCAACGGGATTCCAATCAAGGCAGCACGTGCCACCGGACCAATGCCTTTACCTGAGAGATAACGCTTGTAGAAGCCTTGTGGCACAAAGGCATGTAACAGCCCTGCAAACAGGAAACCCAGCAACAGGTAAGGCGCCATCTCATTGATTAAATGTAGTACTTCGTTCATGACTTGCTATGATTTTTGGCACAAAGTAACACACAAGTCGCATAGAGTGCAAGAAAATGGGCTTTCACGTTTCCATCTCTGCAACCCAGTTGCAATAAATCAAGGATTATACCAGTCGCCTTCACGCTTAATGAGGGCTATCAGATGGTCGATTGCATCCTCTTCGGGTATATTTTTTTCGATGCAAGTCTTGTTCTTGTAGAGGCTGATGCGATTGCGGCCAGCACCCACATAGCCATAGTCGGCATCGGCCATCTCACCAGGGCCGTTCACGATGCAACCCATCACGCCAATCTTGAGGTGTGTGAGATGCTCTGTAGCAGCCTGCACGCGGCGTACTGTGGTCTGCAGGTCGAACATAGTGCGGCCACAACCTGGACATGAAATGAACTCGGTCTTACTCATTCTGAGCCGTGCTGCCTGCAATAGGGCAAACTCGCAAGCGACCACCTCGTGCGCAGTCGCAGTATTCGGAGCCTCAAGCCACACGCCATCGCTGAAGCCGTGTAGCAGCAGCGCGCCAAAGTCGGTACCAGCCTTCACCTGCAGCCATTCGCGATCAGCATCGGCATAGGCAATGCGTGGCACCACAGGCAACCGCAAGTCAGCATCTACCAATCTGTGCAGCAATGCCTCAATGCTCGCACTCACATTGGCATGTGCCGGTGTCACTACCAGCACCACGTCGGTGCGGCCTCGCAGAGCCTCCAGTTGAGCCATGGATGTGTCGGCAGGAACCTGAACCCATTTTACCACAACATCGTGACATTGAGCCAATTCGAGCAAAGTGCAAAGCGGGGACTCGTTGACTTTACCTGTATAAGCCTTAAGCGGCACTATAAAACGATGTTCATCGTCAACAGCACCAATCTCGCTATAATAGAAATCAGGCTGGGGCGTTGTGCGAGAAGGCGCACACGAAGCAATCACCACGGGCTGCAATCGGCCTCCAGCCACCTCACCCACAGAAATCGTGGCACGGCGTTCGGGCGTAATGGCATTGAAGTGATGACTCACCTCGCCTTCGATAGACGGCAGTCCTTCGCGCAAAGTGACATAGTTCACCAATTTCTGCGCCACTGGAACTTCACACTCGGGTTCCTCGCTCAACGACACGCGAATGGTGTCGCCCAAGCCCTCGCTCAACAAGGCCCCGATGCCAACGGCGCTCTTGATTCGACCGTCTTCTCCAAATCCCGCCTCGGTAACACCCAGATGCAGCGGGAAGTGCATATCTTCGGCATCCATCGTGGCAACGAGCAGGCGCACAGCCTCTACCATAACCACCACATTTGAAGCCTTCATGGAGATGACCACATCGGAGAACTGCTCAGCCACAAACACGCGCAGGAACTCCATCACGCTCTCGACCATGCCTTCAGCCGTGTTGCCATAGCGGCTCATGATGCGGTCGCTGAGCGAACCGTGATTCACGCCAAGGCGAACGGCAGTGCCATGCTTGCGACACAAAGCGATGAAGGGAATGAGTGCCTCGCGAATGCGTTCTAGTTCGGCAGCATACTCCTCATCGGTGTATTCAAGACTCTTGAAGGTGCGGGCAGGGTCAACGAAGTTGCCAGGATTGATGCGCACTTTGTCGGTAACCTGTGCGGCGGCAAAAGCCGCCTTAGGATTGAAGTGAATGTCGGCCACAAGCGGCACATCACAACCCTGCTCGCGCAGTTGCTGGCGAATAACACCAATATTCTCGGCCTCCTTGACACCCTGAGCGGTGAGACGCACATAGTCGGCCCCCGCCTGAGCAATGCGCAAGCATTGTGCTACGCTCGCCTCGATGTCGTCGGTTGAGGTGTTGGTCATTGACTGCACCCTAATGGGATAATTTGAACCGAGAGGGATACCCCCAATGTTCACGCTCACCGTTTTGCGACGCTTGTAGTTCATCATTGTTTGCAGTATTTAAACTGTTAGCAATCAGTTGGTCTTGAATTCATATTTAACAGCAGCAAGATCCTGATTGGCCTTCACAATCTTGCCTGCCAGCCCCTCTTTCTGGGCCTTGACACGAGCAGCTATTTCGGCATCACCCAATGCCAATATCTGAGCAGCCAGCACAGCCGCATTTTGTGCACCATTTACAGCAACTGTCGCCACGGGAATGCCCGGAGGCATTTGCACCATGCTCAGCAAGGCATCGAGGCCATCGAGCGAAATAGGAACACCTATCACTGGCAGTGTGGTCGACGCTGCTATCACACCTGGCAAAGCTGCAGCCATACCGGCACCGGCTATTATCACCTTCACGCCACGGCCTGCAGCCTGCTCGGCAAACTCCTGCACCTGTTCGGGAGTGCGATGAGCCGAGAGGGCATTCACCTCAAAGGGTATCTTCACGTCATTAAGCCATTTGCACGCTTTTTCCATCACAGGAAGGTCGCTCGTGCTACCCATAATAATGCTTACTAATGGTTTCATAGATAGGTTTATATCTTGATAATTATTTCTTTAGCCTAAAACCAACATGGCCAGTTTCACACACACCAGTCCATTGACCGCACCGGCAAGCACCTGCCCCAATGTGTGTCGCCCCAACACCATGCGTGCGGAACCCAGCACACCAGCCAACAGTATAGTAATCCACAATATCCACGACAGATCAAAAGCCTCGAGACGGTTAGATGGACTATGTAGTTCAAAGAGCAACGCCACAATGCCGGCAATACCCGCCATGTGTGCACTGATTTTCCACTTCAGGTTCACCACAAACGACACGACACAAGCCAATGCGCCACCCGCCACAAAAGCCGAAAACCACTGAGGTGCATGAATGTGATTAAGATAGAAATAAGCTGCCACATAACATAAAACAGCAAACACATAGGGAATGCTTCGCTCGGAGCGTTCGTCAAGGCGCTTATCCTTGATTACCTTGAAATTGTGAAGTAATGCAATGAACACGATAGGTAAAATGCACGTGATACCGAACACCACTATCAACGCTCCCACCCTGTCACCTATCGGGTTAGCGTTCAGGAACGAGCACCACAGCACCAAAAACACGCCATAAGTGGGCATAAGCATCGGGCTGAGCAATGCCGAGAAGAAGTGGGAACCATAGGTAACCAACTTATCGATTGATTTTGAACTTTGTTTTGTTTCCATATCGGGTTCAGTGTTCATTACATCTCTTTTCTGAGACGGGCAACAGGTATCTTCAGCCGCTCACGATATTTGGCTATGGTGCGACGGGCTATGTGATAACCCCGTTCCTGCAAATCGGCACATAGTTTCTCGTCGCTCAAAGGGTGCCTCTTGTCCTCACCGTCGACCAGTTCCTTCAGCACCGAGCAAATCTCTCGTGCCGACACCTCTTCACCTGCCTCATGCATCAATCCCTCAGAGAAGAAGTGCTTCAGGCTAAATACGCCCCAAGGGGTGGTTACATACTTCCCCGATGTAACACGTGATATTACTGATGTATCAAGACCGGTTATCTGAGCAATGTCGTTCAACACCATAGGTTTCAATTTCCGTTCGTCGCCCGTGAGCAAGAAGTCATGCTGACGCTCCATGATAGCCTCCATGGTAAGCGCCAGTTTTTCCTGCCGACGGCGAAGTACACTGATGAAGTCATTGGCGCGCTCATAGGCATCCTTTACGACAGCCACCTCACTTTTCTGCGTTGCTTTCTTGTCGGCACGCTGCATCATCTTTCTATAAATCGACGTGTAGCTCTCCGATATCTGAAGTTCTGGGATTTTATTAAGCAGCGTCATCAGCAACTGAGGATTCTCAGGATCTTCATCATCAATCTCTATTTGAAAATCGGGGGTTAGCTGCTGAGTGCGACGTTCAGAATCAGAACCAGAATAGGCGCTGCCAGGCTTCGGATTCACGCTTTTAATCACATCGATGGCCTTCTTCAACTGGTCGTCGGTTATATTCAGCGCCATGCATATCTTGTCATAGTGCTTGTGGCTGAACTCATTGAAGTAGTGCTCTACAATCGAGATAGCAAGCCGAACACTCCCATTGTCATCCATTCGTTGCAATTGCAACAAGATGCAGTCGCGAAGATCAGTCGCGCCAATGCCTGGCGGATCAAGCTCACGTACGATGGTGAGCACCTTTTTCACCTGGGCGGTTTCCACCTCCAAGTTTCCCGAGAACGTGATGTCGTCGGCAATAGCTTGAGGACTGCGACGCAGATATCCACCTTCATCAAGGTTTCCTATAATATATTCAGCTATCAGTTCTTCTTCCTTGGTGATATCACGTTCGCGCACTTGACTCATCAAATAGTCGGTTATCGATTCCTCGGCAATAGCTGTCGGTTCATAATATTCATCATCTTGACTTCGATTATTGGCATGATACACTGGCATATCGTCGTCATCGCCATAGTCCTTTCGTTGCATTTCGTCGGGACTCTCACGATAGGTTTCGCCATCCTCAGTCTTCTCAAGGTTCTGCTCATCGGGTTCTGATTTCACCTCAAGCGCCGGATTCGTAGCAATTTCTTGCTCAATGTGATCACGAACCTCCTCCCCATTCATCTCAAGCAACGGCACAAGTTGCAGTTGCCCCGGCAATATGCGCAGACGTTGCTTTTGCTCTAACCTTTGTCGTGCATTATTCATAATGTCAATTCTTTATTCGTTAATGTAGTGTCTTTAACTTGATTCTGCACAGGGGTGATGTCATTCGGTGACGCCACCATCATCACCACCGCCACCATCACCTACTTGAGTGATTTCAAATGGATTCTGGATAGCGGCTTTCATGCACTCCTTGCCCAACTGAACTTCGCTTTCGGACATGCCTACCACAGGGCGGGCAAGTTGTGGGACGTTGTTGCTGTTCAGCCAATTCTCGGTGACCGGCAACACCACATCTTCAGCAGGTGCCTCCAAATCCAAGAAGTTAGCCAACGTCTGCGCCACGGTCAGTCCCTCGATTAGGCATGGCAATCCGTCTTGCATGTGGCGCCCATCAACGGTCAGATGGCCAAATGTACCCACCGAGTCAAGTTGTGTGTGACGAGCATTCTGTATGGCCGTACCTGCTGGAATCACAAATTTCACCAATGTCTCATCATGTACCCGGCGAGCACAATCGGCAATGCCAAGAAACATCGAGTCGCTCGTGTTATCTTCACCAAGCACCACATAGTCATCGGCAAACGAGGGTGTAAGCAACCAGCCTATGACCGCACCTGGCGCTTTCGCCTGAAGCGAGTCGATGAGGCTATCTAAATGAGGCTGATAATATGTATAAACGGCCGATTGATTACTCACTTGCTGCAGCAAGACAATATCCCACTGCTTACTGGCTAATACAGAGTCAACAGTTACCACATTCTGAGGTGAGACATGCCAAAATCCCACATCGTTGAAAGTGTAATATACTTCATAAGGTTCCTTATTCACCATG
>JAEEGG010030031.1_pt1 | contig 10116 bp, 4 predicted proteins | sample 9134161 | NCBI WGS metagenome assembly JAEEGG01 (sample SAMN16246543, study PRJNA631951) | gut metagenome | biome: gut microbiome; feature: rumen; material: CR-attached | host: Bos | place: Iran: Karaj | collected 2018-10 | reverse complement strand
AGATGCTTTACAGAAATATTGAAGATTAGTGTAACATCAACTTTTTCATTGTTAAGAACATCTACTAAGAAAGTCGAAGCTTTTGTAAATACACAAACATCTATGCGGTCAATCAATCCTGTTTTTTCGGCAACAGAAATGAACTCTGTAGGTTCCAAAATAGTTCCATCTGTATCCTTTATACGTGCCAGTGCTTCAAACCCCCTGAGCTTGCGATCCATATCAAACTGTGGCTGAAGGTGGAAGAATACTGCATCATTTGAAAGTGCTGTACGAATCTTGCGTTCAACTTCAAGAGTTTTTTCCGTTTCCAGAAGATCAGAAGTATAGCGGAGTATAGAACTTGTTCCATTCTGCTTTTTAACTCTATGCATTGCAGCATCTGCACACGAAAACAAAGTTGAAGAGGTTTGTGCATCTATAGGGTATTCTGCACAACCAAAGCAGGCACCCATAAAGTAATCACAATCATCAATAGTTATAGTTTGTTCAAGAACTCTTTTATATGCATTTATTGTATTCAGAATATCGCTTTTGAGGTCGTAGTTGCGGATAATAATAGCAAACTCATCACCACTAAGACGGTAAACGAAATCTGTTGTATGAGTTTTTTTAGATTCTGCAAGCTGCTTCCATCTGTTTGAAATTTCTACAAGAACCTGGTTGCCAACATCATGACCCATTGTATCATTTATGCTTTTAAAATTATTAAGGTCAATCGAAACAAGAACAAAAGGCGTATTGTGTCTTATAAGATGTTCCATATATTTAGTACAGGCAAAACGGTTAGGAAGCTTTGTTAAAGAATCTGTAACAGCCTGTTCATTCATTTTTTTCTGATATTTTTCGATGATACTGAAATTTATGAAGATTATTGAACAGGCAATAAATGTAAACAAATCGGAAAAAATACCGGGGATACTTGCAGGAATCTTACGAACAAAAAGACTTATCAAGAGAATTGGCAGCTGAAGTAAAATAATTATAGATGCTATATAGTATCCAAGCCGTCTGTGAAAAACTACAAGAAAAATAACACTGATATTTGCAAGCGAAGATAAAACTCCTGTAAAAACTGTGACAGGAAATTGAATACCCAGGAAGTTTATCATGGTAGGTTTTCTTGCAATTAAATTAATAAGATAAGTTGCACCATAAAAAATAAAGAGAATTATTAAAATAGTCCATTTTCTGGGTTTTTTATCATAATCGTAAAAATAATCAACTGTTTTATCTATATTTTTTGAAATATGAAAACTAAAGCCGTTTTTTTTCATAGGCACCTCTGATATTTCATATTGTAATATTAGTATACCATAAGAATTGGAATAATCAATGTAAAAAAGGATCTTGTAGTTGTATAAAAATATTGATTTATTGCAGTAAATAATAGTAAATAACTAAGATTATTGTCCACACTCAATTAAATCACTATAATTCACTTATGTTCAAAAATTATCTTTGGATTTTCTTTATTTCGATGGTGCCTCTTATTGAGCTTCGTGGTGCTATTCCTGTTTCGCAGGCGCTCCAGATGCCAATTGTGCCCTCTTATATTGTCTGCATCATAGGAAACATGCTGCCCGTACCAATCATCTATCTTTTTGCAAGACGCTTTCTGGAATGGGGGCAGGATAAAAAAGGCATAGGCGGAATCTGCCGATTCTTTCTCACAAAAGGAACAGCCGCCGGAGAAAAAATGCAGGAAAAAGCTGGACGCGGAGTTTTTCTTGCTCTCATGCTTTTTGTTGCAATTCCTTTGCCGGGAACTGGAGCCTGGACCGGAACACTTGGAGCAAGCCTTCTTGATATGAAATTCAAAGACACAGTCATTGCCGTAATGCTCGGCGTTTTGATTGCAGGACTCATAATGATGGCCGTTTCACTCGGACTTTTCACTGCGCTTTTTGCGGCCCTGGGGAAATAACATGTACATTCTTGTTTTAAAACAACTCGTAATAATGATTGCCATAACTCTGGCAGGTTATATTTTTGCCCGCATTGTGCAGGTAACAGACGAACAGCAAAAGTTCATGAGCCGCCTGCTGCTTTATTTTATAAATCCTTTCTTAGTACTCAACAGCTTTAATATGGAATTCAGCTGGCACAAGTTTGGTCAGCTCTGGTTTGCAGCCCTTATTGCGCTCATCATGCATGGTGTAATGATTCTGCTTGGCATCCTTTCATCTAAAGAAAAAATCGACCGCATTGCCGTTGCCTTTACAAACTGTGGCTTTGTAGGAATCCCGTTGATCCGCGGCGTGTTTGGTGACGAAGGTGTTTTCTACCTTATGGGCTACCTTATCATTTTCAATGTCCTTATCTGGACCTACGGCTACTATCAGATGAGCGGTACTACCAACATCAAAAAAATCATCACAAACCCGAATATCATTGCAGTAACGATTGGCCTTATACTTTTCTGCCTGCCGTTTGATTTGCCCGAGCTCGTGCGTAAGCCAATCGTAATGATTGCCGACATAAACACCCCAATGGCCATGCTGCTGCTTGGAATCCTTTTTGCCCGCTTTGAATTTGACCGCACCTATATTGCCCGCCTTGTTAAGACAGTACTTTTCCGTCTGGTAATTGCATCGCTTTGCAATTTGTGCGTAATCCTTCTGGCTTACAAAATCTTTGCCAATGTCCAGGACATAAAGATGATGCTTTTTGCAATTTACATCTGCTCCATGTGCCCTGTCGCCACAACCATCCCCGGCCTCGCCGTAGTTTTTGACCACGACAAATCCTTTGCCAGCCTTGTTGTAACAGTTACGAGTTTGTTCTGTATTGTGACAATCCCGTCCTTTGTAGCGCTGGCGGAATTTATTATTGGAAAGATTTAGTCATTGCAATCGAAGCGAAGCAATCTATAATTTTACCGCTTTCTTATGCCTCAAAAAATACAGCCAGCACTCAATTTTGTCTTCCGGGACGTTGAGCATGCGGCTGGCGGCTTTGCGGTAGCAGTCCTGCTGGCCGCGGTATTTTTCACTGTCTATCTGCTGGTCGGATTTGTAGTCTACTATGGTCCAGGTGCCGTCGGCGTTTTCAAAAATCAAATCTATGGAGCCGGTAAAAATATAATTATCTAAGAACATGCGGAAGGCCCATTCTGCGCGGAAGAAGCGGGCGGCAAGTTTTGACTGTTCCAGCTGCTGACCCAGATTGCTTGCGGCAAACTCACGGCACATGCTGCGGCATTCCTGCAAAACGGATTTTAGTTTTTCCGGGGATTCATTAAGATTCTTCAAAAGCTTTGGCTCGGGTTCAAACTTGTTACAGTCAACACCCTTTGCCTGTGCTTCTAAAAAGGCATGAACAAGTGTACCAAAGTCTGCAGCATTAAAATCAACACCTTGGAGAATATCGTCTGTGCCGTCCAGTCTGCTGCCGCTGTCGCCGTCCTGTGCTGCCTGAGGAATATAATCTTTTTCCAGAGAAGACGGGGTTTTTCTGTTGGATAGCGGCCATTCATATTTTACGGCAGGCGGTGTGCTCTGGTAAAAATCCCGTACTTTTTTAAGCTGTGCTGTTTCCTGCTCCAATTTGTTAGTTGCAGATAACAGCTCCCTCATATCCTCGCGGGCAACCGGTTCAATTTTATAAAATGCAAACGGACGTTCGCCGGTATAGCTTTCTGAACAATAATAGCGCACAAGGTTTTCAATAAGATGGAAGGAGTCTTCTTTTGTGTCTGAGTTTGTCGGAACTTCTTTCCAGCTGCCGACAATCTGTACCTTAAGCTCTGCACGAGTTATGGCTACATATATTAAACGGCGGAATTCTGCAAGCTCTTCCTGCATTGCCCTTTGCTCCTGCCTGAGGTAAAAGAAATTTTTACTGCCGTCTACAGGCTTAATTGTAAGTCCGTTTTCTTTATCAAAATAGAACTGAGAATCTTTAGAACGCTTAGTCACATTTGTACAACCGTATACAAAAACAAATTCAAACTGCAGACCCTTGCTCTTATGAATTGTCATGATATTTACGGCATCGCTTTTTTCTATAGGGTAGGTAAGCTCATCAATATTTATTTCTACTTCATCTCCAAACGTAGAAATCTCCTTGTCCTTAATCTGACTCAGCTGGTCGGCAAACCAGGCAATCCCCTTGTCATTCTGGTCAGTCTGGCGTGCAAGTTCAAAAAGCATATCAAACTGTTCGGCATAAAGACTTTTGCGGTAACTGAGCATTGTTTCATAACGGTAACCGCAGTCGTTCCATAAAACTTCGAGGGTTTTTGTAAGCGGGCGGCTAAGGGTAAGAATGCGCTGTGTCTGGTAAAAATCCCAGGCGCGGCGGTATTTATTTTTTTCAATTTCATCTGTCCACTGCTCAGGATCTTCTCCTGCAAGCACAGCCTCTACACTCTGTTCACTAAGGTTTGCAAACGGAGAAGCAAGGTATCCCGCAAGAGAGATGGAATCATCCGGGTAAACGCACAGCTGAATAAAATTGTAAATGTCGTTTATCGGTCCGTCAGAAAAAATGGAAGTGTTCATGTCCAGCGTGTACGGAATGTTAAATACATTGAACCATTTTATAAGATAGCGTCTGTCGGTGCGTCCGCGGTCCAGAACTGCAAAGCTTGAATAAGGCACCAGTACCTTCTGTTTTGCCGATTCTGTCCTGAAGCGTACAATTTCCTGCGCAATATAAATTGCAAGCTGGTCTTTTGTGTTAAAGTAAGTTTCTTTGTCCAGGTCGGTTGAGTCAAACAGATTTACAGAAAGAATTTTTCTTGATTTGTCGTCCAGTTTTCCCTGAGGTACTTCCTGCCGTTTTACAGGGTCGTATTTTATTGCAGGGACAGTATATTTTGCTTCAAAAGGTTTGTCGGTTGTGTTGTCAAAAAGCAGGTTGTTTTCGCCAAAGATGCGGTTAAATATTGTCAGAAGTTCGTTTGCAGAACGATAGTTGTAGTTCATCTGCATTAAAGCATCGGGACCAAGCTCAGTCTTAAGATTATTGAAAACCGAAACATCGGCCCCACGGAATTTGTAAATTGACTGTTTTTCGTCGCCTACGAAGAAGAGCTTTTGCCCTTCGACCTGCGGTTCCTGAGCCTGTCGAAGGGCAGGGACCCCGGGGATTTTGTTTAATATGAACAATAAATCCTTGTTCTTTGAGTTATTATCCTGAAACTCATCAATCATTATTTTTTCGTAGGCGGCCTGTTCGGCAAGTCTTATGTCTTCCTGTTCATTCAGAATCTTAAGTGCAAGCTCAGAAATATCTGCAAAGGTAAGGTTTCCGGTAGAGCGTTTAGATTCATTTACGAGCGCAGTAAAATCATCAAACATTGAATAAAGGTCTGCGGTGCTGTCCAGCTGGCCCACATAAGTGCAAAACGAATTGATAACCTCAAAGGTCTGGCGCAAAAGCCTTATATAATCTTTTAATTCTTCAACTTCGGGCTTTACCTTTCCTCCCGGTAATTTAATTTTATTTATGAGATCTGCAGCCCCGTTGATAACCCCAAGCTGTTCAATAATGCCGTTAATATCCTGAACCTGCCTTAGTACCATGGAATCAAAATATTCCACAGGTTCGCGGAGGCTGTTAATAAAAACTGTTCCTGGAGAAACTTCGTGAGCTCTTGCATAGGCAGGAATGAGCTGGGCGATAAGAGTTTTAAGCGGAGTTGTATCATCCGGAACTTCTCCATCCGGTAAAGCACAGATGAGTCCGTTCCAGCTGGCAATTAAAACTTTTTTCTGGTCTTCAAGCTTTGAACAAAAATAATCCGGCGGATCTGCAAGCGTGGTATATTCACTCACAGCCTTTGCAAGAATGTCATATGCAAAGTCTTCGAGTTTTCCTGCGTCTGCATACTGCTGAACACAAACTCTCTCCCTGTTTGAAAAAACGTAGGGCAGTGCAAGCTTTTTTATATCTTCAAAAGCATCGCTGGCTCCGGCGGTAAAGTCAGGACGTATTCCGTAACGGTTGGCCGCCTGCTTTACAATTGAATTACAGTAAGAATCCAGAGTCTGAATATGTGCTTCGGAAAATTCTTCCAGTGCTTCCCGCGCGCGCTTTTTTTCTAACTGAGGAGTTTCAGGGTTTTCTGCAAAAAATAAAAGTGTCCCGTAGATTCGCTCGTACATTTCTCCCGCTGCTTTTTTTGTAAAGGTTAGCGTGAGAATCTGCGACGCACGAATACCGACTGACATTACAAGCCAGGCAAAGCGTGTTGCAAGCACCTGGGTTTTTCCTGAGCCCGCACCTGCTGCTACAATTGTGTTGCCTTGGCGACAGCATACGGCCTTCTGCTTGCTGTCCAGCTTTTTTTCAAGAAGGTCAAGGTAGGCGTACTGGTCTGTATCTATAATCTGTTCGCTCATTTTGTCCTCCCTGCAATTGTGTAATTATAACGGCATATTGATTTATATTCGCAGCCACCGCAGTTTTCAAAGGTGTCTACCATTTCCAGAGGATATTCTGCATTCTGAACACATTGTGCAAACTGCCCGGCATATTTTTCAAAGGCCTGAATTGTCGTTTCATAATCTTCCAGCTGTTTGTTTTTATTTGCTTCGTCTACGACGACCATATTTTTCTGACCCGATGACGGAATGTTTATTGCATAAAACGCTGCACGGGTAATTTCCTTAACCTTTTCATTTTCGCGCATGAGCGTAATGTACATTGGCATTTGAAAATCCTGCAGTCTTCCGGTTTCATCAACTCTTGTTTCATACTGTTTTGGCATGGCGGAAACTGAGTTTTTGTAATCTATGATTGTCCAGCCTGTGTCTGCGGGATTTGCGTTTCCTGCTGTAAGTATACAGTCAATTTTTCCGGTGTAGTTCCAGCTGCGTTCAGGCTTGTTGCCGCCATACCATTTTTCTACACCCTTGATTTTGTAGCCTGCAAACTTTATGCAGAAGTTCTGCAGAAAAGTTATGATTGTTTTTGTAATGGCAGGAATCTGCGACTCCAGCATTTTTATTGTAAGCGGGCTGTAATAAAACTCTTCTTCCGGATTGTTGATTGCTTCTTTTGTCAGACCCTCAAGCAGTACTGCAAGTTCAACCTGGTTATCAAGAACTCCGTCGTTATTTACCCCGGGCAGGGCAAGATTATTTTTCATAAGATACTGACCGTAAAGTTCAAGTACCTTATGATGAATGTTACCCATGTCGTAGCGTCCGATGAGCGAAGTAGAAAGACTGTCCGGTTCAAGTCTGAGCACTGTAGAAAAAATCCATTTGCGCGGGCACGGGAAAAACTTTTTCATATCTGATTGCGACAGAGTGATTTTTGCATTGTCCTTGTCCGGGTTATGCTTGTTTCTGTTCTGGATGAGGAAGTCTTCAATTTTTTGCTGAAGTACTGCAGGAATCTTATACTCCTGCGGTTCTGAACTTCTGTCCTGATTAAAGCTGTCCCAGCGTTCAAACTGAGCTTTCTGCTGCTCGGAAAATTCTGTACAGTTGTGGTCCTTCGACAGGCTCAGGAACCGCACTTTTTCATTCTGAATAAAATCCGTTTTTTCAAGCCCGTCCAGAACCTCAGAAAAACCTTTTGCTTCTTTTGTACTAAGGTATGTGTGTGCTATTGCAAAGCCTGCAAAAGTTTCTTCGGCGCACGAGAACATCGGCAGTTTTCCGCCGTCTTCACCTTCCGCCCCAACGCTCTTTGCATACAGTCTTATAAACGCCCTGGAGGCATTAAACATTTTATCTTCGTCGGTAAGGTGAAGAAGAGTTCGTTTGTGTGCGTTCAAAAATGAAAGCCTTTTAAACGGAAGCTCCAGATTATTCTGGCTTGAGTCAATTACAAACTGGTATTTGAAATTTGCTGCAGCCGAAAGCTTGTATGGAAAAACAGAAATACCGATTGCCGTGCTCTGCGGAGTATAGGTTTTGGCGGCCAGTTCATTTATAAAAAATTCATAGGGTTGTTCTACGGTCAGTCCAAGAGGCTGGCAAAAATCGCGTTCAACGGCAATCAGGGCATTAAGTTCGGTAATGCAGCGACTTATGATTTTGTCTGCCGTTTCCGAAAAATTGGACGGTTCAAGATAGCGGGTTTTAAAACTCATCCAAGCTACATGAATTGCCGCAAAGGAATTACTTTTGCAGATAGCCGTTACATCCTTTTTGAGCTGGGTGTAAAAAGTATATTCGCGTTCATCACGGTTTATGTGCGACAGGGCTTCCTTCCAGATGTCTACATGCTCTCCGTCAGGCCCGTCGTAACCGCAGATACAGCGCAGTCTCTGTCCTTCGCGTATAAGGTTTTCGCGTGCTTCCTTGTCGTCGGCCTTCCACGGAATGTAATTATCAAGCAAAAGCCGACGCACGCTTTCATAAGAAAAATCAGAATTATAGCAGTCCAGAATTTCATTAAAAATAATACCTGCACAGTTGGACGTAAGCGGAAAGCCTGCGCGTATAACATAAGGCACACAGTAATCTGCTAGCTCGCGTTCAAGATAAGGGCGGTAGGTTTGCAGATCCGGTACGCTAAGGGTAATATCGGTCCAGTTTGCCTTGCCTTCTTTAACAAGCTTTCGCATTGCAAGAATTGTCATTCGCAGTTCCTTGCGCGAATCCGAATATTTTATGCAGGCCGGGTGACATTCGCCGTCCTCTTCTTCCGGAAGCATAATAAGACTGATGTCAGGACAGGCATCAAAAACCTCTATATAATCTGCAAAATCTTCCAGAATCTCCGGATATATGATGAATATTTTTTTACCGCTTCCCGAAAAATCCGGTGTTACCCAGGCAGGCTCAAAAAAGTTATTTGCGTCCAGAAAAGCCTTGTAGCGTTCGTGCAGAGTTTTATAATCAAGGTCTTCGTCGTCGGGCTCAAAGGTACCGGCTCCGGAAGCTCCTGCTCCAAAAGTCATTTTATACCAGAGATTGAGCGACGGCAGCATTCTGCAGATCCAGTCTGTAAACGAAGCAGCAGTTCCGGCAAACTCGGGGTTAATTATTTTTTTGAAAAACGGTTCTTCTGCATTTTTCTGAATAAGGTTACGGACAAAAATCTTACGCAGCAGGGCAGGGACCGGGGACTTCCCGGGCTCGGAAGCGCTTACATAGTCTCCCTTAAATTTATCCCACGAAACAAAGCGTTCCAGCGGTACGGCAGAAACTCCAGATTCTTCTGAATGTACGACACACCAGTCAATCCAGGAGTTCATTACAACATCGGTAGAAAAGACAAAAATATTGCTGCTGTCGGCAAGATTGGTTTTAAAGATTTGCGCCATATCCTGCGGCTTTACATAAATACGTTTGTTCATAATTCACCTGCCTTATCTGCGACCTCAAGCCCGAGTGCAAGATCTGCAAGACTGGAAATATAACCTGCTTCTGCAGCTTTTTCTTTTGTTGTGCCGGCGGCCCCCAGAGATTTTTTCTGCGTTTCTTTTTTCTCCTGACGTTTTGCATTAAGCTCTTTTGCTGCAAGAAGAATATCTGCGGCTTCCTGTGCATTTTTTATATGCAGGCACTGGGCAACAGCACTTTCTTCGGCGCCGGCAAGTCCTTCCAGAGTAAGAAATTTTTTCTGCAATGCAGCTGCGCGTTTTTCTCCAACACCCGGCAGCTCCAGGAATATAGAGACAGTATTTTCTTTTGTACGCAGCTCCTGGTTACGGCTTGTAGCAAAGCGGTGACATTCATCGCGCACCCGCTGTAAAAGACGCAGGGCATCACTTCTTTTTGGAAGATTAATCGGAGTACTGTTTCCAGGCAGGTATATTTCTTCATCGCGTTTTGCAAGACCTGCTACAGGAATATCAAGCCCCAGAGAATTTAAAATTTCTTCTACGGCGTTTACCTGTCCAAGACCACCATCAATCAAAATCAAATCCGGCAGGTCTGCCTGTTCATTAATCAGTCTTGTGTAACGGCGGGTTGCAGCTTCACGCATAGATTCAAAGTCATCAATCAGGCCGTCCGTGTTTTTAAGCCTGAAGTAACGGTAATTCTTTTTGTCCGGGTTTCCGTTGTAAAAACTGATGAGAGACGCAACCGGAAACTTTCCGCCTATATGTGCAATATCAAAGCCTTCTATGCGTACAGGCAGTGTATCAAGTCCAAGCAGGTTTTTAAGTTCTTCCATTGCAGGAGTGTCTCCACGGTCACGCAG
>JAEEGG010030028.1_pt1 | contig 10116 bp, 10 predicted proteins | sample 9134161 | NCBI WGS metagenome assembly JAEEGG01 (sample SAMN16246543, study PRJNA631951) | gut metagenome | biome: gut microbiome; feature: rumen; material: CR-attached | host: Bos | place: Iran: Karaj | collected 2018-10 | reverse complement strand
TGATGGGAGAACGATCCTCAGGAAATTCGAAAGGACTGTTTGCTTTGAGATGAATCACAGCGGGGGCAGTCTCCTTCATGCCAAATCCTCTCATTTCTTTTTTCGAGAGCTCTTCTGGCATTTCTACATAGAAAGGAGTAAAAATAACATCGCTGACCCATGTTGACAGAGACACATTGTTCCAGTCTTCGGTATTTTTATTGAAAGCATAGGCAATGGATGCTCCAATGTTGTTGATACTTTCATCTTCTGTCAGATGTCGTACTGCCGTACCAAGATAATTTTTCCCCTTAGGATCTGCCTTAAGGGACTCATCAAGAAGTTCACCCAAGATATTAAGCAATCTCTTGTCATACTCCGTAAAATCATTCGACGGAGTTTCGGATGTAGAATAATCTCCATAGATGCGTGTAGACATATTGCAAATAAAGACGTCATTTTGCTTCGTGCCAATGGATGGTGCAAGAGTGATATATACATCATCTTTAGTGCTTACCCCCTTCTTAGAAGCTTTCTTGTCTCCTTGGCTCTTATCGGTTGAGTCAAACAGGGGGGCAGATGCTCCGTTGTGCACGGCAAAACATTGAGATAGGTCAATAAATATTGTCTTTTTTGTTTTGTTAGTTGCCCACAACTGCTCATCATAAATCTCAATTTTGATGTTCTCATCTTCGTAAACGCTGTTTGCCTGAGAATAGGCCAAAACTAACGCATTACGATAAGCGGTACGAGGTCCATCTGCGAAAGCGTTGGATACCATCATACAACAAATGGTGATTAAGAAAAAAATTTTTTTCATGACATTAATAGTTTAATTAGTTAGTTTATTAGGTTATATAACACTGTTCCATGCACAAAAATATAGAAAAATCTATAGTTGGCAAATTTTAGAAACAAAAAAGTATAAATAAATCATCAATTAACTGTTAAATAACACAAAACGCGTCTGAATAAATTAAAAAGTTTTAATAATTACTCAGAAGGAGCGTTATTCAATAATATCACCGTAGCCTCACTGTTGTTCATTCCGGGCATGGTCATTCCCAAAGGCGCTCCTATGTATGTGGGGTCGCATACGACAAACTTCCTGCCGTCGCTCATAATGTAGTCTCCCTTAACGTCCGATTTAAAGCAAACCGCCGTGGCCAGGTGACCGGGATAAAAGACCAGGATGACGTCCAAACCCAACAAGTCACGCACAAGATGCGAAAACAGGATAGAGCGGTCTTCACAATCGCAATAGGGATAGTAGAGCGTCTCTTCGGCAAAAAAGGCTCTGTCACCACCCCACACCTTGTCGTCATATTCATAGACAAACGCCGTCTGCACCCAGTTCAAAAGGCGCTCCACAGCTTCTTTCTCACTCTTGCCCACAATGAATTCCTTCAGTGCGGGATACAGCGACGATGCGACAGACCTGTCCAAAGGCGTGTTGGCATATATGGCCCATTTCGTCATGAAATTATGATTGATAATCGACGTGGGATACCCATTGAAGAAGTCCACGAGATTCTTATTCACCGCCACACGCACGGACATATCGGGATAACGCACGGAAGAGAGAGTTCTCTGACCGGATGTCATCTCATCGAAATCTTGCGCATTGTTTATATAAAGGGACAAGGCCTTCTCTTTCGGGAACTGCGCATTGCAGATGTTCAACGATTGCTCGTCGCCGTTGAAGACATAGTAATCTGTCCCGTCAATGTCATAATACGGTTTGCCAAAAATAAAATGCTTCGAAGAATACAGCATTCTCAGCTTGTCACCGGCAACGGCCAATCGCATCTGGTATCCCGACTGGCAGAAGATGAAGGCCGTCAGCAGAGTGGCTTCATTGGTCTTTCCCAAGCAGGCCTCGGACATGGCGCTCAGCATGTTCAGGTAAGCCCAATCGCTCAGATGCTTCGTCTGTCTCAGAGCCAGGCAATCGCGAATCGTGTTGTTGTAATCACTGCCCGACAACATTTCCCAGGCTTTTGCGATGCTGTTGCCGTCAAGTCCCGACAGTTGGAACTTCTGTCCGTCGTTGAAGCGAACCTTCATGGAGGTGCCGTACACTGCAAACTCATTCTGCGTCTCGTCGGCCACAGGCTGTTCGCGTATCGGAGCAACAGGTTTAGGCTGAGGCTCCGGCGCCGGAGGAGTCACCGTCTCCTTTATGGGCAAGGGGTTGTCTTGGGGGGCTTTCTTCTTCTCGTCGTCATTAATCACCACAGGAGGCTTCTCGTCTTCCTTGGGTTGCGGCACGGCTGGCTGGGCACGGAACGACGCCCAAGCCTCCTTGACGAACTCTGCATAGTCCCGATTGACCTCGTCACGGAAATTCGAGAAATCTTTCCTCGCATTCCTGCGAAACGCCTCAAAATCCTCAAAGTCGTCCTGCATCGGATCATTCACATCATCCTCATTCTCTGCTTTTTCACGCGTCACGGTGGCAGGGTCGCTGGAGCGCTTTTGGGCTTTCTTCTCTTCGCCGTTTGCCTTATCCTTCACATAACGCGTATATATCTTGGATGCTTTGGATACAGATTTGCTCTGAGCGTGAAGATCTGAACAAACTCCTGCAAGGAAAGCAAGGGCAAACAATATTGCAACAATTCTATTTCCCATTTTTCTTATCATACAAAACAACAATAACTTCATCGTATATGCATCGGGCCAGAATCAGGAAAGCCATTGCAGACAATGCCAGACCCATGTTCAAAGTGACATCGTAGGTGTAAAACAAAACAAAGGCCATCCACATCCAGAAGCTGATGAAGAAAAACATCATATATCCCTTCGTAAACGATGCAGACAAAACGACCCGGAAAAAAGTGATACGACGATGCTGCGCCCAATACGCATAAATGCTGAGCATCATCTGTGTCAACAGCACCATCAGGAAGGAAATCGCAACCGTGGCCCATCTGTTGACCTCACGTATTTCGTTCTTTCGCAGAACAGTCTCGACGGCGTATGCCAGCAACTCCACCCCAGCCATCTTGCCGAGCGGCGTGTAGTGTCTGTCATTCTCTTCCTTAATGGCGCCAAAGAGCACCAGCTTGTCCTTAATGTACTCCGGATGCAATGCTATGGAATCAGGAGACAATATGCGATATTTGCGCGGAATAAAATTGATATTGACAACGTCCGGAGTCACCTCACCCACCTTATGCCCTTCGTACATGGCCACCGTTTGGGTGATGAACGACGGCACGAGCTTCCCCTCCGCTTTTTCTCCAAGACTCAGCTGGCGTTTGATTCCTCCATAGAGGTTCCGCGGCATATTGGTATAACCCTCCGTCACGGCACCCTCTTCCTGCGCAAAGAAGGAATGTACGGTGATGGCATGGCCTATGGAATCGTTTTCGTAATCGAGCAACTTATAGGAAAACACGAGATTTTTGTGCGTCAAGGCCACCTCGGCCATCATCTCGTCGCCGACGGAGTCTTCTTTCAAACCCTCAAAAACAACATCGATGCCTATCACACGCGGCTGACACTGCTCTATCGCCTCCAATGCCGCTGCCAACTCGCGTCGGGTGTACAGATCCGACATATCCACGATTGTCACCACATCACTGGTGTCAGCTTCGTCCGTGTCCTGCAGGATATGGTAGTACACATCCGTCATCTTATAGTCCTTTATCGTCTCTGCTATCGGACTCATGAAAGGCATCTGATAGGCCGAGAAGGCAAACACCGCCACGAGCAGGAAGGCAAGGACCGTGACGATGAGATGTCGTAACAGAGACCTCACCAGGAAATACTTCTGCAGGAAGAAATGTTTATCGTTTTGCATTGTGCGACAGTTATTGGGTTCAATTCGACAAAAGCCTCCGTCTGCACGGTGTCATCTGTCGATACGCAACTGGCTCTTTATCAAATGTCCGTCAAGCCTGAGCGTTATGGAAATGCTGTTTGGCTCATCGGCTATACAATCCGAATCATCGAACGTGAGGATAAACTCTCCGTCTGCGGACTCGCATTTCAAATCCGAAGCACATTCCGACCTGAATTTTGGCTGCGTGGAACAATTGATCTTGCTTCCGCCCAAAGTCAGACGGCAGAGATATTTGGCACGGCCTATCTTCTCGGTCTTTATCGCCATCTGACTGTACAGAGCATTATATGCCTCTATCGTTTGCTTTGTCCACGACCTGCGCCTTCCGTCGATGAAGTAGTTATAAGCCGTAGTAAGCTTATCAACAGTCTCTCCGATGGTTTCTGCATCCGCGATATTATCTTTTGCCGCCTCGGCATCGGAAACCACTTTCTCCATCCTGCCCTCCAGCTCATCAAACTGTGCCTTTAACTCCTGATAATCAGCATCACTGTAGGGATAAAGCAGACAGAACGCATACTGCATCTCTCCGCTTTGCTTGTCTCGCTGCAGTTCCCAATATGAATCCGCGGCACGCGACAGTGCGATGCCCGTTAGGAAGGGCAGGTTTGCCACCCTTGTGGTGCCCTGCTCCCTGAAGCTGGTGGTCGTCTGAACATCCTGGTTTTGCGTCAGCAGCTCCGTCATCATCTCGGTGGAGTACGTGACATTCTGTGCCACTGATTGCAGTATCTGCAGTTTCACTTCGTTCAGCGTTTTCTGCTGGGCCTTCTGAAGGTCGCTGTCAACACCCGTCACCACAAGGAAACCCTGTCGCGTGGTGCCATACCACTCAGGACGCTTTTTGGCGCTACGGTCCACAATCTGCTGTGCACCGACCGACACACAGCACATCAGCAACAACACGATACACCAGTTTCTCATTGCACTGCTCTGTTTTGACTGTTATGTATGAATCTCACCAAACGACTGTCTCTCACCTTTATGGCACGGACCAGTTTCATCAGCACATCGGTGTCAGCGCTTTCGGCAAACGTACTCTGCAGTTTCAGCGTGACGGAGTTGATGGTTGTGCCGTTCACCTTGTTCTTTGCCAGAAGGCGCAGCTCTCCCTCACATGTGGTCATCGGCCTGAGTGTATTCTCTGCCGTACGCGTTTCCGTCATCACGACATCAGCGCTCACCACAAAATCCGAAGTGTCGGCATAAGCATCCGCCCTCGCCAAAATGGCCTGCACCTTTTCCATCAGTTCCTGCTTGTGGTCCGGGTTCAGCTTCGACTGCGGGACAATCTCTACGGCAAACCTCACAGCCACAGAGTCCTGTCCCGTCACCGTTGCGCCGAGCACCACACACAGCATCATGGCAATCAATATCGTTCTCTTCATCCTCTTCTCTCCTCCTTATTATTCTACTCCTCACTAATGATAATCGCTGCCTGCCCCAAACCCTTTGCCACAACCTTGGAGTTCAGCATACAGGGCTCCTTTCTCAGCTGTTTTGACAAGCGTCGTGCAAAGGAATAGGCATCCATCGGCATGCCGTTGTCGTCTCTCACGGGAATTCTCACGCTCTTGAATTTCAGCATCGTCTCGGTCGAAGCCGCCCTACTGAAACGGTGGTTCACAGTCTCCTTGGCTATGAGGGTCGTGATGATTTCCTGCAGGTTGTCATCACCGAACTCGGTGGCGAAGTTTATCTCAGCAGCCTCCGACAGCAGTACGTCGATTGTCACCTCTCTGCCGTGCTCCCTCATGTCTTCGAAGTGGCGCATCAACCGGTCGCAGAACACATCCATATGAGCCAATACGGCTTCCTCCATGAGCGTTGACAAATCGGCAGAGAACGACGGACTTCCCGTTCCCTCCGCTCCTGCCACCTGTTTGTCAGTGTAAGAATCCAGTGCCTGCAGATTGAACGTGACAGACTGTTTCGGTCCCACCCGGTTGACTTTCCATGTCAGTTGCAGCACAAGATCGGTGGCAGCCGAATTGTAGATTTCGTCGAGGGCCGACATCTGTATGCTGTTGCCCTCGGCGTCGGTGTAGAGCTTACGTTCGACGTCGTCCGAAGAGAGCGACTTCAGCGCATTCTCCAGGTTCTCCAGCGGGAAACCTCTGTCGGCCATGATGATATTTATTTTCGATATCATGTTCACGAGGTCCGTGCTGCCGTTCATTGCGGCCTTGTAGTCGGGATACGACGCGCCGCTTGCTGTCTGCATCATGAAACCGTGCTCCTGACACCATGCATTGCTGGGCACCACCATCACACTGGGTTTCATCATCTGCGCCCTGCACGGCAACAACGCCACGCAAAACATCATGAGCAGTATATGAAATTTATTCTTCATCGTTCTCTTCCCGTATTTTAAAACATATCTCCCATACCTTCTATAATCTTGTTGTCCTCAAGCAGGTGGCGCAGGTCGTCTTTCTTCACGCTTACCGTGGCGGTGATGCGGAAGTCCTTCTTTCCCGTTCTCACTACTGTCACGCTGCCATTCACAACATCAGCGTAGCGCAGAGTTTTTGCGCCGTCTCCAAAGAGCGAAGCGAAAAACTCGCGGTTCTTTTCCTCAACGCCATCCTGTCTCACGATAGGACGATAGCCGCCACACTTGGCCGAGGCCGCAACGCCTCTAAACAGCACACCGTGCAAAGCTGCTGCGCGCAGATGTTCCTCCACCCCTGCGCCGGTCTTCTTCTGCATGATGGCAACCTCCACCAGCCATGTGCCTTCAATACCGGTGCCGGCACATGTGATGGTATATTCCGGCACCGCTTCCGTCTTTTCTGCGGCCAGAGCCGTCTGCATCAGACAGCACACAATGGCAAACAGTATCGTTCTCTTCATTTTCATCCTCTTGTTTCTACTTTCCAAGCTCTCTCACCAACATGCCGGGATAGAAGTTGCCGCCACTCACAGCTTCGAACGTGGTGTAGCCCAGTCCTGCACCATCGGCTTCTTCTTCCACCGCCATGCAGCGATTATCCCATATTTTGCCAACTACGGGCTTAAGTGTGCCGCGCCGTTTGTAACTGATGCGTCCCTCCCCGTCTTCTATGCGTTCGAGCACTTCATAGCGCGACTCGGGCGAAACGCCTTCCTTCAGCCCGATGTGTAGGTGTACATCATCGTTGGCTGCCGTTTCAAATACCGGTGCCGTGATTTTAAATATCTCAAACTTCTTGCGCAACTGCACAATGTTCTCGTCAAGAGCGCGGGTAAGCACCTTAAGAAACACCTCTTCGTCCCTCTTGAGACCACGTATCACGGTCTTACTGCTTGTGGCCTCGTAGTCGCCCACATAACTCAAACGGAAAATCCCAGCATTCTTGGCATAAGCACGTCGTTTGGCCATGTCGGAGTTACCCTTGTCGAAATAGCATTGTGAATAAAATACGCCTGCAATGCTGTCGTTCCATTCCAGTTTGTAGAGATAGCTCTTCACTTTCACACGGAAGCCTGCCACCAAAGAGCTGATACCGCCACCCGACATGCTGACATTCTGTAAGTTGCCGCTACCGGAAGCAGCACCGGCCACCTGACTTGCCAATTTTAACACGGTGAATACAGACTCGATTGCATCACCCACCTTCCTCTTGTCGAAATAGCTTATGTGGTTGACAATGACAAACGTGTTGCCAATCAGCTGTTCACCGGCATCCTCCAACATTGCCCTGCCGCGCACCGTCTGCAAGGCGGCATTCACATCCTCCACCGTGGCGTTATAGTTGCCGCGCTCCTTGATGAGTTCCATGTCAAAACTGCCGTCGTTGCGATCGCGGTTGAACCACTTCGACACCAATCGCTGCCCCACCTTGTTGCGCTCCAGGAATGCAGTAATTTGGCCTTGGAGTTCTTCTTCTGTAGGGTCTCCCTCCGTACTCAAAACGCGCAGACTCAGGTTGTGGTCGTTGAAGCGGTCCGGCGTCTCAATCTTGAGCAACGTGCGGTAGATTTCGTTCGTCATACCGTAGCCAGGATTCAGGATGCTGAAAGTGAATAGCGAACTGCGATTGTAGTCCTCTATCACACTGTTCTCTGCCCTCGCCCCACACAGAGCGACAATGAACGAGAGGGAGCATATCAAGCGTTTCAGCATATCCTCATTCATTAATAGTCCCACAGCTTATCCGGGATACGGTCGCTCAGACGATAAATCCTCTTGGCCTGCGTGATGATGTATTTGCCATTCTGATCGACCCACACAACCCCCAAAGTCGCAGCGCTGGCATCTGTCAGCTCATGAGCGACCCAACTGATATGCTGCTTCTGTCCCTTGTAGTTGGGCAGAAAAGCCGTCTCACCAAAGCGATTGGGGCAACTGCTGAAGATGTCGCGCACGATAAAGGTGCCAGTTGTGTCTATCAGTCCTACGCCCGTATCTTTGACAGCACCGGCCACTCCACAGTTGAATTCCGTAACATACTTGAAGACGGCAGGTATTACCAGGTTTCCAGCCTCATCGGTATAGCCCCACAACTCCCCCACCTGCTTTGGGGTCAAACGCTGCCCCAAAAGCAAGGCGGGAAGTTGTATAAGCAATAATAAGAAAAGGCTCCTTTTCATATTACTTTACAGTGTATATTAAGGCCACAGAATCTCGGGCATTTTGTCGGGAACTGCCATAACTTGCTTGTTCTCCTGAAAGTCCTTTATATACTTCTTATTTATCGCCTTCAAGTCTTTCTCCATTTGATAGTCGTCGGGCACCTTGAAGTTGGCCTCATTGACGGGACATTCTTCAAACTCCACCAACTCTGTCGTCACGCTTAGAACAGGTGTGTTTTGTTCGCCATCAACATAGACTCCGGGAAAATACTCTGTATCATTTTTCCTCAGCAGATGACCAGGCATGGGAAATACTTCCATCGTCTTGCCATCAATGACCATGGTGCGCTGAGGTGTCTTACCTTCTTCAATCTCAAGATAGACAATATTCTCTATTGCGGGCCATCCATTCACCTCTGTTAACTCAATACCTTCAGGAATGGTTTTTGTGCCATACAGGGATTTGGTATCCAATTGGCCTGATTGTTTAATAGCAGCTGATTCAGGATCAAATTTTGTTGTACAAGCAACTTTAAGCTTGGGGAACGCAACAATGGAAAGACCGTTTTTCCAGTCTTGTATCACAATGCGGCCCATCTGCGGAACAAATACGATACTGCGATTATTCGTAACATCATAATAACCCATCAACGTCTGTTCTCCGTCGGTATAGCCCAAAACATAGCGGTTCTCTGCAGCATCCTTAAAAGCACGCTTCACGATTGTTCCGGCCATCTTCTTTGCAATCGAACGCTGGAAGCCTGAAAGCTTTGTGTTCTTGTCAATATCGGCCTTGACACGTTCTTTTGCAATCTCAATGTCTTCATTGTTTTTGTACGTACCCTTTGTGATTGATTTGTAGCTTTGTGCAACAGCGCCAAAACTCAATACTGCAAAACTAATCACCAAAACTAATTTTTTCATAGCTTTAAATTTTAAAAGGTTAATAGTCGTATTGTTTCTTTCGAGTCTGTCTCTGTCGTTTTTTTCAAGCCACTTTCGGCATGAAGACGCCACAAATATAAAGAATAATTAAGAAACAACAACTTTTATCGCACAAAAAATTAAAAAAAATATAAAAAATGAGTCAAACGTATCAAATTATATCGTATGTCTCGTTCGTCTCATTCGTCTCACAAGCAATTTCGCGAGACAACTACCCTACTTCACGTCAACTCAGCACCCATATCAACAACGCCACGATAAGGATGACGATAAAGAGCGCCGTGCCAAGGCAGCCCAGAAGATGATGCACGGCGACCTTTTCCTTCGCGGTCTGATCCCCCATCTTGGGGGTGGTTTGAGTTTGAGTCATAGAATTACACATTAATAGCGGTACAAAGATAGTGATTTTGATTAAAAAACTAACAATATTTGACAAAAATGCAGAAAAAGAGCACAACATTAAACAGATTTTTATATATTTGCGGCAACAAAGACTAAAATCGTACCGTGTCAGACACTGATATTCTTCAGATATACCTGAAATGTTGGGCCAGAGACTCCAAGATTTCACCCAACAACCGCCCCGAAAACAAAGTGGAGGTGCACCGGGAATTCACCGTCATGGACACAGCCTACCACCTCAGCTGGAGCATCAGGGACACACGGGAAACGAACACACCGCTCGAACCGTTTTTCCTGCAGAAGTTCTGTGACACACTGCACCTCCAACGCGAAGTGGAGCTCACCGAGCGCGAAGTCATCAATCCGCAAGTGCGCGCCATGCT
>JAEEGG010030027.1_pt1 | contig 10116 bp, 9 predicted proteins | sample 9134161 | NCBI WGS metagenome assembly JAEEGG01 (sample SAMN16246543, study PRJNA631951) | gut metagenome | biome: gut microbiome; feature: rumen; material: CR-attached | host: Bos | place: Iran: Karaj | collected 2018-10 | reverse complement strand
GGGTTCGGGTTCACGATAGTGCGTATAACCTTCTGCTTCACCTCGGGCTTTTTCTCGCTCACGAGCACCTCGACTTCCGTCACGGTGTCGAGTTCCTTCTCCGTCTTTACGCCCCTGTCGAAGAACAGCGCGTTCAGCACCGGCACGGCAAGGAAGAACACCGCGCTCACCGCAAAGGAGAGCACGAATGCCGCCGGGAACCGGAAATATTTAGCGAGAAAGTCGAGCACTATTCCTCTTTGTTCGCGGAAATGGAAACCTTGCGGACTTTAGCCAAATTGCATTCGTCGAGAATGTCCACCACCACGCCGTTGGGGGCGTCGCGGTCGCTCACGATAATCACGGGGCGGTCGGGCGCTTCGGCCATCATCTGGCGCAATACCGTATTCAGGGTCGAGAGGTTCACCTGTGTCTCGTTGATGTGGATTGTCCCCTGTCGCGTTACGCCAATCAATATGCTTTCCTTCGCGAGTTCCTTCGCGGAGCTTGCCTTCGGCTTCGTCACATCCACGCCGGTTTCGCGCGTGAAGGTCGACGTCACCACGAAGAAGATAAGCAAGATGAACACGATGTCGAGCATCGGGGAAATGTCTATCTTGCCGGAATCGCTAGAACGTTTACGTATGAAACTCATTTTTCCTCCTCCGCGGAACTTTCCGCGACGGAATCGGCCGGCTCTGCCGCGCCATTTTCAAACACAAAGGATTCGTACTTGAGCGCTTCGCTCCACGCCTGCTTTTCGACCTTCTCGACACAGCCCGAGAGAAAGTTGTAGGCAAGCATCAGCGGGAACGCCACGAGCAGGCCTGCCTGCGTGGTAAGCATGGCCTCGGAGATGCCGTCGGCCAGGAGTGCCGGGTTTCCGAACCCGAAAAGCTTGATGGTATCGAATGTGTGCGCCATGCCCGAGACCGTACCGAGCAGGCCGAGCATCGGTGCCAATGCGGCGCATGTAGAAATTGTCTTGAGGGAACGCGAGAGATTCACGGATATGCGGTGGCGCGTCTCTTCCATCGCGTTACGCACGGCCACGGGACCTTCTGCACGGTGGTCGCGCACGTCGCATGCAAGCGCGTAAAAGTAGCCGTAGGGCCTGCGGGCAAGTTTCGCGAACGCGACATCCTCGCCCTTCTTTTTCAGGTTGTTCCAGAACCCGCCGAACACGCCGTTCACGCTGCCGCCCTTGAGCATGAAGTAGTAGCCGTAGCGCTCGAGCATCAGGAACCAGCCGAACCACCCGATAACGAATATGGGCGCAAGCACCCATCCTCCGCGGAAGAGCACGGCCATGACGGCTTCGATTACAGATATTTCGCTTACGGTTTCCACAGGGATTCCCGCTTACTTTTCCTTGATCCAGAGCGCGTTCAGCACGGCGAGCCCGGCACTTTCCATACGGCTGCGAACGGCATCGGCGCGGTTCACGAGGAAGGTATGGAGCAGCTGCAGGGGGATTGCCACAATCAGGCCCGATTCCGTAGTCACGAGCGCGATGGAAATGCCTCCCGCAAGGAGTTTCGGGTCAGAGGTGCCATGCATCGTAATCACGTCGAAGAGTTCGATCATGCCCATCACGGTACCCAGGAGCCCGAGCAGCGGGGCGGTCGCCGCAATCACGGAAATCCAAGTGAGTCCGGATTCCAGTTTCGGGACATCGGCGGAGAAGAGTTCCTCGAGCGCCTTCTCGGCACCTTCGCGGCCGGCGTAGTTCTTGGAAAGTACGGTGCGCAGCACCTTCCCCACTTCGCCGTGCGTCTTTGCCGCAAGCGAGCGTGCCGTATCGATGTTGCCCGCCTTGAGTGCCTTCAGCACGCGCCTGTTCGCGATACCGCCGAAGCCCCTCACCATGAGCCACACAAAGCGCCAGAGGGCGATGAGCAGGCCGATGGCAAACAGCGCAACAATCGGGTACATGATGATGCCGCCGTCCTTGAAGAACTGCCTGAGCTTGTCCTTCCAGGTGGTTTCCTGGTGGTTCGCGAGTTCGGACGAAAGTTCCGTACTCAGGAGCACGTCGACCGGCACCATCACGAACGCGGAATCGTTCACGTTCGCAAACACGGTCGCGATATTCTTCTTCGCTTCGGGAGCGAGGTTTTCTTGCCAGCTGTAGGCGCGCTTCTTTTCGCCCGCAACGGGGAGCATCATTGCCGCCGCGTGCAGGCCGTGAATGTCGGCGACGTTCGCCATCTGCACGGCATACAGCCCGCCGAGGCGCATGCGGTCGCCCTGCGCGACGGCAGAGCCAAACACGAGTTCTGCCTTCTCAACGCTTGTCTCGCGGGTAAAGGCCATCTCGGCGCGGGCCGCGTCGAGCACGCCCTTCGCAATGCGGAGCGGGTCGTCCTTGTAGAGGCCCATCTCTTTCTTCACCTTGTTCTGCACTTCCACGCGTTCCGCCATCTTGAAAGGCACGCCCTGTTCCTGGAACTTCGCGAGCGTCTCAAGGCGTTCCGGACCGGCAGCCAAGGACAGGAATTCGGCACGAGCCTTTTCGGCCTGTAGCTTTACCTGGGCCAAGTCCTCGCGGGCCACGCGCACGTCCTCGAACAGGCGGGCACGTTCCGACATCAGGGCATCGACCTTCTCCTTGCTTTCCTGGTACTTGTCGTTGAACATCTCGCGTTCCTGGTTTGCCGTCTCGCGGTCCTTCCAGCGGGCGGCAACAGCCATGTCGCGCTTCTTGCGGGCTTCTTCCAGGTCGGCCTTCGCGCTGTTGAGTTCGGCGCGCTTCTTTACAGCATCTATGTCGCTTGCCTGTTGCGCAAAAGAAAGCGGGGCAAGCAGAGCCATCGCGGCTACAGCAATAACCGGCATAAACTTCATCATTCACCCTCCTTCGGGAAGGCGACCGGGATGGTCACGAGTCTCGGGGCGGTCTTCCCTTCGGCGACCTTCATCACGTCTTTCAATACGGTACGCATCGCGAGGTCGTCGGACACGTTCTTCCAGGCGTAACCGCCATCGGGAGTCCTCGAAAGCCAGAGCACGTCGTTGCCATCGTTGCTCACGAATACGGATGCAACGGCACCGTAGCGCAGGTACGTTCCCGGTACGCTGCGGGCATCCACCTGCAAAAAGCCCTTGTAGACCTCGGTCGTGTAGCCCAGGCGGATGCGGTCGTAGAACACTTCTAGCGTGCGGTTCAATGCGTCGTCCGCCTCGATAACACCCTTATGGAGCTGGTCCGCAATTTCCCTGACGCTCTTTATCGTTTCCTCGTTCCTGTAGGGGAAGTCCGACTCGAAAACAGGTACCAGAGAATCGATAACCTTCGCGAAGGATTCGTTGTACTTGGCCTTGCGGCTTTCGTACCAGCGGATGGTTCCCATCGTCTTCTGGCGAACCTCGGCAATGTGCCCGAGTTCCGCCTTCAGGGAATCGATTTCGGCCTTGAGCGTCTTGTTCTGGCTCGAGAGCGCCTGCACCTTCTTGCGCCCGACTTCGACAAATTCCGCATGGCGCTTCTTTTCGGCGTCGTGCATGTTCTTTTCGCGGGCGGTTTCTGCCTCGACCGCCTTTATCTGGCGGCGTACGCTTTCCACCGTTTCCTGGGCACCCGCCATTACGGCGACAAGCCCGATACATACGAGTAGTTTTGAGAATGTAAAATTCATATGCGAAAAATACAAAAAAGTGCCCCTAAAAAACAAATATCCCCGCATAATGGCGGGGATGAGAAAACGGATTAGGAACCGTGTCGCAGATTACTTCTTGGAATCCTTGAAGTACTGAGCAGTGTTCTTTGCACCGGCCTTCTTCAGGGCCTTGATCAGGCGGGAGTAGCCTTCGTTGGTAGCCCAGTCGAGTACGGAGTAGCCCTGGTCGCACTTGGCGTTCACGTCCACCTTCTTGTCGATGAGGAACATCATGGCGTCGTAGTTGCCGTTCTTCACGGTCCAGTGAATCGGGAGGTAGCCATCCGGGCCACGGTTCTCGAGCGGAGCGCCTGCATCGGCGAGCACCTGGAGCATGTCGACCTTGCCGGTCTTGGCGGCGATAAGCACTGCTGTGCCGAGGCTTGCCGGGTCAGCGCCTTCCTTCTTGAGCTGGTCAATGAGAAGCTTCACCACATCGGCGTTGCCCATCATCACGGCGTTGTCGAGCACGGCTTCACCGTTGCTGTTCTTGACGTTTGCCTTTGCACCGTTGTTAAAGAGGTAGTTCAACACCATCATGTTGCCCTTGTTTGCGGCAATGGCTACGGCGTTGTTACCGTTGTCGGCGATGGCATCAATTTCGAAAGAGGCCTTCAGGAACACGGTCATCATGAGCGTATCGCTGTTGAATGCGTAATTGATGAAGTTGTTTGCATTGAAAGCGATGTGATTGTTTTCGAGAGCCTTGCGGACACCCTGGGGGTCGGCTTTGGCGAGGAATGCCTGCACGGAAGCCGGATCCTTAAAGTTTACGTCGTCACCGCAGGCGACAAGGGAAAATGCAAGACCGAGACCGCAGAGTCCAAGAAGGGTTTTCTTCATTTTTTTACTCCAAAAAAGGTTTTTTTGTTCTTATGCCTCTAAAATTACACTTTTTTTAGCCAATTTATTCACAAAAAAAATTTTTTTTCCAAATTTTTTTAAATTTCTCCTCATGAGTAAATTTTTCTTTGCCTTAGCACTCGGCGCAGCCGCGATTTGCAACGCCGACACCGTCTTTATCGACAATTCTATGGCCGCCGACAACAAGAGCGACATCAACGAGTACGAAGAACGCTTTGCCATCGGCCCCTACATCGAATTCACGAACATCAAGATGGACAACGTGAACTGGGACTACACGGTTTACGGCCGCAAGTACGATATCGAGGTAAACAACACGTTCACCTTCGGCGGTACGGGTATCCTCCCCTTCAACAACTACGTCGGCATCTACGCAATTCTCGCCTACCAGTTCCTGGGCGTTTCTTACAAGGACAGGAACCTCAAGGAAGCCTACGCGGTACAGGAAGCGATGGAAATCGAATACGACGGCTGGAACGTGCCCGTCGAGAAGGACGACATCGAGGGCCACCACAAGATTCACATCGCGCTCGCACAGATTGGCGTGGATTTCGGCGTCCCGCTGTACAGCAGCTACAACTACCAGTTCATGTGCAAGCTCTACGGTTTCGTGGGCGGCATTACCGGCAAGACGTTCTTCCAGAACGATTCCAAGTACTTGGCCCCCGCCATCTGGGGCTACACCTACGGTGCTGGCCTGCGCGTCGCGTTCCATGCCTTCACGCTCGCCGGCGGCATCCGCAACACGCACGAATACTTCCACACCTACTACGAGCAGCCCATTTCGGACAAGAAGGAAAACGAGGAGTTCATGCTTGACTTCGACGCCTTCCTCCAGCCCTACGTAAGCCTCACGATAGACCTGTTCTAGACAGCCTTTATTTATCGGCTTTTTTGCATTAATACACGGGCAACAAAACCCGTGTTTTTTATTCCGAAGACACATGTTAATCGCTTACGCTTGCGTAAGCGCGAGGCAAACTCTGTTTGCCGAAGTTTATATTGTGTTTCCGGGAGGGTCTTAGGGAGGGCGTAGCCCTCCCTAGTCGCTTAAGGTTTTTTAATCTTAAGCTTATCGCCGGGCTTGATCTTTGTATCCTTGAGCCCGTTCCATTTCATTATGTCTTCCTTGGTCGTCTTGTAGCTCTTCGCTATGTCGAACAAGGAATCACCCTGCTTCACCGTGTAGGTGATGAATTTTTCCGCCTGTGCGCCGGAATTTTCCTTCGAGGCAGGTTTTGCAGCACCCTTCGCCCCACGCACCACGAGCGTATCGCCCGGATAGATATTCGAGTTGGTTAGCCCGTTCCAGGCCATCAGGTCATCGACCGTGCAGGAGAACTTCTTCGCGATGTAGTAGAGGTTGTCGCCTGATTCCACCACATAGGTATTGCCCTTCGTAGGCGTTACCTTTTCGGTAGCCTTCTTCGGTTTTTCTGCCTTCTTGTCGTCCTTCTTGGTATCGGCCTTCGGTTCTGGCTTTGCAGGCTTCTTCGGCGGCGTGTATGCCGGAATTACAAGGGAATCGCCGATGGTAAGCCTGCGGATAAACCCGCTGTTCGCTTCCATCAGGAGGCGCGTGGGTATGGAAAGCGCCTCGGCAATGTTCGCGTAGGTATCACCCGCGCCCACCACGTAGCGTTCCCCCTTCTTGAGGGTAATCTTCTTCACTTCGCCCGCGGGCTTGAGTTCGGGTTTCGAGACGAAAATCGTATCACCGGGTTTTACGACCGCGCTCGGCTCCATCTGGTTCCATGTACGCAGGGATTCCTGCGAGACGCCGAACTGGCGGGCAATGGATGCGAGGTTGTCGCTCAGTTCCACCACGTAGGTGCGCACCTTCATGGGCTTCTTGCCCGATGACTTCTTCGGGATCACCTTGATCGGAATCAGGAGCGTCTTGCCCTGGCGCACGCGGTCGTTCTTGAGGTTGTTCGCAAGCTTGAGCTCGGTGACGGTGATGCCGTACTGCTTGGCAATCACCCCCAGGTTTTCGCCCTTCTTGACCCTATGTTGGTGCCAGCTGGAGAACGTGTTCTTCTGCATGCGGTCATACCCCTCGACAAAAGCGGAACGGGTACCGAACGGCAGGCGCAGCAGGTAAGAATCCACGTTGGGCGGCGTACACCACATCACAAGTTCCATATTGAGCGTGCGGAGCGTATCTTCCGGGACCTTCAGGAGTTTCGCCACTTCCTCGAGCGAGAAGGAGTCGAATACCGTTACGGTATCGAATTGCGGGCGGAAAGTCTGCTTCACTTTTATATCGTACTGTTCCGGGTAATGCCCGATGACCATCGCAGCAAGGATACGCGGAACATAGTGCATCGTCTCCTTCGGGAGTTCCAAATCCCAGTAGGTCACGGCCTGCGTGGTATCGTGCGTGGAATCAGCCTTCCACTCACGAATTTCGCGACGGATACGGCCTTCGCCGCAGTTGTAGGCCGCCATGGCCAAAAGCCAGTCCCCAAATTCATTATACAGGTAAGAAAGGTAGTTGAGCGCGGCCTCGGTAGCAAGTTCCGGGTTGCGGCGCATGTCGACCCAGTAGTCAACGCTCAGGCCGTAGCGCTTGCCCGTTTCTGGGATAAACTGCCACAGGCCCGATGCCTTCGCACGGCTGTATGCCTTCACCTTGAAGCCGGATTCCACGAGGGAAAGGAATATGAGGTCGCGGGGCATGTTGTGCTCGTCAAGCTTCGCGTAAACAAGCGAATCGTAGGCGGTCTTGCGGCTCAGTGACCCTTCGGTAAAGCTCTTCGCCTTCGAGGTGAGGTAGAATACCTCCTGCAACACGCGCTCGTTGAACTTGACGGGTAACGTAAACTCGTTCACGTCGAGGGAATCGAGCTGGTCCTCGAGGCTCGTGAGGGAGGCACTGTCGGCAAGGACGCTTTCGTCCTGGAATATGCCGTCGAGCGGGCCTTCGTCGGCTCCCGTCACTTCGTTGGGGTAAACCTCGTCGAGCGCACGCACCAAAAGCACGGACATCTTGAGCCTGTAAAGGGAATCCTCCTTCGGGCTCACGTTCGCGTAGGTAGAATCAAAATGTTCGGTAACAAGATTACGGAGAGAGCGGTTCAGGTAGCGGCGAGCCTGGTTCCATTCCTGGTTGTCCATCGCCTGAAGCGCGTACTGGTAGTTTTCCCACGAGGGGCGCATCGCAAGCGAATCGGAAACCTTGAACCGGAGCGACCATTCAGCAAAAGACAACGTATCGCTCACAGGCGCTTCTTGCACCTGCACGTCGGCAAGTCCATTTGAGGCCTGGTTCGGAGCACAGGCCAGTAGCACGGATGTCGCCAGGACGGCTATGGAATAGCCGGCAAGCCTACGCCAGCATATCACTGGTCGTAATCCAGGTCTTCGGCGTAATCGGACCAAATCTGGTCACGCTTGAAAGAAGGCTGGTCGAAGTCAACTTCTTCGTCCACGTCTTCTTCTTCCTCAATTTCTTCTTCTTCCTCTTCGTTAGGAAAAGGCATTGGGGCATCAAAACCATCACCTTTGGGGCGGCGACCACAATGATAGGCGAACTGTAACATAATACCTCTTGTTTCAGTTTAACACACGCGCCATGCCATAAAGGATCACTCCGCACATCACGAGGGCGGCAACCATCTGGAGAATGATTATCACGCGGTTCACGCGATAAGCCTTCTGCGCCTTCCTGTGCCACGCGGGTAAACCCTGATTATGTCTTGACGTGAGACTCACGGAGGCAAATATATACATAAACTTGAAAAAGCAACAAGAAAAATCAAAAAAAAGTTAAATTTTTTGAGGATTATGAAGAAAATCCTGCTTTCACTGCTATTTATAGCCCAAATCCTGTACGCCCAAATTGGCATCGGGCAGGATATGGAGGGAGTCCGCGTACCAACCGCGAACACCTTGACCCAGGGTTACTTCTTCATTTCGGGCAGCTACGAGGCTGTAAGCGACGGTCACGCCCTTGCCATGAATGGCTACACGACCGACGGCGGAACCGATGTTACGTTGCTCGACAAGAACACTCCCTCCTCGGGCGGCTCGCTCACGCTCGGCTTCGGGGCCACCGACAACCTAGAACTCACCCTCATGCTCCCCCTCTACTACGAAGGAACCATCGACGGGACAGAACTAGACGGATTCGGAGCAGGCGACCTTTACTTAGGATCCAAGTATTCCTACCCCATTCCAGGTGTGCCAGTCAGTCTCGCATTTGTTAGCGGCATTACCATTCCTACGGGCGCAAAGGACGTCGGGTTTAGGCCCAGGCACCAGTGGTTTATCTACGATGGTCGCGAGTCCAGTGCCTTCACTGCCGGCAAGTGGGGCTTGTTCCTAGAAGGTGTGGTATCCGTAAATATCTTCGACTATGTTTACTGGAACAGCTATGCGGGCTATTTCCACGTACTGAACGCAAAAAACTACACCGTGGTCTGGGGTTCCGGGTTCGAGATATTCCCGAAGAAAATGGTTTCGGGCGTGCTTGAAATGACGGCCGAGACATCGCTGTTCCGCGACAATCCCGTCAAGGAACTCATGAACGATGTGTTCCGCGTAACACCTGCAGTCAAGATCCACCTGCCCGACATGCTCAACCTAATGCTCGGTATGGACGTGGGTTTCGATTTCGTGCGCAAGGCGACCTTCGACAACAGCATAGAGATAAACCGGCGGTACGAAGACAAAACACTCAAGTACAACATTCGCGGTACACCCGAGTTCGCGATGGTACTCGCCATTACGAAGACCATCGACTTTAGCCGCAAGGATACCGACAACGACGGTGTTATAGACCGCCACGACCTGTGCCCAAACACCGAACTGGGGGTCGCGGTCAACACCAGGGGTTGCCCCGTGGATAACGACCAGGACGGCGTGCTCAACATTTTCGACAACTGCCCCGAGACCCCGCGCGGCGTAATCGTAGACTATTTCGGATGCCCCGTAGATAACGATGGTGACGGCATTCCTGACTATCTGGACCAGTGTCAGGCGACGCCCAAGGGTACGGCAGTCGACAGCACCGGATGTATGCGCGACAGCGATGGCGACGGCGTGGACGACAACCATGACAAGTGCCCAAATTCGCTTTCGAGAGACAAGGTGGACGAGGACGGCTGCCCGCTCGACGATGACCACGATGGCGTATTGAACGATCGCGACGAGTGCCCGCATACCCCGCGCGGATACTCTGTCGACCTTCGCGGGTGTCCGCTCGACTTTGACCACGATGACGTTCCCAACGATATTGACATGTGCCCGAACAGCGTCGAGGGCGAAATTGTGGACGAGGACGGCTGCCCCGCCGACAACGACCGCGACGGCGTTGCCGACAGCAGGGACAAGTGCCTCGATACGCCGAGAGGATTCCCGGTCGACGAGAACGGATGCCCGCGCGACCACGACGAGGACGGCGTGCCCGACGCGCTCGACAAGTGTCCGAACTCGCCCGCCCGCGCTCCCGTGGATTCTGTCGGATGCCCGATTGACTCGGACAACGATGAGGTGTACGACTATATGGACAAGTGCCCGGGAACGTTCCCGAACGTGATTGTCGGGCGTGACGGTTGCCCGCTGAACTCGAAGAACAACCTGAACTCCATCGCCGCGCTCGTGAAGTTCA
>JAEEGG010030025.1_pt1 | contig 10117 bp, 7 predicted proteins | sample 9134161 | NCBI WGS metagenome assembly JAEEGG01 (sample SAMN16246543, study PRJNA631951) | gut metagenome | biome: gut microbiome; feature: rumen; material: CR-attached | host: Bos | place: Iran: Karaj | collected 2018-10 | reverse complement strand
GCAGCCCGGAGACCGCATCCTCAAGGTGGACGAAAAGAATATAGCCGGCGTGAAGTTCCCTCAGGACAGCATGGTTCGCAAGATGCGCGGCCCGTCCGGGTCGAAAGTGACCATCACCGTCCTTCGCGACGGCGAGACAGTGCCTTTCGAGATCACCCGCGGCAAGATTCCCATGAACAGCCTGGACGCGGCATTCATGGTGAACGATACGACAGGATACCTCCGCCTTAGCAAGTTCGCCCGCACGACATATGAAGAAGTTGCCAAGGCAAGCGACAAGTTGGTCGCCCAGGGGATGAAGCGTATGATATTCGACCTCCGCGACAACGGTGGCGGCTTCTTCGACCAGTCTTTCCTTCTCGCGGACATGTTCCTTCCGAAGGGTGCAGGTGTGGTTTATCTGGAAGGCCGTGCGCAGCCGCGCCAGGATTTCAACGCCACCGGCCGCGGCAAACTTCAGGACGTGGAACTCGTGGTGCTGATAAACGAGAATTCGGCATCTTCCAGCGAAATATTCGCGGGAGCCATCCAGGATAACGACCGAGGAACCATTGTAGGCCGCCGTTCCTTCGGCAAGGGCCTGGTGCAGGAGCCACTCTATTTCAACGACGGCAGCGGCCTGCGGATCACCGTGGCGCGCTATCACACACCTTCCGGCCGATGCATCCAGAAACCCTATTCCAGCGGTGAGGAGTATGCATACGACCTCTACTATCGCTACCGCGACGGCGAGATGCTAAGCGCTGACAGCGTGAAGGTAGACAAAAGCGAGGAATACCACACGGTTGGCGGACGCACTGTCTACGGAGGAGGTGGGATAGTGCCGGACGTGTTCGTGCCAATCGATACCACCCGTGCCTCCGACTTCTACCTTGCCTGCAACAAGAAGGCTACTGCGATGCGCTTCGCCTCCGCCTATTTCGATTCTCACAAGGCCGAATTGCAGAAGATAGATGATTACAAGAAGCTGGAGCGATACCTCGATTCCGCCGGCCTGGAAAGCAGGTTCCTCGCCTTTGCTGCATCCAAGGACGAACTCCGTCCGAAGTCGGCGGCGGAATGGGCGAGCGAGAAGTCTTATATGATGACCTCCGTCCGAGCGCTGGTAGGGCGCTATTCCAAGCTCGGAGACGAGGCGTTCTACCATATTTACTTGGCGATTGACAATGTATTCGAAGTAGCATACAAATTATGAAACTGGACGGAAGACGCGAAAGCAGCAATGTAGAAGACCGCCGCGGGATGCGTGGCGGCACCGTGGGGCTCAGCCTTGGCGGTGTTCTGGTCGTAGGCCTGATAACCCTCCTGATGGGAGGTAACCTCGGGGATGTATTGAAGAACGTGGAAAGCAGCGGGGGAATCGGCTCGCAGGCCGCCCAGACCCGTGAATTCACCGCCGAAGAGGAAGCCCTTGCCAAATTCTCCAAGCAGATCCTCGCCAGCACCGAGGATGTTTGGAGCGCTTATTTCAAGGCAGCGAAGATAGGTGCCTACCGGAATCCCACTCTCGTTCTCTACACGGATGCTACTGCCACTGGCTGCGGCACGGGCCAGGCTGCCATGGGCCCCTTCTACTGCTCTTCCGACCAGAAACTATACATCGATCTCAGTTTCTTCTCGTCAATGAAAAAACAGCTTGGTGCAGACGGTGACTTTGCATATGCCTATGTGATTGCCCATGAGGTCGGACACCATGTGCAGAACCTTCTTGGCACTCTGGGGAAGGCGCATCAGCAGATGGCCCGTATGAGCAAGACGGACGCCAACCGTATGAGCGTACGAATTGAGCTGCAGGCCGATTTCTATGCTGGTGTATGGGCCCATTACGAGAAGCAGATGTTCAGTTCCATAGAGAAAGGCGACCTGGAAGAGGCCGTGAACTGCGCATCCGTCATTGGGGATGATTACTTGCAGAAGAAATCCCAAGGCTATGCGGTGGAGGAATCCTTCACCCACGGCACGGCCGCCCAGCGCATGCGCTGGCTCAAAAAGGGCATGGATACCGGAGATATCTCCCAGGGCGACACTTTCAGCCTGAGGGACAGCCAGTTATAGCATCTTCTTCCCGAACAGATAGAATTTCTGGTCGCCGAACCACAGGACTCCTTCTCCGCGCAGCGCAGTGTAGCTCGTGTAGAAGGAGTTTCCCGTATCCCTCGGAGAGAAAAGCACGCCCTTCGAGAACCACACGGGCTGATGCGCTCCCGGCACGAAAGATCCGTCCAGGCGGTAGAGCGGCCCGCGCATCTGATACGAGGTCATCCCGTTGAAATCGAAGGTGTCGTGCACCATCAGGAAGTAGCGTCCGCTCCTTGCTTCGGGTCCGGCGTAGTCGTAGATGGGGCAGGGGGAGCGCGGGTGCAGGATAGCGGGGCCTCCGTCGCGCATGCGGAGTATCTCCGGGCGGCTCCAGTGCCGGCCATCATCCTCACTCACGGCCCAGACAGGATGCCCGAGCGACGAGCGCATCACCGCGAACAGGCGTCCGTCCGGCAGGCCCACGATGCAGGCTTCCTCTATCGAATGCGCCTCCCTGGCTACGTAGGCCACGTCGTTTTCCACTTTCGAGCCATCGAAGGCCTCGTCCCCGGTGTTGAAGAAGGATATGCGGATGTCCCGGATCTCGGGGTCCTCGTCTATGTTCTCGTACTGCCAGAACTCCACCCGGCTAACGTCGCTTCGGTCGTAGCGCGAGCATCCGGCCAGATACTTCCCGTCCTGCCCCAGGCGCAGCGGCCTCTGCCACATGCACCACACCGGGGGGATGTTGGGATCGGCCGGATCCTCCTTGAAACGGATGGGGAAGGGGATGGTTTCGGTGGGGGACCAAGTCTCCCCGCAGTCATCTGAATATCGCCCGCAGAGGGTTCCGCAGAGGTGTTTCTTGAGGGTGGTTTCCTGGTTCCAAAGGCAGTAGAGACGTCCGCTTTTGCTGAGCATAGGCTGCTGCCAGGCTGCCACGGGCTTGGGATCGGCGAGGGTGGGGGAGCCGGCGAGAATCTTCGGTTCAGTCCATGTCTTGCCACCATCTTCGCTTCTGGAGAACACTACGTGCTCATCGTTCGCAGCCTCGAAGGAACCTTGCGTCCAGAAGGCATAGAGAAGGCCGCGGGCATCATCCTGCAACACATGGAAATGGTCGTTGAAGGTGTCCCCGGTCTTGGTGATATCGCGTTCGGACTCGCTCCGGGGCTGTTTGGGCACGTAGACCGTGAAGTCGTGCGGGATGACGTCGATGTTGGTTTCCGGGAACAGATAGTGCCAGTAGAAGTGTTCCGGCCAGCGTTGGCGGTAGTTCCCGGTATCGGTGAAATGCTTTTCCAGCGCCTCGTCGGCGGTGGCGTAGCGGTGGCAGGATACCGGAGACTGCGTGAAGACCGTCCACTGGCTCTGGCTGGCCGCATCCTGGTTAGGGAATCCCACCCATATCACAGTGCCGCTTTTTGGAGGGAAGGCCGGGTTCATGGTAAAAACGGTGGTGAGGACCGTGTTCTTATTGTAGATTGGCGCTTCGGTCAGGAGTTGGGAAAGATGCCTGCGATGGAACTTGTGCATGGGCTTGCGGGAGAATGCATCGGCTTGGAAGTCCCCGAAGAACGTGTTCTGGGCAAGGGTGTGACGCTTGATGTTATGGCTGTCGGTAAGAGTTGCCGGATCTGCGTAGGCCTTGCGGAAGCTGAAAGCGCCGTCTCGCCTGGGCTTATACCATCCACGCTTGCGCGCGTACTTTATTATGTCTTTGCTGCCGAGGAAGTTGACGGTATCCTTCAGGTTGATCTCCCCGATGGTGTAGTAGTTGGGGATGGTTGCGATTTCGTCGTCCGGCACGCGCTGCGCTACCCAATGCTTGCCTTTCACAACCGCTACAATCCAGCCTTCCTTCTGGTCGGCCACCAGGTATGAGCGCCCGGAATCCGCATAGCCGTATCTGTTTATGAGCGAACCGATTATGTGTACCGCCTCGCGGGCGCTGCGGGCTTTCTGGATTGCCGTCGTGCGTATTTCGTAGATTAGGCTTCCTGTGGCTCGATCTTCACGGGACTTACACTGGTCGGACGCGATGCACACCCCATATTCGTTGGCATAGCTGTCGCCGCTTGCCTGCCCCGGGAATTCGAACCACAGGTATGCCACGCGGTCTTTCGTTGCGGGCACGTTGTAGATGTTGAGCATCTGTTCGCCCCACTGATCTTCATTGTGGCCAAGGTAGACGTATCCGTCGGTGGTCGCGTTACGCCCGGCTATTATGCCGAAGCACAGGATGGATATGAGGAGGGTGTGCATAGTGGTTTCGCTGCTGGTTTTCCCAAAGATAGTGATATTTTTCATATCCCTCTCTGTCCTACGGGATTCCGTTGCGTAGGGGCCCATGTCTTTGTCGCCCTAGTGCTGTTAACGTCCGGTTTTTACGGACGTTGACGTCAAATAAGGCTGAAAATGCTTTTGACGTCCTTGTTTTCGGGACATTAACAGCACCTGAAAACCCTGAGCGCCTCAGCGCGAACGGCGGAGGCCGGGGAGATAGGAAGGAGAGGGATTCCGCTCCCTTCGCTCGTAGTGAGTGATAATAACCTTATGGTTTTGGCAGTTTCTGGTATCTAATAATATAATGATGTCCACCTTCTTAAGGATTTGATAGTTCTCGGCGATTAATTCTGCTTTCTTGTTTCTTATGCGTAAGTCATTCTCAGTTACAAAAATGGACTGGCCACGTCGACCACAAGGCTATGAAACCCTACTTAAACATTGCCGAAAAGTTCATGGTTGAGCAGATGGCCATCTTTGAAAAGAATTTGAAGGTATAATCCGGAATAATCCTTAAATTTGTCAAGTATGAAGGATTTTCGCACATACATTCTTGGCCTATGCGGCAAGAAAGAAGGATCCGAGCTTGAATTCAAGGGAGCCAAAGGCGGCTTCCCTGGTAGCTTCTGGGAGACGTATTCCGCTTTTGCCAATACCGCTGGTGGTATTATCGTATTGGGCATCACCGAGAAGAATCATCGCTTTAAGCCAGATGGTTTTGGCGAGGATGCTATCGATAAATACAAGAAAACGTTTTGGGATTGTGCGCATAATCCGCAGAAGGTCAGCGTTTGTCTGCTTAGGGAAGAAGATGTCCTTATAGATAATTACTCCGATGGCTCTTTCATCCTGGTTTTCAAGATTCCCAGAGCTCCGTATGATGCCAAACCCGTTTACATAGATGGCAATCCGAAGAATGCTTATCGCCGTAATCATGAAGGGGATTACCTTTGCACGCAGTCTGAGATAAGCCGGATGTATGCGGAGTCCGACGTTTTAGCTCATCCGTTGGATTCAACGATTCTCAAGAACTACTCTCTTGAGAAAGATCTTGATCAGGCGTCAATTGATCAATACCGTCAGTTATTCCGTAATAGTCAACCCAGTCATGCTTGGGTAAAATTGGATGACATGTCTTTCCTAAAGAAGATAGAGGCGTATAAAGAAGACCGTGAGACAGGGGAAAGTGGCTTTACTCTTGCCGGCATCTTGATGTTCGGTAACGAGAATGCCCTGCATGATGCCGTTCCAAACTATTTTGTTGATTATAGAGAGAAGATGTCTTCTGACCCTCGTGTACGATATACGGATCGCCTTTATCCGGACGGCACCTGGGAGCCGAATCTCTTCCAATTCTTCACTAGGGTGATTCAGAAGCTTTACCACGTTATTCCGGTGAAGTTCAAGCTTGAAGGTGATGGTAGGGTAGATGAGACGCCAGCTCATGAATCGCTACGCGAGGCTGTTTGTAACTGCCTGATTCATTGTCAGTGGCGAATGTTGGAAGGCGTTGTTATTGAACGTTATCCAGACCGGCTATACTTCTCGAATCCCGGTACGATGCTCGTTCCTGTTGAGGAATTCTTTGAAGGAGGGCATTCCATTTGCCGAAACCGAATTCTTCAGAAAATGTTTATCGTCTTCGGCCGTGGAGAGCGATTGGGCAGCGGTGCTGATATTATTCGTCAGGGTTGGCGGGAGAACGGATGGCCAGAGCCAGAGATACATGAGCACTTTGGGGCGAATACCGATAGGGTTGAATTGACCTTACGTTTAGGTACTGTTTCCGTACTGAATCCGGAAAGTAAGGAAAGAGGTAAGGAAACAAGTAAGGAAAAGATCAAGGCTTTGATGCGGGAGAACAAATTCATCACCATAGGGCAAATGGCCCAAAAACTCCAGATGTCTGAAAGCGGTATTGAGAAGGCAATCCGAGTCCTTCGCAAGAATGAAGAAGTTAATCGTAAAGGTGGCCGATTTGGTGGTGAATGGGAAGTGCTTAAATAATGTAACAGAGGCAAAAAGACAAAGCTAACTAATACTAAAGGAAATCAATATGAAGCAATCGACGAATGCTATTAAAGCAGTATATGAGGACCGCTTCCAACAGTTTTTAGAACAAATAGGAGTCTACGATAGGGTTGTCTCTGGAGTAGAAAAGTGCAAGTTTTGTGGCCGTGAGATATCTATGGAGAATATTGCATCTGTTTTTCCTGAGAGCGGATCTATTAAATTTGTTTGTGATGATCCAGGTTGTATCATCAAAATGAATAACTACTTCAACGAAAAGGTATGATCAACGTTACTATCATTATTCCCATTGGTTTTGTATGCCTCGTGGCTGGCGGTGGTATTGTTTTGTTTTTTGTAAAACATCCGGAGGTTCTTGATAAGTGGTTATCTCTATTATTCAAGCTAATTAAGTTCCTATGGAAGGGCGCAGATAAACAGATTGTTAAATATGGTATTCAATCAACGATTAATGGCTATGTCGCTAAACTAAACAAAGAAGTCCCCAATCTTGATGCTCAAAGAGTTGAAATAAAATGGATAGATGATAATATCACACCTGAACAGTTTTTAAAATCTGGGGCCCTTGTTCTTAGGATGCATAAGAGTACCAATAAGAATATAAACATTGTCAACGCTACATACACATTCGTTTCTCATGAAGTCGTAAAAAAAGCAAAGACATATTTGGCAAACTATCAAAAAGACGCGATAGACTTATTTGTATCTTACAAAGTCCTTGAACGTGCAGGGCATGACTTGATGGATGCCTTTGTACAAGAGTATTTAAGAGGAGGTCTTGAAAAAGAATCGATTGATAAGTTATATTCAAAATTTGAAAGGATTGACAATAGTGGGCTTTTCTTCCCTGTATTTATTACAGAAATGACTTTTCTCGGAGAAAAGATATTTGGGAAAGGTGTTGCCCATGCAAAAATATATAAGGAAGTCGATGATCTTATTTCTTTCCTTCTCAATTTGTCTAACAGAAAAACTGGAGAGTATTCTACCTTGGAACATGGGGGAGAGTATTCCAAGTTTGCAATAAGAATCGTCGGTAAGCAATATAAAATAGAAGATGAAGGGAAACGCGTTTACGTGAACAATATACACAAGATAACCCAACCCATTGAGACTCTTTATTTAATAGGGAACTCCTACAATAGATCGTTTATTGATGATGTTTGTAATGATTTATTAGTTGATGATAAGTGGGAAGTGTTTCATAGAACAGCGACTAACGCTATTCTTAGGACACGTGATGGTGAACAGTTTGAAGTAAACAATTATATTACTACGCTAAGGAAAAGAGCAATTCAGGTTGTGACACGCAATTAAAGAATATGCGGACTTTCTATGAGCAAGGTAAGTCAGGAGAAATTGAAAGAGCTTCTTCCTGATGAAGAGGGAATGAAGAAGTTTATGTTACTCTTTAACACCTCTCGCACAATGATTGTAATAAGGAGGAATCATCTTATGCGATAGGGTTAGAATGTGTGGCCGTCTGCGAAGATTTTGCTATATTTGCCTATTGTACTATTAAGACTACCATGTATTCTATTGACCTATTTTCTGGCTGTGGAGGAATGAGCCTAGGCTTCAAGATGGCCGGTTTTCATTCTATTCTGGCTTCAGACATTGATGAGAATTGTGAAAAGACGTTCACATACAATTTCCCCAATACACCGTTTATAAGGAAGGACATTTCCGAGATTACTAAGGAGGAGGTAGACTCCCTTATTGGTGACAAGCAGCCGGATATCATCATTGGCGGTCCTCCTTGCCAAGGGTTTAGCCTTGCTAACAAGAACCGGAACAAGATTAAAGATGACCCGAGAAATAGACTGTTTTACCAGTTTGTAAAGTTTATTGACTGGTATTCCCCAAGGGCTTTTGTGATGGAGAATGTGAAGGGCCTCCTATCAATAAAGAATGGAGAAGTTATAAAGACTATAGTTGAGGAGTTTGAGGAAGCCGGTGCTGGTGACAATGTGAGAAAGCAGGTTCTGTGTGCCAAAGATTATGGCGTGCCACAGTCCAGAGAGAGGGTTATCATTATTGGCATTAGAAAAGACCTTGATATCATCCCCACATTTCCCGTTGGTAAGGGTAAGGAGGTTACAGTAGATATGGCCATCTCAGATTTGCCTCTTATCAATTCAGGTGAAGGTGAGGAAATCGCATCATACACATTGCCTGCCACCAACGCATACCAGCGAGCAATGAGGAAGGGAGCCAAGTTGGTGTATAACCATGTCGCAATGAAGCATACCCAACGCCTTATAGATAGGTTTAATGTTATAAAACCAGGGCAGTCATTGGTGGATGTGTGGGATACACACGGAGCGGTTAAGAGAGGTGCTCCCTCCGAGAAGTCTTCAACCAAGTTCTCTCAAAATAACCAAAGAGTCTTTGGAGACCGGCCTGCACCAACCATAGCAGCTTCTTTTCAGAGTAATTTCGTTCATCCGCACTTAAACCGCAATTTTACCGCCAGAGAAGGTGCTAGACTACAATCATTCCCGGATACCTTCGTGTTCCAAGGGATGAGGACCAAGATGAGTTGGGAGAAGGGGCTCAGCCAGTACCAGCAGATAGGAAACGCTGTCCCTGTTCTTCTTGCAAAGGCAATTGCGGATAATCTGATTAAACAAATATAGTAGACTATGGCCAGCGAGGATATCGAGTTTGTATTGACTTACATCAATTCAAAGAACAATGTTTACCATCAGCTATGTCACGCCTCGAACTTACTTGGTAAGTGGCATTCCGACTTGAACAGTAAGCAGACAGATGCGTTATTCGACATCCTTAATTGCTACTACGAGTATCTTCGGGGAAACCTCGACCTTAAGGGTTTCTCAAAATCGGTGGTCTATAAGCGGGTGGAGTTGTTAAACAACTATTACAACTTCTTTTATCAGAACTCCTATGACAACACTTTCACTTCACAGGGGAAACTTCGCCCCACTATCTTGGAGGAGTTTATGTTTCTCCTTTTTCAGGACTATGTTAACCACTTGAAAAAACGCTTTGGGGATGAAGATGATGTGATTGATAGTGGTTCTGCGAAGGCCTATACCAACCTGTACTTTACTTCCGGTAGTTTCCAGAACTTTGTAAATAGTCCGACAATAGAAATCAATGTGAAGGACCAAGATTTTGCGATATACAGAAACTTCAAACTAACTCTAAACAACAAGACCCGGGAAATAAAAATACCTATCGTTGCTGTTGAGAACAAGACTTATATAGACCGCACTATGTTGGAAGGGATAATGTCAACAGCCGAAAAGATAAAGACGGGAAACCCCTATGCACTATTCATTACGGTCTCCGAAAACTATGATGTAGATTTGAACGTTGACCCAGCGTACTCTCGTATTGACCAGATATATGTGTTGCGCAAGTGCAAAAGAAAGGAGGCGTGGGCTGATATAGACCCGTCAGTTGTTTGGCGGATGTTCTCCGAGGTGCGGGCCCATATTGAACGGCCGTGGTCTGATGTGGAGCATAAAATGAGGAATGAGGGAGTGATAATATAACGAATAGAAGATGCCGCGACCAAGTGGCATTTTTCTTGGCCCTCTCTCACCTAAAGGATTCCGATTCCCATGAGCGCACCAGCGCGAACGGCGGAAGGTAGGATAGCGCGGTGAGAGAGGGATTCGAACCCCCGGTACGTTGCCGTACACCTGTTTTCGAGGCAGGCTCCTTCAACCACTCGGACATCTCACCTGGTGAAAGGGACTGCAAATATAGCAATTAATCCGCAATCCCAAACAACTTACATCTTCTTCAC
>JAEEGG010030020.1_pt1 | contig 10118 bp, 8 predicted proteins | sample 9134161 | NCBI WGS metagenome assembly JAEEGG01 (sample SAMN16246543, study PRJNA631951) | gut metagenome | biome: gut microbiome; feature: rumen; material: CR-attached | host: Bos | place: Iran: Karaj | collected 2018-10 | reverse complement strand
TGAACACCAAGAAGTGGATTTCGTTTCATTTCCTCAATGATGTCATCATCAAGCAGAGTAAGGTTTGATAAGACATTGACAGACATGTCGCACTCCCTACAACTTATAAGAAATTCCCTGAATTGTGGGTGTAACATAGGCTCACCGCCACTTATTGTGACATGCTGAATTTTCAAATCTTGGCATTGTTTAATCAAATCAAAGAACATGGCTGGAGCCATGACTTGATTTTTATATTCGTGAGGAATATAACAATGGACACATCGCTCATTACACTTACTCACTATCTCTATATGAACGCTAACGGGAAAAGGATTGTCACCAAATCTCTTCTCAAAAAAAGTTTGAGTCGTAATTGTTGAATTATTGGTCGCATTTACTCCTATTGATTTATTTCCGACTTCGTGCGGAATAGAGCAACAAGAATTTGCTCTACATTCGTCTACCGATTCGCCAGTTATAATAAAACCAGCTTCTGACAAAGACTGTAGTAATGCTTCAACATCACATCTCAACTGATTTATATCGACATCAACAAATTCATTCATTGCCCTATCCACGATTTCTTGTAGAGAGAGAGGCTTTTTTTCAAGGCAAGACAATATAACGGCACCACTTTCAGATACAATTTTATCTCCCAACACAAATGATGTATTGGAAAAATGGTATCCGAAATTACGGTTGTCTGTTATATAACCGAAGTCTCCGTAATTACGGAAGATAACATCGGGTTTGATTTGATAGTATTTCATATATAAAATAATAGTCAGACGATATTATGCATATCGTCTGACAACTTTTAGCGTCCGCCAGGTCCTGGAGGATTGCATGGTCTGCCACAAGGCCTTCTGTTAGGACGACAATCTGCCATCTTCACAGTGCTTTGGGCCAGCAATGTTGGAGTTTGATATTTCTTCATACTCAACTTTTTTAGGCCACGAAGGCAATTAATACTCTCCCCTTTGGGGGCTTAACTAACACTGACCATTCTCTCTTATGATACAAGACAATGGTACTACATATTACAGAACAAATAATGTGCCAAATATGAATCTGCTAAGATGATGGATAATATTTAATTGCAAAGATATGACAAATTGTCATAGTTCCAATTAAATAATTATAGGACAGTAATAATTAATCATCTCAGCTTCAGAAGGGTGAACGGAACTCGGCTCGGACGATGAATAGAAAACAGGGTTACTTACTGCTCCATCTCGACCTGATGCGCAACCTCTACCTATTCCGTGGCTACGGCAAAGATGCACTGCTGCTCTCGGTACTAGCTTACAACGTCGGGCCATACGCCATCCTCGGCACCTCCAAGCGTCCTAAGAGCCGACTGCTGCGGAAGATAGAGCGTGGTGACAGGAACATCTACAATGACTACATTGCCTTCTGCCATAGCCGAACAGTGAAGTCCATCAAGTTCCGAAGGCAAGTAGAGTTTGACCTGTTCTTTATGAAGTAGATAGATGGAGGCAAATGGAAGATGGATTCTTCTATTTGCCTCCATTTTTCGTTGCTCGTAACAACCTTTTTTGGTTGTAAACCTAAAATACAACCTTTTTTGGTTGTAAAAGACAAAAACAACCGAAAAAGGTTGTTGTATTCCATTTTTTTTCGTAATTTTGCACCCGAAGCCACTAAATATGTTACGAAATATGGAGATTAAGGCAATAATTACAGGCGATATAGTCCGTTCGGAGCAGATTGCTTTAGACAAGCGAGACTTGTTGATTAAAGTCTTGCGCGATATTGTTGAAGACCTGCAGAAGATAAGCCCTATGAAGATGGAGATGTTTCGTGGGGACAGCTTTCAGATTGTTGTTGAATGTCCTGAAACATCATTGAAAATCGCATCAATGATACGGGCAGGTTTGAAATCGTATTCTCCGACAGATGCAAAAGAAGTGTGGGATGCACGAATATCCATAGGAATAGGAACGACAGACTATCAGGGTGATAGCATAGTAACATCTGACGGCGTGGCTTTCAAACTGTCGGGCAGAGGACTTGATGCGATGGAGAAGAACAGGCTTGCAGTCAGTACCTGTTGGCATGATGTGAATGAGGAATTGGATGCAGGTCTTGCATTTGCTGATGACCTCATTACTGGCTGGAGTGTCAATCAGGCGAAGGTAATCTACCTTTCTGTTGCCCAGAATCTATCACAAGCCGGTATAGCAAATTGCATTGAGAAATCACAGCAGAATGTCAGTAAGATGCTGACATCTGCAAAGGAATCGCTGTTAGTGCGATTCTTAAACCGTTTTGAAACAATCATTATAAAGCATAAGGAACTATGAACATTCTCATTCTTATCAAGTTACTTGTAGCACATATTATTGGTGATTTTTTCCTCCAGACCGACACTATTTGTGAAGGAAAGAACTCGAAGGGCTTTAGGCGTCTTACATATCTGGCCATTCATAGCGGAATAAACGCTGCACTGGCATATCTCCTTGTCGGGATGTGGGAGTGCTGGCTGATTCCGGTTGTGGTATTTGTCACTCATTATATAATAGATTATGTGAAGTCATGTGTAAATAGCAAAGATACCTGGATATTCATTATAGACCAGTTGGCACATATTACGGTTATCGTTTTGTTATGGGCATGGATAACAGACACGCAATTATGCTTGAGTGGTGATTGGCTGTCGGACTATCGGATTTGGGTGGTGGCAGTCTGTTACCTGTTGGCTTTGAAGCCTTCTTCCATCCTGTTGGGGACTTTTATTGCGAAGTGGACTCCCAAGGAAAATGAGAAAAATAGCCTTCCAAATGCTGGATCATGGATTGGCTATCTTGAAAGAGTTTTGATACTTACATTTATGCTGGTCGGCTGTATGGAAGGTATCGGGTTCCTGCTTGCTGCTAAATCCGTATTCCGTTTCGGAGAACTGACAAAGGCAAAGGAAGTGAAAATAACGGAGTACGTAATGATAGGCACGTTATCAAGTTTCACCATTGCGATTTTGTTAGGTGCCGTTGCAGTAAAAGTGCTGGGCAACTAACTTGTTGGCTCTCATTTCTGCGGTTTCTTTTTCGCTTCCTTGTTCTTTCCCGCAATCCGAAAGAAAAAGATTACAGGTTGTTCTTTCCATTACAGCCCAGGCCGTCCAAAGGTATTCCTTTCCGACTTTTCCTTCTTACAGTCTATTACAGGAGTGGTCGTCCCTTCAGCCTGTGCTGATTTGCCTTCTGGTACTTTTTCAAAGACAGACCGCTTTCAAAACCCCATTGCCATCTGGTCATACAGATAGAGCCGGTATTTACGGATGATGCCCTCGCAACTCTTCACATAGTCCTTGGCGCTGGCATAGCCCGCCCGCTTTATTTCCACCAGCCAGTGATGATAGTCCTGGCTGTCGTACTGGCGACAGCGCTTGTACCTGTCTGTCATCAGCAGGCGTGAATGGTCGTCGATACTCTCCCATACTGTGGCGTAGTTTCTGAAATAGCCTGGCACGTCGTCGTCATGCCAGCTCTTGGCCCCTTTCCAGGAACGGCCCACCTTGATGCCAAAGAAGTTCTTACCCTTGCGGGCAAGATCCGACTCGCCATAGGCGCTCTCCAAGGCCATCTGTGACAGCGTGACGGAGGCCGGTATGCCGTACTTCCGCTGTTGCTCCATGGCCACGTCGGCATAGAGTCGGAAGAACGCTTCCTTATCCTTTGGCACCACTTCCTCAACGGCCAAAGCCCTGACACATTCCTCGCGCGTATTCCTTATATATAATAACAGGTCGTAAGGGTTCACCAATTCACCGTTACGCCTGGCGGTGATATGCAGGTGCGGGGCAGTGGAACGTCCTGTGTTTCCGCTGACGGCCACCGTCTCACCAGCATAGACGGTATCGCCTTGGCTGAAGAGAATCCTTGACAGGTGGCAGTAGCTGATGGTGTACTCCCCGTGACTGAGGACGATGAAAAGTCCCGAGCGGTCATCGCTGCCGGTTCGCTCCACCATGCCGTCGAACATGGCCATCACGTCCTCGTAGCTGGCTCTCAGGTCAAGGCCGGAGTGGTTTGCCTGTTCCCCTGTGAACGGGGCTTTGCGAATGCCGAAAGACGACGTTACCTCGATGCTGCCCAACGGGTAGCTGACGCTCAAATAGCGACTGGTCCAATACTGCCTGTCCTCCCCGCTCTGTTTCTTCTGGGCCACTGCCGTGATGGCGAAGAGGATAGTGAGACCGACGGCGAGTGTCTTGCGTAAATGTTCCATTCCAATCTGAATACTTTAATAACCGGTGCAAAAGTACATCAACGCCGCTGTACCATCAAAAACACCGCTATAAACCTCTTGATTTAACAGTTTGAAGACATGAGCGGTCTTAAATGTGTTAAATCAAGACTTTGTGCCGTTATAAATGCTGTGTCTTGCTGTTTTCATCTACCTTTGCAGCAGTTTAATGACAAAAAACAAGTATTATGCCCAGATTAGAAAGATTCAAAGAGCAGGAGATTCCTTACGAGGACCTTGCCAGGTTCGGTCTCACCCAGGAGATGATTGACGACCTGCCGCAAAGCGTGATGACGCGCCTGTTGTCGTCGCGCGAGACACCGCTTCTTCCCTTGACGACCAAGACAGAGGACGGCGAAAGCGTCGTTTCGTACGCCCGTCTGTCGCTTCTCCGTACAAAAGACGGCACGGTGAACGTGGCCTTCATCCCCCGATGGGAGTCGAATGAACTTAACGAATATACCGCCGAGCAGCAAAAGATGCTGAAGGAGGGGATGGTGATGGCAAAGGACGGCTGTTACATCCAGTTTGACGATACCATCCAACAGGTCATCTCCGTCCCCACGGACATCATCAGGCAGAACCTGAACATTCTCTGCACGGAGGTGCCCATCGGCAGGGCAGACTATGCAAGGCTTGTCAACGGCGAGGTCGTCCAGCTGAACGGCCCGCAGAATCCGTTCTCAATAGGCATCGACCTCAACGACGACATGGGAATACGCATCAGCAACGGCAGCCGGATGGCGTGGAAGGAGGAAACGCAGGTGGAGCGCCTTCCCAAATACAATTTCGGCATCTACGGGTGCTGGATGGCCGATGACCTCGGCAACCTGTCGTATGTGCCGGAGGACAGCTACACCCGGGAGATGGAGGCAGAACAAGTCCGGGCCGGGCAGCAGCATGCCGCTTCGGCGCAGATGAGCAGCATGGGAATGGGGCGGTAGCCAGTCAGCAGAAATGTAAGACAATCATATTAGAAAATACCTTTGCCATCGTATTGCTTGTGAAAGTAGTACGATGGTTTCTCGTTAATGGTGCCAGCGGCGGCCAGCCTGTCTGTGTTCCTCTGTCTCCACCTCCTCCACGTCAGGCCCTTCTTCGTTGTCGCCTTGCTTCCTGTCTACGCCAAGGCTCTCGCCGTCGACAAGACGGGCATCGCCCGTCTCATCGACGGCTACCGTCTGTGTCTCATCCTCGCGGATGTCAAGCTTGGACTCGCGGCTGCGGACGACCTCCTCAATCTTCGTGTCTATCATGTCGGAGGCCTTCTTCACGTCACTCAGTACGGTGTTCAGATACTTCGGCTCCTGGCGAAGATTGCCGAGCCACGCCTTCAGGTAGTTCAGCGAGTCGTCCTTGTCCTCGTTCTCGCCCTTCTCCTCCTTCAGGTATTTTACCATGCCGTACTTCTGGCAGAGGACGGCGGCACTCATCTCGGCCACCAGCTCCTCACGACCGTAGGAGGAGTCCATGTCACGACCGAGGCGGCCTTCTATGCCTGTGCTGTGGGCCATCTCATGGAATGCCGTCCCGTAGAACTTGCTCTCGTCACCCGCCTCGGCGAACTGGCGTTTCTCCGGCAGCGTGATGGAGTCGTTCAGCTTGGAATAGAAAGCCCTGTCCTGATATTTCAGGCTGATGGGGCAATACCATTTCTGGCCCTCGATCATGGTGTCGAGCGGCTCAAACGCAAACGTCCTCGCCTCACCCTGTTCACACGGCCTGGCCTGATGGGCCTCCAGTATCTTGTTATACAGTTCCGGCCTTGCCTCCCTGATGTTCGTCTGCTCGATGTTGAACACGTTATAGACGCGGCGGTGGGGATAGACCTCATACTGTTTCTGCTCTTCAGGCGTCAGCCGCTTATAGTCATCGTAGCTGATTCGCTCCTTGGTGTCCTTGTCGACGACGGTGAAGGTGGTGAGGAAGACGGGAAAGCAGCTCTCTCCCTTGTTCACCCCCACATGAGGCAGGGACTGGCCATCGTCTCCAAGGGCGGGCTTCCATCCCTCCCTGGTCTTGACGGCATTCAGGCGGCTGATGCGGTCGAAGGTGGCAAAGACAGGCAGCCGGTAGCCGGCCCGCTGCATCTCCAAGAGAAGGAGGAAGGAGTTGCTGGCATTGTAATGACGCCCGTCAAGGTTCTGCGGAAGGCCGACGATGCCGTCGGTGAACCACGGCTTCTGCCAGTTGCTCTTCTCCATGTCCTCCAGCTTCTCAATCATCATGTCTGCGAAACGCTGCAGGGCGCGGTCCTCACTGTTAGGGGAGCCGTCGGTCTTGTGCCAGCGGCCCCTCTGTCCGGATGTCTGGGAAGCATCCCTGTTGTAGCTATGTCTCATAGACCATCGTTAGTTAGTATGCAATGTCCAAGGCTGAATCTCCCTGACGCGGCAGCTGATATCGGGCTTGTTGTTGAAAAAGCCAAGCTGCAAGTCGCCTTTCACGTCTATGAAGGTCTCTGCCTGGACACATCCGTCACTGTCTGGCGAGAAGTTCAGGAACCTCACCCAGAGATACTCGCGGTTGTCCCCGTCCTTCTCTGATGAATAGGCCGAGAACGTCTGGAAGGGATTGCCTTTCTTGTCGGTGCGGTTCTCAACGGCGGGCCTGCCGTCACGGTCTTTGCCGATTTTTCCCTGAAAGTGCATCTCCCCCTCGATGGCATCCGCCTCGTTCTTGCCGACAATCTTCACATCCTCGGCACGCAGGTTGAAATAGACGGTGTCGCCCTTCTTCCGTGGAGAGAGCGTTCCCTGAATCTCCACCCTGCGCCCGACCGTGAGGTCAGCGGCCTTCCCCTTGTCACCGTCCACGGAGACGCTGATGAGGATGCCGGAGAGGGAACCGTCACGCCCCTCGACAGGCAGTTTCACACTGAACGACAAAAATGTCTGACCGTCCTTTCCTTTCTTCGGCTCTGCCTGACGGTCGATGACGGCACAGAGCTTGCTTACTTCACATTTGATCATAGCTGAATTGTTTGTTATTGATGATTATGCCAGGCGCACATTGTTGGCCTGTTGTTCTTCCGGATAATCAATGTCGAAATTGAGGGATGCCGTCTGCCGCAAGGCGTTCACATCGACACCGTTGCGCTGTCTTTCTATGACGGTCTGCCGGTCAGAAGGGCTGTCCGTAAGTGCAGGAATGACCTTCTGCCCGCTGTCCTGCTGAGCAGTTACTCCATGGTCGAGCTGCATGGCCAATGCGATGACGCCCATGAACAAGGTCGAGATAAGGTTGTCCAGGCCACCACCCTGGCTTACGCCCTCCTCACCGTTATTCATCATTAACAGGCTCAGCCAGTCTTTCGGGTCGGTGGAGTTCGATAGATGGGCAAGCAGCTGTCCGTCGTCCTTGACAGGCTCTGCCAGGCGTCGCCCCGAATCATCTATCTGTATGCTCTCCTTTCGTGCTGCGAGCAAGTCCTCGCCAGTCCCTTTCCTGGTCACCGTACCTTCCAGCTGCCCGGCGACGGCAATCTCTGCCAGGTAGCCAAGAGGGTCAACGGCCTTGAAAGAGGTCTCTCCGGCTTCCTGCCGTTTCACCGTCAGGTGGAGATGCGGGCCGGTGCTGTTGCCGGTATTTCCCGAGACACCCACTTTCATCCCTGCGGAAACGGTATCTCCTTCAGACACGCTCTGCTCTGAGAGGTGACAGTAGGACACCCGCCACTTGGAGCCGTCAGGACGGTCATAGACCACGGTGACATACTTCCCGCTGGTGCTGTCGCTGCCTACGCCGACGACCTTTCCTTCATCCTCCGTTGCGAGGACATCCACATAGCTGGCCCGAAGGTCTATGCCGTTATGGGTATGGTTCCTGTAGCTGGTAGGGTCTTTCCCGAAACCGTCGGACATCACAAGCTCACCGGCAAGAGGAAAGGAATAGTTGCCTGGCACGACGGTATAGCCACCGCCCTCGTTCACTCCGCTGACGCGGAAGTCCGTCTGCCCTCCCTTCATATATCCTATCTCTATGCCTTTCTGCCGGGCATCAGCAATGGCCATCTGGTCATAACGCTCCAGATGGTTGCCGTTAATGATGGACTCTATGGTGTCCGCATAGCGGTTGGGATTACCCGGTGGCCTGTAGGCATAGCCAGCGTCGCAGATGGCCTGTGCCCAATGGGCATGGTCGTCACTCGCGTAGGTGAAACAGCGGGAATAGCGCCGGTTCTCCATCAGGAAGCGGGAATGGTGCTCAAAGCTCTCGGCCTCACTGCCATACTTGCAGAACTCCACCATGCCCATGTCGTTACGCACGACGTAGGGATTGCCGGAACTGATCCAGCCTTTGGTGGCATGGATGCCGAACATGTTCTTGTCCTCCCTTGACAGGGCGCTCTCCCCCCAGGAAGATTCAATGGCAGCTTGGGCCAGCGTGACGGAGGCAGGGATGCCATACCGCTGCTGCTGCTCCATCGCCCACGCTGCATATTTCTCAAAGAATGCCTGCTTGTCCATAGTTCCTATCTGCGAAAGGAGCGGGTCTGAGTCTGCTCCTCCACGTCTTCTTCCTGTTCCTCGTCTGTCTCTGCGGTAACCTCCTTGTCATCTTTGACGGTCTCTTCCTGGTTCTGCTCCACGGCCTTTTCCTGTCCTTTGGTCAGTTCTGCCTCAAACAGCTTGGCGGCAAGGGCCACCTTGTAGCCCGCCTTGTCGTCAACAAGCCAGAAGTGCTGCCACTCCGGGCTGTCGCGGTCTATGCGGGTGTTCAGACGGCTGTTGTCATCGACGACGGCACTGACATAGACTTTCTTGTCGTCGTATTTGTCCTTGGAGATATGGACGCTCTTGATGCGGTCGAGATCGACATTTTCCACCTTCGGCATCAAGAAGTCCTGTTTCAGCTCCGGATGCTGCTGGGCAAGCATATAATACTTCTGTCCCATCTCCTCGCGCACGGCATCGGACTTCTCTGTCTGAATGGCAGAGAAGAACTTGCCAAGGTCGGCAGCCTCCGGCTGTATGGTGACAGCCTCACCCCCTGCGGGCTTCACATAGAACACCCAGTCGTTCTGGTCGTTCCTGATGGCGCTGACCTTCTCTATCTCTATCTTGCCGGCACGTGCAATCTCTTCTGTCAGGTCAACCGTCTCGTCCGGGACAAGGTCGTACTGCTTCAGGTGAGCCACCTCCACCTGCTTGTCGGCAAAGAACTCATTGGACTGGTTTAGGCCAAGGGCGCCACCGGCATTGTAGAACTGCACATCGTCGATACCCTGGCGCTTCAGGGCAATGACGAAGCGGTTCTTGTTCATGCCAGGCACCTCGTTGTTCTTCTCCAGCGAGGCTCCGGCAGGAAGGATGACGGCGGCACTCCTGCTCTTCTGGTCGCGCACTATCACGACCTGTTTGTTCTCGACATTCGGGATGGTGGCCAGTTCGCTGGCGATGGTGTACATCCTCGGACTTACCGATGTGGCCGGCCGTTCGCCACGGATGACCGCATAGTCCACCTCCTTGCCTGCGGAAATCTTGTCAAGAACCTCGACGGCTTTGTTGACATCACGCTCCACGGCATCCAGCAGCTTCGGGTCTTCCTTCAGCTCACGCTCCCAATAGGGTATCAGCGGGCGGTTGTCCCTGCTGATGGTGGCAGGAAGCCCCTGACGGGTCATCATCACTCCTGCCGTCAGCTCCTGGACAAGGCGGTCATACTTGTCACGGTCTTCAGGGAGCATGTTCAGGCGCGCCCCCCTGTTCAGACGGTCGGGCGTACCTGTATATGCCACGGCAGCACGGTAGACATCACCGGCACGCTCCATGGCAAGGGTCATCCCCTGACCTGGCACAGATGACGTATGGCTGGCAACATTGAGGACATTCTTCTCACGGTCGTACTGCGTGAAAGCCATGCCT
>JAEEGG010030016.1_pt1 | contig 10119 bp, 11 predicted proteins | sample 9134161 | NCBI WGS metagenome assembly JAEEGG01 (sample SAMN16246543, study PRJNA631951) | gut metagenome | biome: gut microbiome; feature: rumen; material: CR-attached | host: Bos | place: Iran: Karaj | collected 2018-10 | reverse complement strand
CGAACGACGAGGCGATGATGCCCAGCCGCATGCTCCGTGTGAGCGGCGAGCAGCTGATGGACTTTTTCCGTCAAGACGCTGAAAAGATGGAGTTGCGCAGTGTCATAGCTGAGCACTTCCTTCAGAGCCAGACCTCCCTATTATGACACGTACCAGGGCCCTGTCATGATAGAGGTTCATTATCCAAATGAGTTTATGCCCCCCCGAAATATATATTGTATAATAATAAAATAAAGTCTTATGAAAAAAATAGCAATATCATTATTATTTCTTTTATGCACCCATATAGCCAAAGCTCAAGTTGATATAAGTACATCTCAATTGATTGGCACGAAATGGCAGAGAATAGAACCTGTAGTCAGAAACGTGAATAGTTATATGCAATTTACCGAAACTTGTATCGTTGACAGTATATATTATTCTACACTTGAGAAATCAGCCTCTGGTTCAAAGGATTATTACATTACCAATGAAACTCCTTCTTATTCTGTATTTTACAAGAACTATGTGGGTCAAGAAAGAAGAGGGCGTTATCTCGTTGTGTATTACCCTAAGGTCAATGAAGTTGACTACTACACCGTCATGTCATTTACAGATGACGAATTAGTCCTGTTCCATAAGGCAAAGCCAGGAACGATCCCTGGCATTGATGTGTATATCAAATGCAAGCGCATCAGATAGGTCACAAGAACCAGAGCATCAATATTCCTTCAAATTTTGTTTGATTCTGAATCTTGTGGAGCGGATGGCCTCTTGGGATAATAGGCGATGACTGTTTGTACCTGCTTGTTATATTTGCTAAATTCTATTATGTTCTCGTTTTTTTATAAATGAATATAAATGATTGTTTTGTAATTATTTATGAGAAATCTACTTTTTCGTTCTAAAAATATGAAATGCCCTAAAAAACGAAAAAACACTATTATTTTGTAATTTTGCAAACAAAAAGTTAGTTACCTAGTGAACTATTATTATATTGTAGATAGTATTTACCCATAGGGTAGCATTTGTAATACATAATTAGTAAAAAAGAAAAATATGATTCGAATTTTAGCACATGAACAAGCAATTTGTCCACATTGTGGAACAAAGTTAAGCATGAAGATTATATCTAAGTATTTCTTTCGTGGGACAGATCATATTTCAAAGTGCCCCAACTGTAATAGAGAGATTCGTCCCAAAAGAGAACCAATAAAAATCTATTATTGTGCTTGTGCTGGTTTTTTAAGTGTATATATGCCGTTTAGGTTGTACCTCTATTTCGTAGAAGACATTTTTTGGAAAGCATTGATTCCAAGTGCAATAGTATTTGCGATAACTATTTCTATTATCTGTTTCATGACGATAAGAAGAATAGAGTTTATATAATTTAATAATATTTTTGCCAATTATTACAGAGGGCTTGGAAGACCAGAAGGGTATTATGGGCATATTAATTCGAACTACTCATGGAACTGGACATCTTTATTAGACAAATTAGGTTTTAAGAAAAAGTAAAAAAAAGAATATGAAAACGAAAGTATTTGTAAAGGCAATTATTACTATATTTATAGTAATGTTTACACCAACCATCACAGCCCAAACTTCTACTCGTACGATTAAAGAAGGGAATAGGACTATCGTAGAAGAAACTAGAAGAAGTAGTTATGGTAATACATATTACCAATATTCCATAGCAGATATTTCTGAAAGGGTTGACAATATCAAAAAGAAAAAGAAGGAATTCAATTATAATGCTGAATACACGTATCCTATTTATAAGAATCAACAACTGATGAAAGATGAATGTAAAAAGTTGAACAGCTTATATCATACTTGCCTCGGGAACAACAAGAAGAAATTATCGTCAAATGACATCCAATACGATGGAAAGGCTTTGATCAACGATGATGGAAGTGTTATCTGCTATAAAATTATAGCGAAAACACCTTTGTTAGAGTTGTTTACCGCCAAGGAATTGCTGAATATCTTTGACACCATCAATTCGTTCCGGTTTACTACTCCATTGATGAAGTATGAATCAACAGGCTATTTGGAAACGATGCTTGGCTATTTTTGAAAACAGGAATAGCTTAGGTGTTCATATAATGAGGGTGTGTCAATAGGCACATCCTCATAATTCGGTATTATACTGTTACCGCCATCATCTCTTTTGCTAGTTTGTGCAGACCTTGCGAGATTTTCTCTGCTTGCTTGGGTCTCGGCTTGCTGATGCCAGATGCATAGTGAGCCAACTGCTTTTGATTAATGCCAGTGATAGTCTCCAGAGAGGCAAAAGAGAAGATGCCGCGATAGAATTCCGCAAAGGTAGTAATTTTACTACGAATAGCCAAATTTTTGAAAGAAAAATAACTATTTTACTATTATTTCCCTCAAAACGATTTTATGTGGGTGTATCCATGAAACATCTTATGAAGAGTAAACCGTTTTTTTTGTGTGATGAAACGGATGTTTTCCTGATTATACGACTCTATCATATTTAATATCAATGCGATTAAGTTTTAGCAGTATGAAAACGACATCCGAAAAAGAAAAACGGTATTTCCTATCCTTATAGTCTAATTATCTTATACCTTTGCAAAAACATCTTTGTGAGAATATGATAAAAAAATAGGGGGGCCAAATCAGATTACAGACCAGACTGGAAAGGGGCGAATACCGAAAAGCCAAAAGAGTAGGTTGATTAATTGTTTATTATTTATGAAAAAAAGTGTCTTTATTGTAATGATTATTTGCTGCATCTTTGGATGTAGCAATAATGATGCAGAGAAAAGTGTAACAAGGGAAGATGTAGATCTTGGTGATGTAATTTCCTGGGATGAATTCATTTCATCCGATAGTGTGGATTTTACTAAATGGGATTCTTGTCCCAGTTCAATGCGCTATGTTGGAAATAATATGACGTTGTATGGATATACATCTCAAGTCAGTTCAGGTAATAAAAAAGTAATACTAGACCAATATATAGCCACAGCTTTGGGCATACCTCGAAAAATATATATTATGGAGTTAGTTACAGTTTATTATAATTTGACAATCCCAGGACTCAGTTCTGGTTCATGCTTCTTTACACAAGCTCCATCGCCCAACTGTGGAATGGATCCCAATAATAATACAAACATTGGTTATGCTTCTTCTATAAATGGTAATAATGTAACCTTAGCAACTAAGCTGGTTTATATCAATAGCGATCTGTCAGGAGTATCTTATAACATGTGGTACACTAGGAGCCCTTCTAATCTTGAGTGGAATTATATATTGATAAATTAAACAAATCCAAATGCGTAAATTTGTTTGTGCCATATTATTTTGTCTGAGTCAAGCAATAAGTGCAAATGACTTTAGTTTTGCGCCAGCAGCAGGTATAGTAATCTCACACCCTAAAGGATACCATACTCAAGTTGGATTCAGTATAGGAGTTAAAACGATGTATTCTCTTTCTGACAAATTAAATCATTTCTACCTGTCACCTGGATTATCATTGGTTTCAAGAGGTTGGAAAGACTATATATATGACATTAATGATCATAAAAAGGAATGGATATGTCATCCCTATTATATAGAAATGCCTATCAATATAGGTTATGAATGGAATATTAATAACTTAGGGTTGTTACTAGAAGCTGGACCTTATATAGCCTTAGGTCTATTTGGAAGTAGTGAAATTGGAAATGATTCAGAATTAAAGATTAGTAACATCTTCTCGAGTAACTTATACAAACGTTTTGATTTTGGTTATAAGCTGAACGTTGGTGCTGTTTTGCACCGATGGCAAATTACTATAGGAATAAGTCATAGTTTGCAAAAGCCCAGTAAGGACGAATGGCAAGAAATAAATCCCAAAGATTTCTCTTATCATATTTCATTTTCATATAGAATTCAATGAACTATTAGGTAACTAATCTTAAGGAAATGTCTTGCAGACGTTCACTCTTCTGGATATAAAATCATGGGGGCCATTTCATCCCCATGATATTTTTGAGATTAGCAGAGAGCCACAAGGGCTTTCATATCAGCCCCTCTTCTTATTATTCTTGATTCTGAATCTTGTTGAGCGAATGGCTTCTTGGGTGATAGCCATGATGGTTTGTACCTGCTTGTCAGTTTTTCCTATAGCATACAGAATCAGGAAGAATGTGTTGTGGATGGTCTTGGGATGATCCTTCTTGACGATTTTGTTATAGGTGGATAAATCGTTGGCCTTATAAAAATCAACGAAACACTGATAGTCGTCTTTACCCCAGGAAACAGTTGTACCGTTCTGCATGATGTGGTCGTAAAGCATCTTACCCCGATATAGCCTTGGAGAGTCTTGCTCTATCAAGTCATTGATCTTCTGATTCAGATCGGCAATTTGTTGTTCTGTGCCTTCCCGATGGTCTTTCAAGTTCTTGATTTCATTCAGATAGTTATTGATAGTCATCTGCTGTTCTGCCAACAGGAGTTTAGCCTTGTGGCGCCGGTATTGAATATATCCTATCAATAACAGTATGATGACTAAAAGCACCAGGACCGCTACTACCCATCTTAGCACCTCCTGTTCGTGCTGCTCATGGGCAACCTGTTTATCGTATTCCTGTTGAATTTTCAAAATGCTCCGGTCTTTAAGGACATCGTTGAGACTGTCTTTAATGGCATATATGTCATAGATTTGTTTGCTTACATCCATTATATTATGGTGTTCCAAATCATATTGGAGTATATTGAAGAGGATTCTGTCTTTGGGAGCATCGTCCTCTGTCACCATTGCCTGTTTCCATAGTTCGTACGCCTTCCCTTCATTACCCTCTATATAATAGATGTACGCGAGATTTTCCATAGTTCTTGCCAAAGGCTTATTTGAGAGTGATTGCTCAAAAAAAACTTTGGCCTTAGCAATATCTTTCTCTATATAGGCAAACCCAGCCGCATTTAAAAGATATGGTAAATCAGCAGTATCTGCATTACTGATATTGCTTATGACTTTATCGGCATAGAAAAGCGCGCTATCATTCTTCTCTTTTGCTTGATATGCTTCACAAATTCTGGCATAAGACATTGCTATCCAATTCTTCTTCTCTGCCTTCAATGCGTATACCAAAGCCTGTTTAGCATATTGAAGTTGTATTTCATAGTTGCCACATAAACCATTAATGTAAGCAATTTGTTCTGATATTTTAAGTAGTTCAACTGTCGTATCTATTTGTTTTGCTAAATTCTCTGCCTTTTTGGATAGAACAATGGCTTGGTCATACTTTCCTTTGTTGATTTCGGCTTCTGCTTTGTAATAATATGCATTGCATAGTTTTTCCTTATTGCCTGTTTTAGCATAGTATGAGATTGAGTAGTCGATGAGAGAGTCAGATTGACACGGATTTCCCGTGAGCATACTCGACCGATATAGCATAAGGTAATAATGTGCTCTGTCTTCAGAACTATTAATCGTTTCTGGATTTATCTTTTTCACCTCATAATAGGCAGAGTCATACTTCTGAGCACTTACAAGAGAATCTATGACACTCAGTTTTCTGGAAATGGTATCATTTCCACAACTGCAAATTAATATAGTAGCAAAAATTGCTAAAGCAAGTTTATTATTCATACATCATTTTTAGATTGTAAAGATACAAAAAAATATCGATTACTGATTCTTTTTTGCAAATTTAGAAAGAAAAAACGACTTTTTATAAGGATTCAAGTAGGCACAAAGCGTTTTTTATTCCGTTATAATTATCTCAAGGAAAGACATAACACCTTGAAAAGCACTATGTTCGGTGATAGAAAAAGAGAAACGGCTATGCATGAAGTTTTGGAGGATTTCTTTTTGCCAAGTGCTGTAAATTAAATACTTTTGCAGTCAAAAACAAAAGTCGTATGAAAAGATTATTTATTAAATTAATGTTGGGAATAACATTCCTGTTTTTGGGGACTCTGCAGGCTGATGCCAAGATGTATATTCTTAAACCAAAGCCCTCAACTCCAAGTCATCATAAAATCGGTATGCCTGCCTTCCATCCAGTCATTGCAGACATTGATGCTGAAACGGGCGAGCTGACAGTTATGTTTAGGACTACTATCAACTCTGCAGAAATCTCTATTTCCCAAGATGGGGTCATCTATGAAAATGATAATATCAGTGCCGTCTATGGCCAGACTGTTGTCTATGACATGTCTTCGTACGACGAAGGTGACTATATGCTTTTGATAGCAACAGGAGATGATGTGATTGCCGAATTCACAATCTCTATCGAAGAAGAATGACTTCAACTTAAGAGAATAACGGCGAGTAAAAAATATTTTGGAAAAAACATCTGTATGTGCATATTTAATTGTATCTTTGTAACCGAATATATATAGCAAAGCAACAGCAGCTTTCTTGAAAGTCTCTCGAATTAGCCGTTCACCAAGACATTCGCATGAAAAGACTGCTGCCTGCTCACGCATCCAACAACGGAGGCGTGGGCATTTGGCAGTATTAACAATTGCGAATGGGTCGGCTAAACCCGAGAGACTTTTGTTGTACAGTCAAATATCCCCACCCACGCCCTCCGTTTCTTTTTTTGTGTCTTGTGCTCAAAAACAGATGTATAGAATTAGAAAACGGAACTATTAAATGAATAATAATAACGACGAAGAGTCACTTGAACTCATCAACCGTCTGCTTGAAAGGCTGCATCAGGCTGACTTTAGATTTCTTGGCAGCATCGTATTAAACATCTACAAGTCGGGCAGCCAGCATGTAGATAAAGTGGATAACCAGTATATAGGATCCTACCCCCAAAAGCCTGCAACAGCGAAAAGAAGAGAATTGCCGGAAGTGCTTAGCACACAAAAGGCTATGGATCTCTGGCAGAAAGCGCAGAATGCAGGTTATGTGGACGGATGCTATCAGCCTCTGCTCTCACGGACAAGGGCGGCTCTGCTGGCCGATGCGATGGCTGAACGGCTGGACATTCGTGAGAAGTGGAAAGTGTTTGGCGGACTATGGAACAGAAGAAGAATGTACAAGGATTATTATCAGGCTGTTGAACAAAAGCAGTTTCTACCCTTTACAGATAAACTGAAGCAGATTTTCGACTGAAGACGTCCGCTCTCATATCCCCGGTTATATCCCCTATAGATGGGTGGTAAATATCTTTTCCTTTTTGTATCTTTGCCACCGATATGAAAGAGCAAGGAAAAAAGAAAACAACTAACGAAAAGAAGCAACACCAACCGAACTATAAGGAGTATCTGGTTTCGGTGGATGAGATTAAGGACTACCTGATGGACCACTATCTGTTGCGCCGCAACATGGTGAAGGGGTGGGTGGAATACCGGAAGCCTGCCACGCGCAGCGGCGAGACTACAGTATGGCAACCGCTGACAGACCAGACGGAGAACGATATCTGGATGGCTATGTCGCAGTCGAAACGGGTGGACAAGAAACACATCAGCAATGTGATCAACTCCAGCTTTGTGGGCGACTATCATCCGTTCAGGAGCTATCTGGAGCATCTGCCTCCGTGGAACGGCGAGGAGGACCACCTGCTTGCCCTCGCGATGACGGTGCAGGTGAAGGGCGGCGCCGACGAACAGCTGCGCTTTGCCCGCTATCTGAAGAAATGGATGGTGGGCATGGTGGCGGGATGGATTGATCCGAAGGTGGTGAACAATGTCATCCTGGTGCTGATAGGGGCGCAGGGCTCGTACAAGACGACGTGGTTCTCCTATCTGTTGCCGCCCGAGCTGGAGGAGTATTTCCGCATCAAGACGAATGCCAGCCGCATGACGAAGGACGACCTGCTGTCGCTGACCAACTACGGTCTGCTGTGCTTCGAGGAGCTCGACACAATGAGCACGCGCGAGCAGAACGAACTGAAGTCGGCGGTGACGATGCCGTCGGTGGACGAGCGCGTGCCCTACGACCGCTATGCCAAGCACCGGCCGCACATCGCCTCGTTCTGCGGCACGGGCAATAACGTCGAGTTCCTCTCTGACCTGACGGGCAACCGCCGCTGGCTGCCCTTCGAGGTGGAGGGCATCCTGTCGCCGCGCGACGATCCGTTCGACTACGAAAACATCTACGCCCAGGCGTATGCCCTCTACTGCCAGGGCTTCCAGTACTGGTTCTCGCAGAGCGATGTCCAGCAGCTGGCGCAGCATAATACGCATTTCGAAGTGCCCAAGACGGCTCAGGATCTCGTCGACGTTTATTTCCGACAGCCTGTGGGAATAGAGCGGGGCGAGTTCATGCCTATTGGCCGTGCGCTGCAGATTATAGGCAGCAGCAGTGTCAATCAGGAACTCAACACCCGCAATCTGGGGCGTGCCTTCAAGGACTTGGGATTCAAGTCCTTGCGCACCAATGCGTCGCGCGGTTACATTGTCGTGCAGCGCACAGGTGCGGAGATACAGGAACGGCAGAAACGGTTGGCTGAAGAAAGTGACGAAGTGACAACGTGACCATCTAATCGTGAGAATTTCCGCGCGTACCGCGCACACGGTACGCACGTAACTTTTTCAAATTCTAATGTCATAACGTCACTAATGTCACTTATAAAACATTTAACTTACCAATTATTATGAAAGCAATGTCGAAACAAGAAATAGCCGCTGCCGCCGGCATCAGTACTGACACGCTGCGTCGCTGGCTGGCACCTTACCAAAGCGAGCTGGAGCAGTTGGGCTATCAATCGAAGATGCGTGTGCTGCCCCCGAACATCGTCCTTTTCATCACTGAAAAACTCTGCATTGACGTTTGATTATTAACAAAAACAAAAATAACCCCTGTCAATGGCATAAGTCTTTCAGACTTCCGCAGCAGTTTAAGTGCTAGTGCCATTATGAGTAAACTCACATGTCACTATCCCTTAAACTCCTGCACCTTCCTTACGTCAGGTTATGCCATTGCCAAGCAAAAACACCGGTTCTTCGAACCTGAAAAACAGTGAAAGCTGAGTGCAGAGCCAAACTTGTTTGAGCTATGCTGAGGCGCATCCTGTTTTGCGCAAAGCGAAAAACATTATTATTTTTTTCTAAACAAGAATCAGCAAGACAAACACAGGATTCAGTTCGTTTGCTCAGAAAGCATACATGTTACCTGTCTTATTGTCCAGATAGTAACGCTCACACTGATCATGCACTGGAGCAAAATTGTATAATATTCCGATGCTTATCTTTGTCAGTCGCATATAGTTCCATAGCTGTTGACGCTGCTCGGGTCCAAGACCGTCAATAGCCTTGCATTCTATCAGTATATCGTTATTGACAAGGAAATCAACGTAATGCTTATGCTTTATCTGCCTCCCATGAAATGTTACAGAGAAATAGTATTCCTTCACCCTCACTATGTTATTCTCGTCGAATAGCACATCCAATGCTTCCTGATACATATATTCGTTCAGGTAAGGGCCCAGTTCGCGATGAACTTGCTGGCATAGCCCAATGATGGTATAACAATGGTTTCTGAGGTCTGTGACAAGGCTGGGATTTATGTCAGTAAGTTTTGCAATGTGATAGCTCATAGATAAAAAAAGTTGTTGTCTTTTACTAAAACGTTACGCTAATAAGTTTTATTGTTGAAATGTCAAACTTATCGGGTGCAATTGTAATATCCGTTTTTGGCTCTGCCTTCGGTTTTCACTGTTTTTGCTTGGCAATGGCAGAACCTGACGATAGGAAGGTGCAGGAGTTTAAGGGATAGTGACATGTGAGTTTACTCATAATGGCACTAGCACTTGAACTGCTGCGGAAGTCTGAAAGACTTATGCCATTGCCAGGGGTTATTATTGTTTTTTTTCAAAATAAGAGCCTGTTTATCTCGCTTAGGCAGGTTTATCTCGCATAGACGGGCAGAAAGGCGCAACACGGCTGGCCGATGTCGTAACTTTGCAAAAGGAAAAGCAATTACTCCGTGAGTAAATCCGGATACTCCGAAAGTAATTTTGTTTTCTCCGAAAGTAATTTTATTTATTAACGTCAAAACAAGTTATTATGGCATTGGAATTGAATTTGACAAAAAACACCAACGACTCGCTGCAGGGTACGTTTGGTAAGTACTACCCCCGAGTGGAGTACAAGGGGACAATCGGCACACTGGAACTCGCCAAGCACATGTCTGCCCACACCACCTCGTTCTCGAAGGGTGAGATCAACGGT
>JAEEGG010030008.1_pt1 | contig 10121 bp, 2 predicted proteins | sample 9134161 | NCBI WGS metagenome assembly JAEEGG01 (sample SAMN16246543, study PRJNA631951) | gut metagenome | biome: gut microbiome; feature: rumen; material: CR-attached | host: Bos | place: Iran: Karaj | collected 2018-10 | reverse complement strand
AGAACACAGAGCTCACGGACTTGACACCCGGAGCGTTACGGATAATCTGGAGAGCCGGGCGGAGCGTATCGGCCGTAGAATGAATGGCGCCGGAAACGAGGCCATCAACTTCGCCGAACTTGAGCATCATCGTGGCAAGCATTACGTTGTCCGAAAGAGCGACGCGTGCGGATTCCGGAGTCATGCCCTTAGCCTTGCGGAGTTCCACGAGAGTCGGCACGTACTTTTCGGCAAGTTCGGCGCTCGGTTCGATAATTTCGATGTTGGCCGGGAGCTTCACGCCCACAGACTTCGCGGTAGCTTCGATTTCTTCTTTCTTGCCGATGAGGACCGGCACGGCGATGTTGCGTTCGACGGCGAGGCATGCAGCCTGCACAGTACGCGGTTCGGAACCTTCCGGGAGCACGATGCGCTTGACGCTCTTGGACGCCTTGGAAAGGAGGCTTGCGCGGAACATGGCCTGGCTTACGCGGCGTTCGGCAGCCGGTTCAGCAAGGTCAGCGGCGAGGCACTTTTCACAGCGGAGCAAACGCTTGGGGCAAAACAGATCCGCATCTTCGCCATCGGCAAAAATCTTTGCATCGAGGGCGGAGGCGAGGTCGTCGTTATACTTGTGAGCAATGACATCGTTCATGCCCGTTGCCCCTTCGACGACGACGGCATCGACAGCATCAAAGTCCTGCTTGAGGAAATCGGCGCAAATCTTTTCCATGAGCACGGCGGACTTGCCCGCCTTGATTTCTTCGACGCTGTCGGCGGCGCTGACAACATCGAACGGCTTATAGACGGAGGCGATGAGGCCGACCTTGGTAAGGGCTTCAACAATTTCCTGGACTTTGGCTTCCATCTTCGAGGCAGCCGTGGCAACTAGGTAAACACGATTCATTTTTTTCTCCAGTTTTTTTGAATTTTCAAGTGTAAAGGTAGGATTTTAAACTTTGAATTGTCCACATTCATAGGAAAAATTTCATAAATAATCCACTGAATTTGAATATGTTATGTTTTTAGGCCCGAAAAAGCCCTCAAAAATAATTCTTTTAAAAATGTCCACGAATTATTATTTTTATCTTTTAGACGGTTTGTATGGGTTAAGACACTGTGGGATAGGGGTCACGTAATCTTAGGAGTCACGGATGAGGATCAGTGCACTTTTTTACAGGGTGATAGTGTGTTTGGCAATTTTAAGCGCCTGCGCTTTTGCACAGACGGTGGCGATTGCACACATTATTTATGACGGCAATGTCTTGTATTATGCCGATAACGAAAGTAATTTCGTGTATAAGTCACTTGAAAAAAACGATGATGGAACATTCACCATCGAATTCACCGAAGAACGCCTTGCAAGTGGCAAAAAAGATGTCCGCAGATTGCAATTTGGAGTCGGTTGTAACGGCAGCACATGCCATACGGACTTGAGCCCCGACAACAAGCCTCTCCTTGGAGAGCTGTTCCCTAAATACAGGGAAAACTCCATTCAAGACGGAAAGTACATGTACGACAAGGAAGAAGTCTGGATTGTCATCAACGACGACAAGACTTTGACGATTTCCCAAACGAAACCTGTAGTTACGGCAAAGCCCAAGTTGTATATACGGTTCCTCACCCCGTGGACTAATACGAACGCCATCATGTACTTGAACGATACGGAAAGCTACATGAGTTATGTAGGTTCCCCCTACTGCGGTTGGTTCCAGAGCAGCATCACAAAAAAATCCGGCAGCGTAAGCGCGTACTTCAAGCAGACGATAGGGACAACGTATATCGGCGCCGAAGGTTCCACTGAAGACGAATCGTCAGTCCAGCCCATCAACCTGGATTCAGCACTCGCACTGAGCGACACCGTCTGGATTGTCGCCTATCCCTACAACCCGCCCGAAATCTTTACGGACTACCCGGGCATTCTCGGCGAATGCCTCCCCAAGATTCTCCCCGTGATGATGTTCGACTGGTATGACGGGTCCGTGAACTCGGACGGTTCGAAAGACGGGCTTTACGACCACAAGAAAGGTGCCGGACGTACAGGCTTTGACGAACGCAACGTGCCCATGTTCGGTACGGGAACAAACGAAGACTTTGGACAAGGAGGCTGCGAAGCCTCTCCGATGACGGGGATGGTCGAAAAGCAACTGGGTCCGAACGGCGTCCCCGTGATGGCAAAGGACTTCCCCAGCAACTGCAAGAATTCCACACACCTCAACAACTGGTTCCTCCCCGAAGTCGTTGCCGAAAAGAACGGCCAGCAATATACGAACGTCACCTGCCGCGATCTCGAACTCACGCTCACCGACGATGGCTTCTGGCTTGGGCAAAAAGACGACGAAAGCCCGGAACGCGGACTGTTCCTGCTGGACGACTTCCGCTGGCTCGATGACGCCCAGACCGTCGAGAACCCGCACTACGACTCCATCAGCGGCGGAAACGACATTCCTGGTTTCCACAATTACGGATTCGCCATGAAGATCCAGGCGGAATTCGTCTATGTCAAGGGGCAGTATTTCGAATTCAACGGCGATGATGACGTCTGGGTGTTCATCAACAACAAACTTGTCGTCGATATCGGCGGACAGCACAGGAAAGTCAAGAAGTCCGTAAACTTGGACGATCTCGGACTTACGCCGGGCGAAACTTATCCGTTCCATATTTTCTACGCCGAACGCAAACGCACGCAGTCGAACTTCATGATGAGGACGTCCATCGACCTGAAGGTGGAGTCCAGCATGTTCCTCACGGACCATTCCACGGATTCGACGCTTATCAAGAAAGAAGTTTGGCAGAACATCCGCGAGAAGAAACTCGCCTGCGACTTCTCGTCGAACTCAGAGGAAAAGCGCACAGAGCGTGGCCCGTCTAACTTTACGTTGTTCGGAAAGAGCCTCCCGTTGACGGGTGTTGCTTTGTCCAAGATCGATACAGCCTACTACGGCGGCATCACCATCACGAACAGTTTCACGATGCTCACAATCAACACGACTAATATTTCCCGCATGCAGACCTTGCCGCCGGGAACATACTACATACGTGTTTCGCTCAAGACCAACCCGAATGAATTCAAGGATGTATATTTCACCATCCCGCCGACAGAACTTCCGAACATTGCATTTGCCGACATCATCGACTCGAGCTACTGCTTCATTGCCGACGTCATCAAGCAAGACACGCTCTGTCTCGACAAGTACTGGAAACCGCTCGGAAACGAAGCGAGCCGCGATATCAGTAGCGATACGCTTCCCATCAACTTTAACAAATCCGAAAAGCTCTGGGCTGGCCGCATCTACCCCATCAACGTTTCTTTCGTCGAAGATTGGGCGCGTAGCTACAGCGGCATGGCTGTCCAGGTTTCAACAAACAACACGAAACTCATCCCGTGCGATTCCCTCGGCAATCCGCTCCCGAACAACGAATTCGTACTCATCGAAGGAAAGAACACGTTCTACGTGAAATCATCAGGGGCAGTCACCAACGGGACAGTCACGATTTCTTCGACAGTCGCAAAGAACAAGAGCGTCAACTGGACAAACATCAACATCGAAGAACCTCCGGTCCCGCAAATCGAGACGGCGTTCATCTACGACCGTAACGGCGACGGACGCGGCGACAGCGTGTGGATCCAGTTCTCCAAGCCACTTGGCGGCAACAGCACCCTCGATTCTCTCAAGTTCACGTTCCTCCTGACGCACTACGAACTGGGCAAAGTAAAATACAAGGATGGTGACCGTACGCTTTCGATCGTCGCCGACGGTGACGGATTCGGAACAGCCATTTCTACAGGCGGAGCCATAGAACCTTACAACGGGAAAATCACGGTCTATTACACCTACACGAATCCCGAAGACCATTCTGTTTCCATCTTCTCCGTCGATGGAATCCTCGGCGACGGCATCGGCCCCATCATCATGGCGGCAGAAATCGGCTACACGGATGACGGCAAGACCATGCTCACCTTGACCTTGAGCGAAGGGCTAGACCCGAAGAACGCGGCATCCAGCATGTTCGCCTTCCGCTGTTACGGTGGCAGCGGCGTCACCACGGACATCCAAGAAGCGGATTACGTATCGACATCGCCAGTCAACAAATGGAAACTCATATTCTCCAAGAAGTCCGTCAACGACGTTCTCCCCATCGTAGGCGATTCCGTGCGTATCAAGCCGCCATCCCAAGGTGGGCTCGCCGTCGATCTCAACGGCCTAACCGCACACGAAAAGAACCCGTGGGTACGCATTACGGGCGAACAGAGAATTACAGTCACGAGCCCGCCAGTCGTCACCATGGACAAGGAATCGCCGAACTTCGAATTGACCAAGGAAATCGTCCGCAGCGATTCGGCGACCGTGCCTATTCTGGTCACAAGCGACAAGCCGCTCACGGCAACCCAAGTGGGCGATATCTACGGCACACAGGGGCATTACATGGGCGACATGAACATGTCCGAACTTGTCGAGAACGAAATCAGCGAAATCGCCAAGACCGTAAAGACTTCCACCATGCTTGAAGACAAGGAAGCCGTCAAGAACGGCAGCGCCTCGACATCCATTTCGCTCGAAGCGGTCATCACGATGATGGACAACAACCAAATCACGCCCAAGGAGGCCAAGAACAGGTACGGCGTTAGCGATGTCATCATCAACGCCTACGACAACGGCCTTTTGACCAAGGACAACCTGCACAACTATATGCACGGCACCGAAGACGACATCAAGACCATCGCCGAATCCATGGCAGACAAGACGGCACTCAGCTACAAGACGACCTACTACACAAGCCTCGGTCAGTTCGTCAATAGCGATGCGGGCCAGATTGCCTGCAACGACGACATCTTCAAGAAGGACGGAGCCGTGAACTGCCTCGGCAACAGCGGCCACCTCTACCTCGCCTGGAACATGCGCTCCAAGGAAGGCCGTCTCGCGGGAACCGGCGTCTATATCGCCCGCCTCGAAATCCGCCTCATCGTCAATGGCAAGAGGATTACCAAGCGCACGCAGGACTTCCTCTGGGGATTCCGTCACGGGAACCTCGCCATTGTCGACTTCGACATGAACTAGCGAATCCAGATCAACCAAAGTTTTCCAAAAGGCGCCTTCGGGTGCCTTTTTTTGCAGTATCCGCACGAGTTCCTCACTAAAAAATGGAACTTTTTCCCCGCCTAAACGCTTGATTTCCACCATGTTGCAGTCTGCGCAATTTATTTTACAATTATGAAAAAAAAATATTGATAAAAATCACAACTTTGAATGTATTTTTTATTAGGGTAACAGTGTTCAGGGAGTCATGGATGCGGTTTAAAAACGTCTTCTCAAAATTATTAACTCTACTATTTTGTGCAGCTATTCCGTCCTTAGCTGCAGATTATAACATCATTGTCAAAAACGAGACCACTCGAAACAGTAGAGCAACTATTTACGTTCAAGTCCAGACAACAAGTACCCGGACGGGGATTGGTGGACGCACGCAAACGCAAACCAGCAGGTGCACGGCACTCACCAGCTACGGCGACGGCTCATTTTACCTGAAACAGGCAATGGAAGCCGAACAAAGCCCCAAGATTAACTTTTATACGAGCAATACTTGCCGGGCAAACTCTTCCATAGGTTCAATTTCTCCTCTCGAAGGAGCTGCCCCCGCAACCGATATCATCATCACCATTACCGATGCCGGGGTGACCATGGCTAATAGCACAGAGCCCATCACGCCTCCGACATCCACTACGCCGAGCACAAATCCGGGTGGAGACCGTCCGGGCGGCCCGACCGGTCCTGGCACTACCACTCCGACCCATTCCAACAGGAAAGTCATACGTTTCTTCGCTCCCTGGACGAATACTTCCGCAATCCTCTATGTCGCCGGTGGTGACTCCGCCAAAATGACGACCGTAAGGAACTACTGCGGTTGGTTCGAAGCCAGAGTTACCCCGCCTCAAGGTTCGTTCCAAGTTTATTTCAAGCAGACCATCGGATACGACTACGTCGGCGACCTCCATTACACGAGAATCAATCCCGCCACTCAAAGCATTTTGCTTTCGCTCGACAGCGCCGCAGCCCACTCGGACACCATCTGGGTCAAGGCCGGTAAAGAAGTCGGCGTCGCAACCACCGTTTATGAAAAATACCCGGGCATCCTCGGCGATTGCCCTGTCAAGAAACTCCCCGTGATGATGTTCGACTGGCTCCATGGCGAACAGGGCGACGGCGACATCAAGACGACGACGAACAGGCGCGATTCCACGGTGACGACCTCTTACGCAAACGGCGCCAAGGACCTCTACTTCAACGACCCGATGTACGCCACAAGCAACGACTTCGGTAGCGGCGGATGCGGCGGAAGCAATGCCACGGACAGCCAAAGGCGCGGCTACATGAGGGGCATGGTGGAAGAAACGCTCGGCCCGAACGGGGTTCCTGTCCAGGCTGCAAACTTCCCCGAAAACTGCAAACTTACGACCCACATCAACCAGTGGTTCTTGCCGCAGATTATAGCCAAGAGCAACGGCAAGGAATATTCGAACGCCACCTGCCGCTCTATCGAATTGGAACTTCAGGATGACGGCCTTTGGCTCGGAAAGAAGGACAACAACAGCCCCGAAGGCGGTCTTTTCTTGCTGGACGATTTCCAGTACCTCGATGCCGAACAGACTGTTCCGAATCCGTTCTACGACAACATCACCGCCAACCGCAAAAGGCACAATTACGGCTTCACGATGAAAATCCAGGCGACGTTCGAATACGTCCCCGGCCAATACTTCGAATTCCTCGGCGACGATGACGTCTGGGTGTTCATCAACAACCGCCTCGTCGTGGATATCGGCGGCCAGCATGCCCAGGTATCGGGAGCGGTTGACCTCGACACGCTAAAGCTTGTCGAAGGCGCAAACTATCCGTTCCACATTTTCTATGCAGAACGCCATATTTCGTCTTCGAACTTCATGATGAGAACATCCATCGACTTGAAGACCGAAGCAAGCCTCTTCTACAAGGACCTTTCCGCAAACGGCGTCCTCGATTACAAGATTTACCAGATTATCCGTGAACAGGCGCTTTCTTGCGACTTCTCCGGCACAACGACCAAGGATACCGTAGATGCCCCCTCGAACTTCATCTTGATCGGAAGCGGCGCCTATTCCGAAGGCGTCCCGCTGGATAGCGTAGGCGTCTGGTACGGCGGCATCACCATCAAGCCGGGCTATACCGGATTCACAATCAACACCGAAGAAATCAGACAAAAACGCACGCTCCCGCCGGGAACATACCAGTTGCGCTTCTCCCTGCAAAAAGACGAAACCCAGTACGACGAAATCACCTTCACCATCGACAAGTACGATTCCCCCACAATCAATTACGCACGTGTCGATGACAGGAACAAATGGACGCTCATAGGAAACGAAGTCGATGGCACTATCGATACGCTCGGCAAGTGGGTCAACACGCGCTACGCCGTGAATATCGCATTCGCCGAAGACTGGGCTACATTCGACGACATGGTCTATGTCAATACGTCGAACGCGGCGTTCATCCCCTGCGACGAAAACGGCAACCACATTACGACCGTGACTATGAAAAACGGACGCGCCACCTTCTACGTGAAAGCGACCGCCCCAGTCCAGGACGTGACGCTCATCGTCGGCAGTAGCGACGAAACGCAAACGGCAGCATGGCGCCACATTTCGTTCATGGAACCGCCGGTACCGCAAGTGGTGTTCTCGTGCATCTTCGACAGGGACGGCGACGGTCGCGGTGATAGCGTCTATGCAAAACTCAGCAAACCGTATGGCCGCACACTGGCCAACAACCATGTCAACCTGGATTCCATCAAGCTGGAATTCGGTGAAAAGTTCGCGGCAATCACGACCACCAATGGCAAAATCGGTCATAACGACTTCGACAGTTCCATGACGATTACGACCAACGGCGGAGGCTTCGGCTCTGTTCCATTTACCGGTGGTGCAGAAACAGTCTATACCGGAAAGATTACGCCATTCTGGAAATATACGGAAGGCGGCTCGCAATCGACCATCAGCCTAACAGGCGATGTCATCGACTCCATCGGTCCTGTCATTACGGCAGCGAACATAAGTTACAGCGATGACGGTTCCACGGTACTTACGCTTACGTTCAGCGAAGGCCTGGACTGCGAAAACGAAGCCGACGCCAACTACTTCATCTACCTGCCAAAACAAACGAACGTAGAAAGACAAGATGTTGTACCGGACATTCTCTCCAAGGACAAGAAGAACAAATGGAAACTCATCTTTAGAAGCGCCCGCAACGACAAGGAAGCGTACATCCCCGTCATGGGCGACTCCATCAAGATGATTCCGGGCATCCACATGGACCTCCTACACAGAAGTACTCCGGCAAACAACAAATTTGTCCGCATTTCCGGCCAGCAGAAGGTGGTCATCACCAGTTCGCCGGTCGTGACGATTGGCGAAAAGGAAGAATCGATAGAAATCATCCAGAGCCCGACACCCACAGTCCCGAAGCTTTACCAGACACCGGAGTCCAAGACCGCCAAGGAAGTTGCTGAAGAATACGGCGTGCAAGGGCATTACCTCGGCGACATGAGTATTTCGAACTACGTCAAGGATGAAGTCACAGACCTCAAGGCAACCATAAAGAGTATCAACGACAAGAGCGTTGAAAAAACAGGCTTGAACATCAAGGATCTTCTTGAAACAAAGAGTCTCGGCGATGTGAAAAGAGAACTCAGCCTCACGAATGACGAAATCAAGGATATCGAAGGAGCCCTCAATAGCGGAATCATCTCGAAGAATGACTTAATCAGCATCGCAAACGGCAACACCGCGGTTCTCGATGAAGTGACGAAGAAACTCGCCGAAAAGACAACGCTCGAATACCAGACCCATTACTTCACAAGCCTCGGCGTATTCGTCAACAGCAATTCAGGTTCTCTCTCTTGCACAGACACTCTCTACAACGGAAACTGCCTGGCCAACGAGAAGAACGGGAAGCTCTTCCTCGCCTGGAACATGAGATCCACTGAAGGAAGATTGGTCGGTACAGGCGTCTATATTGCAAGACTTATGTACAAAATCAAGGTCGGATGGAAAGTCAAAGTGAACCGCACGCAGGACTTCCTCTGGGGTGTGCGTCACGGAAAGACGAAAGAATTCGAAATTGACTTGAACTATTAAGATATTCACTCTCTCTAAAAGGCGCCTGCATAAGCAGGTGCTTTTTTATATGCAAAAATGCGCACAAAAGCAAAAACCGCCGGCGAGGTGCCGGCGGATTCTTTTATACTCAATACAGAGGCGACAACTTATGCGAAGTTGTACAAGTCCGTAATGTCGTTGTTGCTCTTGTCGTACATCCAGAACTGGTTGATGTGAGCATATTCATCTTCCACGAGGGAAATCTTGATGTTATGCTTGTATTCCAGATAATTGAACATACGGTTCAAGTCCTTACAAAGAACATCGATCACCTGAGCGCTCACGACGAGAGTCACTTCGCGGAGACGGCCCTTGGCATGCGCACGGGCGAGCCAGCGGTCAATCATTCCCAGCGTCGATTCGAGCGTCGCAATGCGGCCATTGCCACTGCACACGGGGCAGCACTCGGTCTTTTCGGTCATCAAGTTCACGCGGACGCGCTTGCGGGTGACTTCCATGAGGCCGAACTGGCTGATCGGGGCAGGGCTGATTGGAGCCTTGTCGCGACGAATAGCCTTGCGGAATTCCTGATAGACGGCTTCGCGGTCTTCGTCGGTTTCCATGTCGATGAAGTCAATGATGATGAGGCCGCCCACGTCACGGAGACGCAACTGCTTTGCGATTTCGTGGCAAGCGTCGAGGTTCGTTTCAAGAATAATCTTGCTCTGGTCCTTGCCGTGCACCTTCGGACCCGTGTTCACGTCGATGGACACGAGAGCTTCGGTCTGCTCGATGACGAGGTTGCCACCGCGCGGAAGCGGAACCTGGCGCTGCAGGGAGCGAGCGTAGTCGTTTTCAATCTTGAAGTATTCGAACAAGCTTTCGCTAGAGCTCCAGAGCTTGACCTTGTCGAGCTTATCCGGAGAGAGAACCTTCAAGTATTCGCGAAGGGCGAAGTACTCGTCGCGGTTGTCGATATACACGTAGTCCGTGTTGTCGCCGAAGTATTCGCGAA
>JAEEGG010030000.1_pt1 | contig 10123 bp, 5 predicted proteins | sample 9134161 | NCBI WGS metagenome assembly JAEEGG01 (sample SAMN16246543, study PRJNA631951) | gut metagenome | biome: gut microbiome; feature: rumen; material: CR-attached | host: Bos | place: Iran: Karaj | collected 2018-10 | reverse complement strand
CAGATGATGCGCGACGCGAAATTCGCCCCGTCGAAATACGGTGCCCATTTCTCGGCGGCGGCGCGGCGCTCAGGAGTCGAGGAGTTGTTCTCCACGATCTGCGGCCAGCCGCTCTGACGCCCCGCGAGATAGCCCATGGTGTCGGTTATCGCCGGCACATAGAACGCCGCGCACGTGAATGTCCGGTTGAGTCCACAGAGGTAGAACCCGAATCCGCCGCCCTGAGACGTTCCCTGATAGCGGAAGCGCGTCTTGTCCACGTCAGGCCTTGCCGCGACCCAGTCCACCGCACGGTCGATGCCGAGGATGACTGGATAGAAGAAATATGACTCGCGCGACTCCGTGATGCCGGCCACGCAATACCTCGGCGCACCATACTTGGACTGCACCTCTGCGTCCATCGCCTTGTACTTCGCCTCGAGGCCGACCTCCTTCCACTTCCAGTCGGGCTCAAACGGATAGACGCTGAACTGGACGCGGATAGAATCCCTTTCGCCCTGCATATTGTTCGTCCAGTTTCCGAATCCCGCCGCGTTCACGCCGAAGTCCACCGGGAACGGGGCCTTCGACTTGTCCGTCGGGACGCTCATGTAGCCGTGGACGCGGCGACCGAACGTGGCGAACGAGATGCGGTAGAAGTCGAACGCGGCGGTGCTGCGCTCCGGGACCTTTGTCATCCGCGCGTCCAGCGGCACCTCGCGGGCAAGACGGGCGCGCGCCCCCGCCCAGAAAGCATCGAAGTCCGCCGGCGACGGACTCCCCTTTACGATCCGCTCGGGCTCGAATCCGACGCTGAATACCGACGGGTCCTTGCGACCGTCCTTCGTCATCGGCAGCGAAAGCCGCAGAAAGCCGGGTTCGCGAAGCGTACCGGACACCGTGAACGCGACGCCTGTCGCCGACACGTCGAACGGCATGTTGGTTAGGACGGACGTCCCGAAGTTGTCCAGTTTCGCGCGCGGACGCGCGACGGCAGCCAGCGCATTCGTCGAGAGAAGCCTCACGGTGAACGTGGCCGTCTCGCCGCAGCGGTAGATGCCGTCGGGTTTGTCGGTCTCGACCTTGTACGTCGCGCCAAGCGCGGCGAGTTGCAGCGTCGCCGCAAGAATTGTTGCGCACGGCATTCTCATTGCAACAACAGATGAGCGAATGTTTTTCATAACCCTCCTCCCACCGTCTCGATGCGGCGGATGTATTCGTCCTGCTCCTTGCGCGGGATGTCGTTCCAGCGGATGTTCCAGCCCGCGACGCGCACCTGGAGGTTCTCGTACTTTTCAGGATGCTTCTGCGCGTCGCGCAGCGTTTCGGGCGAGACGATGTTGATATTCATGGCCACGCCACCGCCCGCGAAGAACCGTTCGACCAGTATCCTGAAGCTGCGGAGTCCCTTCTCGCCGGCGACCGTAGAAGGATGGATCATCACGTCGTAGATGCTGCCACACGGGAAATTCTCTGGCGCGAGCGCGCCGAAGCTACGGATGGAGCCGGTAATGCCTTCCGTCTCCGCCCCCACGCACGGCGCCATGTTCTTGGAAAGATGTTCACCCTTGTGGCGGCCGTCGGGCGTCGCCCCCGTGATTTCGCCCCCGCGTATGAAACCGCGCGAGTTCAGTCCGTAGCACACGAACACGCCACCCCGACTGTTGGGCTTGCCGACGAAACTCCCCGAAAACGCCTCTTGAACCTCCTTCGCGAGCGCGTCGGCCTCAGGGTTTCCGCAACCCCACTTCAGCTTCGAGTTCTTCATCCGAAGACGAAGTTCCTCGTGGCCCTGCCAGTCCGCCGCAAGGATCTCGCCCAGTTTCTGCAGGGAAAGCACCTTCTTGTCGTAAACGAATTCCTTGACGGCCAGAAGCGAATCTATCGCCGTCGCAAATCCCGTTTCGTTCAATGACGTGAAGTTGTACTTGTAGCCGAGCGAAAAAGCATCCACGCCCTTCGCCATCGCATCGCCCACGGCGAGCGAGAGCATGAGCGCCGGATTGATCTCCGCAAGATGCCGCTCGTTTTCGCACACCAGCTCCACAATGCGAGCGGTGTTGGCCGTTAGGCGACGCAGGTATTCGGCCTTGAAAGAGTTGAAAGTTGGGAGTTGAGAGTTGAGAGTTCCGCTTTCAACTTTACACTCTTCAAGCATTTCCACGATGGGCTGCTGCAAATAGACGAAAGTCGCACTCGTGCAGTTGCCCTTTGCGCGCGGCAGGTACTCGAAGCAACCCCAAATCAGGAGGTCACGGCATTCTTCGTCCGTAAGCCCCACCGGCTTCATCGACCGCGCCATGTTCTCCTCGCTCATCAGGCAGAGCGGCGCGTGCTTGCGCAGCATGTCGAGCGCCTTCCACCAGATTTCGTCCGGCGTGTTCTTCGCCATCTTCAGCTGGAACTTCGGCGTGGGGAGCGCGGTCTTTTCAATGACGTCGAGGATGATGAGCGAGAGCGGATTGTAGGCGCTTGTACCGTCCTTGTTCGTGCCGCCGAGGTACATCGGATGGCCCCAGTAGTTGTCAATCGAGCCGAACTGCCAGAGGAAGTGGCGGAACTCCTCGCGGAACGCTGCCTCGGTCGTGCGACCCGACGCGAGATCGGCCTGATAGTATGGCCACCAGCGGACATCTATGTTGTCGAACGTACGCACCTGGAAGTAGTTGAGCGGCTCGGACAGGATGAAATAGACCATCGTGAACTCCATGACGTCGAACACGGTCTGCGGCGGTCCCGTGCGCAACCGCTCCAACGACGCGATCTCCTTTTCAAGCCAATATGTCTCACGCGAAGTCCGCGAAGGCCGCAAAGTTTTAGATTCTTCACTTTGCGAACTTTGCGTGAGAGTTTTCTTACCCTCCGCTATCAGCCGGTCGAGGAAGCGCATCATCGCGGCGGCGGTGCGCTTCTCGGCGCGGTAGAAGGGCGTATCTTGCGTGTAGGAATCGGCTCGAGCCTTCATGCCGGGAAATCCGAGTTTCAGGATGTCCACCCAGTCCGGCGCGGAATGGTCGAAGTCCTTGTGGATCAAGCCTCGTCCTTCCTGCTCCACCTTTGCGATTTCGGCGCGGAGGTTGGGGGAGTACTTGGCGTCCACGTCCGCCGCATGACTCCACAGGATGGCGCTCATCGGACGGCGATGCCGGTCCCACGCAGAAACCGCGGGGAAGCAGTCGTACTTCGAGAATCCGATCGCGACATTGTCCACGAGATAGTCGAAGCATCTTGCGGCGACATCGTACCAGTCCTCCTGACCAGCCTTCCACCCCGATTCATCCACAATCTTCTTCACGCCTGCGCGAAGCGCGTCGTTGTCGAGCCCCGTAGCCGGATTGGCGAGGTTCGTGCGCCACTTCCACTTGAGATACGCCGCCTCGTTCGTGATCGCCGCCGGACGTTTCTCCATGTATGTAGTGTACTGGTGCGTTCCGTGCTTGTTCATCGGCACGCCTTCGTCGGGAATCTCCACTCCCGTCGAAAGCACCACCGCCAACATGAGAAACGTGATGTTCATGAGAAATCTTTGTGGTTTGCAAGCCGCAACATTGTATCATGCCCGTGGTTTTCAGACAACCATCTTTTCATGTGTTCATCGCCAACTCGCCAACCTTCATCTGGAATATTTCTCCCCGATCTCGAACACGGCGAAATCGCCAGCTGGGATCGTGTACGCGAATCGTCCGTTCGGAACAGACACGGACTTGCCCGTCATAAGCTCCTTTACTGGAACTGAAGCGACATGCGTGAACGTTACCGTGATTTCACTGTCGCGAGAGCGGTCTATCGTCTCTAACGTGTCGGCGAACTTGCGAACGCCCTTGTTGTTGAACACCCACAGCCACCACCCGTCCTTCGTCCGGTTCGCGCCGTATTGGCAGTCGCCCTCAATGGCAAACGGGAACAGGTCACGTTGAAGCCTTTCCAACATCTTCTCCACGGTCGGAAACTTGAGCCGTCCTGCCTTGATATCACCTACCGTCCGGTCATTCAATGGCGGCAACCCATCCGCCGTGAGGCGAACAAGGCGGCCTCCAGCCTTCTCGTAGGCGGCCAGCACATCCTCGAACTTCGACGCGTCAGGGTAGTCTCCGACGAGGATTGCCGCCGGATAGGCAAAAAGCGCGTTGGCGAAGACATCCTTCGGCTGTGGCGAATCGGGCACGAGCACGTCATACATCATGGCAAACCTCGAATTGTGCAGATTGCCCTCCTGGATGCTGGCTTTTAAGCCTTTCTCCCGTTCCCATCCCGGGGCTATGGTAAAGAACAAGGCGTCTATCGCATAGTCGCCCGGCGTATAGGGACATTGATTCCAGGCGGGGCCGCCGTAGGCTGGATAGCCTTGCGCGAACGGCGTGAGGATGGCAACCGGCGCGTAGGTGACGCCGCGATCGGGATGCGTGGCGGTAAAGTCGTGGAAATCGCTGAAGTTGCGTCCACGCGTCGTCAGTTCCGCCTTGCCGGATGGCTTGTTCGCCGTGATGAACTGTTCTCTCCAGCTTTCCGATTCCACGCCATTGGCGCCGTTCAGATAAGCGTAGTACCAGACACGCCGCTGGGCGGAGGCCGACGTTCCGCCCTCTGGCATCATCGCGTAGCCGTTGCCAACTTTCCTTGTGTTCTTGCAGACGCTGTTGTTGAGCCATTTGCCGTACTTGCTCGGGCCGTTGAAGTAGTTGGCCTCGTACCAGCACCATGGTAGTCCGAACTGCCGGGCCGCCCCGCGCGCGAACATTCCGGCCACGTCCCAGCGATATTCGCTGTCGCCACGCGTGGTGTTCGTCGTCTCGAGCGTAAGCATCTTCGCACCCCATGCCGCCGCAATATGGTCGAGCGATATGCAGTGGCGAAACGCCATGAACATGTCCTTGTCACCATAATGCACTTCCAGCATACGATCCACAAACCATTTGGCAAGCGCCAGCCTGTCGTAGCGGTTCGTCATGTCGTAACGCGCCCAGCGTTCCTTCAACGCCTTGTTCCGGTCCGGGTTGCTCACCTTGTCCGTACGCTTGATGAACATCAGGATATCGTTACCCCATTCGCAGATCGTCCGGCAACAGACAAGATTCGTGTTCGCCGCCTTGAACGTCGCCCAGTCCTCATTGTCGAGTTCCACATCTCCCGCCAGCGCACCTTGGTTGCGCTTGCCGGAAAACACGAGAACGAAAGGACGATCCTTCTTTGCGGCACGCTCCAGACAACTCCAGCGCGACGACGTGCAGTTCTCCTCCACCGTGCGCCATGTCGATTTGGGTCCGGCAGGGTCAGGCGGTTCTTTCGCCGTACTGCGCACTACTCCACAATCGCGGAAGACAGGAAGATTGGCGATATCCGTATCGATTGGAGAATCACTAAAGCCTGGATCGGAATAGAGCCAAGATGAGAGGTATGTCCAGTATTCGCGCCCCATAACAAGCCGAGGTACATGATGGGGACTTGTCTCGAACGGCCTCTGGACGGACTTTTCGCAGCCGGTTAAAACCGCAGCGCAAGACAATACCGCTAACGGAAACGCCTTTGATGTCAACGGAAGGAAATGCATATACTACGCACCAACTTCACGCCGAAGGTCACGGATGCATCCCCGTTCGTACGTTCAAATGGCATTGGCACCAGCCTGTGTCCGTTTGAAAGAACCAGCGGACGGGCATTCAACTTGCCGCGCACGGAAGCGGCCGCCCCGCTCGAAACCGTAAGTATGGCAACCTCGCGCACCCGGTTCCCGGCTGTTCCCAAGGCGTATCCCGCCGCATCTTCAAGCCTGACAGTCACGCCACTTGCCGGCAAGGTGAACGGTGTTGAATATTCTGTATTGCGCATGCCATATTGTCCGATCCCTCCATCAACAGTAGATACCGGAACGTCCATCAAGATGTCTGTGGCATTGGAGAAAACAACCTCCAATCCTTGAAATACCTCTGCCGAACACGGCTTGAGCGTACCCTCTGCTATGATCAGACGATTCTTTCCCGCGACTGGCGTAAAACCGCCATCCGTTGTGAAATACGGAGTTTCGCCGCCCCACGCCAGAATACCCGTACCAAGTTTCTTGATTTCACCGTTCCATGTCACACGTTCCTTGACCGTGAACGCAATCCCCTCGTTGCAGACGATACGGGCGTAGTCTGCAACGTAGATACCGCAATTCTCGCGATCCAGCGTCGTGGATGCAAGCGGCACGAAATATGTGTAGGCATTGAACGTGTGTCCGTCGTACGTCCAGGACGGCATCGCACCGCCAAGTGAACGCCCGTCGGCAAATTGGAGAACATTATGCAATTCGTCGGAGGCATTGGCACATTCCGCTTCGATTGTTCCGGTGAAAAAGTCGTTCATGGCAAGGAGTTTCACGGTCGAAGCGCCATTTGACAGAATGAGCCGCAATTTGCCAGGGCCGTCGATCTCCGATGCGACGGTAAACGTCCTCCCATGCCCGTACAAAGAGGCGTAATTGTTGACGGACATGAGACGAAGCCGACCTTCAAGCGTCATTTCCGTCAACGAGCTGTTGTCGGCATAGATTTTCACGCCATAGTCATTGGCATGATTGCCGACAATACGGAAGTCGTCAATCCTGACATTTGCAACTTTAAGCGAGAGCTGCCCACTGATACGAGCAAGGGCACGTCCAGGAAATATACATGGGTTTCCGTATGCGCGCTGATTTTGAACTGAATAGTAGCAATTGCTGGAATTCGGCAGCTCTCCTCCGTCCCATGTATTGCCGGAGACAAATGACGAACCGGCCGTAGCACTCGGATCGGCGCTGGTCTGCTGTATGACCTTGCCAACCTGATGGACACAGAGCGCAGAAAGTCCATCCTCGGTCGTCCTTACATAAAGCTCATACACAGGGAACTGAGCTGACGTGACAAGAACGAAGTCATTCGTGCTGAGCGTCACCCCCGACGGCGCTTTCAATATCGGAAGCTCCGGTACAATCTCGGAGTCGGGCCAAGTGCCAATTGTCGGATTGGGCTCAAACGCAATCTTGACGGGGCCTTCTTCATGTGTAAACGTTCCGCTCACCTTGATGCACGAAGCGGTTTTAGACGACTTGTCGTACACAACCGAAATCGTGGAGTTCGTCTTCATGACGAGTTCGGCAACCGAAACGACATCTCCGGCGCTTTCGGCCGTAATGGTACAGTTGGGATGAATCGTCACATGCGCAGGCGATGTCACAGTGCCACTTGACAATGTAGCGCCGGCCGTAGGATCGGGAACATTGTTCCTGTCTGTATATTTGCGAGAGCAGCAGACAATCTGCCCTGAATAGTCCTTCAGTGTCTCGCCGACAAAACGGATTTTGCACATTCTGCCCGTTTGGTAGCCGTAAGCCCACAGCGTACTTGTGGATTCGCCCACGAAAGTGCAATCAAAACGGATGGAGTCTGTCGAATTGTTGACGCTCACCTGTGCGGTCGTTTCGGCCGGCACCGTCACCTTCCCCTTGATTATCGGATCGGCACCATTACTGTTCCCGCGCCAGTTGTACAGATGCCCTTTCAGAACAAGTCCATTGACAGGGAAGGCATATTCGCAATCCGTCTTTTGGGCACAAAGCGCGAGGGTGCCATTGCCTTCAATCGTCAACAAATCGCCGCCAAAGGATACGTCCCTTATCGGAGTACGCAATGTTCTGCCGCTCGGGACAAAGTAATCGTACCCGGACTTGATTGGATCCGCCGCCGTTCCCAGCGCAGTACCTGACACGCTGCCAATCCGCCAATTGATGCAATTGGTGAACGATGTGGCGCCAGAGGTGTCGCTCGTGGCGAGATATGTCCTTTCGTTTTCCGCGAACGCGGCAAGACCGACCACAAGGCTCGGCACAAGAACAACTAAATGTAGGTTACTTCGTTTCATGGCATCTCCTTTCCAGCTTGCTTCGCTGCCTCTGCGGCGAACGATGGTTATATTATCCCACATCCGGGAAGATTTTTCTTGTATGTTTTGCCGGAAAATATGTAATATCTGACAGCCTATTTTTACCGCCAGAGAAGTATTCCCGGCACAGGATCAATATGGAATGCCCACTGTGGTTTTGATATACTATCGACCGCCATGACACGACGCGAGAAGAAAAAGCTCCAGTCCGAATTCCTCAAGAAGGTCGGCCCGAACGCCGCCACGTTCAAGGCGATGATGGATGTCCTGCCCGAAGTCGCCTTCTACATGAAGGACGACAAGGGCCGCATCATGGCGCTCAACCGCCGCAACTGCGACATCTGCAACATCCACGACGAGCTGGACGCCGTCGGGCGGCAGAGCGGCGACATCTTTCCCCACCAGCTCGCACAATCATACATCACATACGACAAGATCGTCCGAAAGAAGAGACGTCCGCTCATCAATTGTCGCGATGCGCATACGGCAGACCGATCGAACGACCGCAATGTGGAAAGTATTTTTCCCCTTTTCGACCGAGATGGGAACCTGATCGGCACAACCTGCATCTACTACAAGATTCCTGCTGATGGCGCACCCGACTGGCATGGCCTACTCAAGCCCGTAACGGAGCACATCGCCGCGCACTATGCCGACGATCTCTCTATCGGCAGTCTTGCGGTCCTGGTCGGCACGTCGCCTTCCAACTTCCGCCGACAGTTTACCCGTACGTTCGGCATCCCTCCGGGACGCTACATCACCACAATCCGCCTGAACGCCGCCCGCATGCTGCTGGAGACCACCGACAAGCTCGTATCGGAAATTGCGACAGACGTGGGGTTCTTCGACCAGAGCCATTTCACCAAGCTGTTCAAACACGAACGCGGCATTACGCCCGGCGAATACCGCCGCAAGCACCGCGCCATTGACATCTGACCGTGCGGCCTTAGGGGCGGATGGCGATCGCGTCTGCGGGACAGCAGTGGGCGCAGGCGCCGCAGCCGACGCACTTGGACGCCTCAATCACCGGGCGGCGAACCGTCTTCCCGTCCTTGGTCTGTTCCTCGGTCACCTTCACCGCCTGGTACGAACAATGCTTCTCGCACAGCGCGCACGGATGTACATCCTTGAAGGCCAGGCACCGCGTCTGCCAGCCTTCCGCCAGCACAGCGCATCCAATCTTCGTCTGCGCCTTTTCTTCCTTCGTCAGGCGTCGAATCGCACCCGTTGGACACACCTCGCCGCAAACCGTACAATCCTTCTCGCAGAATCCGCGCGCGAAATCCATCACCGGCATCATCGTCCCGGCCAGTCCGTACTCGAGCGTCGCCGCCTTGAGGACTTTCGTCGGACACTGCGCCACGCACAGGTTGCACCCCGTGCACCGCGTCCGCAGACGCGCCCCGCCATCCGCCCCCGGCGGCGCGATCGCTGCGGGGACGCGCTCCCGCGCGTCCTCTCCGCCCGCCGCCGCGCACGCTCCGGCCACCGCCCCCAGCAGAAATCCACGTCTCCTCATTTCCATGACAGCGCCCCCTTCTTGCACGCGCCCAGGCAGTTGAAGCACCTCACGCACCGGCTCTGGTCGACCTTCCCGTTCGCCACATCGATGCACTCCGCCTTGCACGCCTTCGCGCAGAGCCCGCACTTCACGCACTTCGCCGCGTCCAGCCGGATCCTGACCGGCGCCTTCGCCGACAGCAGCCCCAGCACAGCACCCACCGGACAGATCGTGTTGCAGAAGAGCCGTCCCCTCCATGCCGCCACCACCGCGAGCGCCACGAACGAGACTCCCGCCACTCCCAATGCCGCCCAGCCGCGCACGAAGATTTCCGTCTTCAGCATGCACGGATGCCCCCATTTCGCCGCGAGGTCGGCCGCCGCGTTGGCGCACATCGCCGCAAGCGGTTCAAAGAAATGCGTCGCAAATCGCCCGTACACGCTGTATGGTTCAATCAGTCCCGCAAGCGCGGCGCAGCCACAGAGCGCCAACACGATGAATACAACCGCGAATACGGCGCGCAAGACGGGGTGCCCGGAACGATACGCGAAGTCCTTTCGGACGAACAGCCGCCGCAGACGCAGTACGACGTCCTGGAAGATGCCGAGCGGACACACCACCGAGCAGTAGATGCGCCCCACAAGCAGCGTCACGCCCGCCACGACGCCGATCACGACGAAGTTGAACGCCAGGCACGCCGGCACGAGCTGGATCTGCGCGAGGCAACCCGATCCTTCCGCGAAGCCG
>JAEEGG010029993.1_pt1 | contig 10125 bp, 10 predicted proteins | sample 9134161 | NCBI WGS metagenome assembly JAEEGG01 (sample SAMN16246543, study PRJNA631951) | gut metagenome | biome: gut microbiome; feature: rumen; material: CR-attached | host: Bos | place: Iran: Karaj | collected 2018-10 | reverse complement strand
AATTTGGATTATTCTTTGGTTACTGATTCTACGCTTAAAGAAAAAATTCTGGCGGATTATGAAGAAGCTTATGAATACTGGTGGTGGTTTTTTGGCGGAGCACCTGTGAATTTTGACTACACTCTGGAAGAAGACAACAGTACCTATGTCAAATTCGATTATCCCGGTATTGAGACAATGGACGACTTAAAAAAGTTTCTTAAAAAGCGCTTTTCCGACGAAATAATTCAGATAAAGCTTGAGGACAACATCTTAAGGGAGTTCGACGGCAAACTATATGCATTGGATGCCGGTCGCGGTTCCGATATAAGCATAGACCACGTTGATTATGTAGTTTATTATGATTCTGATAAAAATGAAGGAGAAATTACCGCGCTAATATACAGACATGACTTTGATGAGAAGACTTACGAGACCTATCTCACAGGGGAAATAGACAAAGAATATATACAATTCACCATGGAAGATGATGGAGCGGTATTCAACACATTTCCGACGATTTGGTAGATTGACTTTTACCCACTATTAATTGAATTTTGTTATGATTTAAGATATGATAGTAGGGTATTTTTCCTTGAAAAATTGGAGGTAGTTAGATGGTAGATTATACTGAAGGAACCGGTAAGCAGTATCATACAGGTGTCGGCCCAAGCGACATCGGTGAATATGTTATTATGCCGGGAGATCCCAAGAGATGCGAAAAGATTGCAAAGCATTTTGATGATGCAAAGCTTGTGGCTGATTCGCGTGAATATGTTACCTATACGGGAACCTTACTCGGAACTAAGGTTTCTGTTACATCAACAGGTATCGGCGGCCCCAGCGCAGCAATTGCGATTGACGAGCTTTCAAAGTGCGGAGCGCATACTTTCATAAGAATCGGAACTTGCGGCGGTATGCAGGAAGAAGTTGAAGGCGGAGACGTGGTTATTGCCACAGGCGCTGTAAGAATGGAAGGAACGAGTAAGGAATTTGCTCCTATCGAATATCCGGCAGTACCTGATTTTAACGTTACAAACGCTTTGGTTAAGGCTGCAAATACACTTAATTACAAGCACCATGTAGGTGTGGTGCAGTGTAAGGATTCTTTCTTTGGACAGCACGAACCCGAGACGAAACCTGTAGGTCCGGAACTTCTGTATAAATGGGATGCCTGGATCAAGTGCGGTGCGCTTTGCTCTGAGATGGAGTCTTCAACATTGTTTATTGTGGGTAGTTATTTAAGAGCCAGAACAGGAGCTGTTCTTCTGGTTGTAGCGAATCAGGAAAGAGCAAAAAAAGGTCTTTCCAATCCACAGGCTCATGATATGGAAATTGTCTATAAGACAACGATAGAGGCTATTAAGAGCCTGATTGCTATGGATAAAACCAAATAAGGTTTTATATAAATTTTTTTCATTATAAACAATGGAGGATAATTATGAAAAAAAGAATTTTTGCAGTAATTATGGCTGCAACAATGGTATTTTCTCTTGCTGGATGTGGTTCTAAGGCACCCGATGCAAGCGCAACAACCGAGACTTCAGCAACTGAAGCTAAGGCAGACAGCGCAGATGCAGCTGATGCAAGTGAACCTGCCAGCGACATCAAAGTTGCAATGGTAACAGATTACGGCGACATCACAGACCAGTCATTCAACCAGTCAACATATGAAGCTTGTCAGGTTTTTTGTGACGAAAACAAACTCGGTTTCACATATTACAAGCCTGAAGGCGATTCAACAGCTGAGAGAGTAGCTCAGATCGATAAGGCAGTAGCCGATGGTTATAATGTAATCGTTATGCCAGGATATGCTTTCGCTGAAGCTATCGTAGAGACAGCTGAAATGTATCCAGATGTTAAATTTGTAGCTCTTGACGTATCTGAGTTTGACCTTGAAGGTGAAAGCTCAGACAACAATAACGAGACATATCCCAATGTATTTTCTGCAGTATACCAGGAAGAGCTTCCCGGATACATGGCAGGATATGCTGCTGTAAAGATGGGATATACAAAGCTTGGATTCCTTGGTGGAATGGCAGTTCCCGCTGTTATGCGTTACGGTTACGGATTCGTTCAGGGTGCTGACGCTGCCGCTAAAGAGTTAGGCGCTGATGTTTCTCTTAATTATGTTTACGGTAACCAGTTCTCCGGTGATGCTGATATCACAGCTGCTATGGATACATGGTATCAGGGCGGAACAGAAGTTGTATTTGCTTGCGGCGGTGGTATCTTTACTTCTGCAGGTGAGGCAGCTGCTAAGGCAAACGGCAAGGTTATCGGTGTTGACGTTGACCAGGCTGCAACAATCGACGGAAAGTTCGGTAAGGGCATGACTGTTACTTCAGCTATGAAGGGACTTAAGGCGACAGTTAATACACTTCTTACAGCAATCGTTGGCGGTAATTGGGATGAATATGCCGGAAAGATCTCAAATCTTGGTCTTGTATCCGGAGATGATACTTCTCTTAACTATGTAGGACTTCCTGAGGAAACAACTTTATGGAACGACACATTTAAGAAAGAGGATTATCTCAAGCTCGTTGCTGACATGGCAAACGGAACAGTCAAAGTTTCCAATGACACAAGTGCTGAGAAGCCTTCTGCTGAGAACATCAAGATCAACTTCCAGGGTAACATCAAGTAATTTTACTTATTACAGCTTATAAGCTGACAGGGACCGGCAGATTCATAGTCTTCCGGTCCTTTTTACCAATTTATGGTTTTATTTTACGAAGATTCAAAATTTAATGGAGGAGACAAAAGTGGCAGAAAACAGCGAATATGCTATTGAAATGCTTGGTATAACAAAACGTTTCCCGGGTATTATCGCTAATGACAACGTTACCATTCAGCTGAAAAAAGGCGAGATACATGCTCTTTTGGGTGAAAACGGAGCCGGTAAATCAACTCTTATGAGTGTGCTTTTTGGTTTGTATCAGGCTGAAGAAGGCGTGATTAAAAAGGACGGAAAGGAAGTGCAGATAAACAATCCCAATGATGCCAACGACCTTGGTATCGGAATGGTTCATCAGCATTTTAAGCTTGTTCAGTGCTTTTCTGTTCTTGATAATATTATTTTGGGTGTTGAGACGGTCAAGAACGGTTTTTTACAAAAGGATGTGGCAAGAAAGAAGATACTGGAGATTTCTGAGAAGTACGGTCTCAAAGTCGATCCCGATGCCAAGATTGAGGATATTACTGTCGGTATGCAGCAGAGAACCGAGATCCTTAAGATGCTTTACAGAGATAATGAGATACTTATCTTTGATGAGCCTACGGCGGTTCTTACTCCCGCAGAAATAGATGAGCTTATGCAGATCATGAAGAATCTTGCCAAAGAGGGCAAGTCCATTCTCTTTATTTCACATAAGCTTGCTGAGATCATGTCTGTTGCAGACAGATGCAGCGTTTTGAGAAGAGGTAAATATATCGGTACCGTTAATATTTCCGATACCAATCAGGAAGAGCTTTCCAGAATGATGATCGGCCGTGATGTACAGCTTGTCGCAACAAAGGAAGACAAGACTCCGGGCGAAGTTATTCTTCATGTCGAGAATATGACGGTTCCTTCAAAGCTTCATAAGAATAATGCGGTTAAGAACGTCTCTTTTGATGTAAGAGAAGGCGAGATCGTATGTATCGCAGGTATTGATGGAAACGGTCAGACAGAGCTCGTTTACGGCCTTTCTGGACTTGAAAATATTACTTCGGGCAAGATCACGCTTTCCGGAAAAGATATTACTCATGCTTCCATAAGAGAGCGTTCTACAAGCGGAATGAGTCATATTCCCGAGGATAGACACAAACACGGGCTTGTACTTGATTATTCGCTTGCATATAATCTTGTTCTTCAGAGATATTTTGAGCCTGAGTTTAGTTCGAAGTTCGGATTTCTTAAAAAGAAAGATATCAATAAATATGCGGATAAACTTATTGAGCAGTATGATATCCGTTCGAGCCAGGGGGCTGAAACGGTAACAAGAAGTATGTCCGGCGGTAACCAGCAGAAGGCTATTATTGCAAGAGAAATTGATAAAGATCCCAATCTTCTCATTGCGGTTCAGCCTACAAGAGGACTTGATGTAGGTGCCATCGAATATATTCACAGGCAGCTTATTGCACGAAGAGATGAAGGCCATGCGGTTCTTCTTGTTTCGCTTGAACTTGAAGAAGTTATGAGCATTTCAGACAGAATACTTGTCATGTATGAAGGAGAGATAGTGGGAGAGTTTGATCCCAAGAAGACAACTCCCGAAGAACTCGGACTCTACATGGCAGGAGCAAAAAGAAAGGAGGTAGGTGCATAATGTCAGCAGAGATTAAGAAAACGGCTGAAAAAGAAAGCTTTTTGTCTAAGCCCGCCGTTCAGTCGATTATTGCATCGCTTCTTTGTATAATTGTAGGACTTTTTATCGGCTATATTGCACTTCTTTTTATAAATGCACAAGGTGCTACGGATGCCATAATAACAATTATAAAGAACTATTTTACTTACCCTACAAAGGCAGCTGCGCTTAAGTATTGCGGTAATACGCTTGTAAAGGTGGCACCGCTTCTTATGTGCGCTCTTTCAATCCAGTTCTGTTATCAGGCAGGTCTTTTCAATATAGGAGCAGCCGGACAGTACGTAGTCGGAGCGGGAGCATCACTTTTTTGCGCACTTAAACTTGGACTTCCTTGGCATGTATGTCTTTTGGCAGCACTTGTTGCAGGAGGAGTATACGGAGTTTTCGTAGGAGTGCTTAAGGCATATCTTAATGTTAATGAAGTTATTTCGGGTATCATGCTTAACTGGATCGGCCTTTATTCGGTTAATATGATACTTAATAGTGTAAAAGAGGCTTCGAGCCCTTATACGGTCTCGCTTGAGAAGACAAATGCTTCGGCAGTTTTACCGTCACTTGGTCTTGAAAAGCTCTTTTCTAATAACAAATACGTTACCATAGCAATCCCGCTTGCTGTTATTATTGCAATTCTTCTTAAGGTTGTTCTTTCCATGACGGTTTTCGGTTATGAGATAAAAGCAACCGGAATAGCTAAGGATGCCGCAAAGTACAGCGGAATGAAAGAGAAGAGAAATGTCATTCTGACACTTTTTATCGGCGGTGCACTTGCGGGAATCGGAGCTGCATTCCTTTTCCTTACAGGATATGAGCAGTGGTCTGTAACACAGTCATCGGTTCCGGGAATGGGCTTTAACGGTATTGCTGCTACGTTCCTCGGAGGACTCGATCCTATCGGAACAATTTTTGCTTCATATTTCATACAGCATATTACAAGTGGAGGATCGTATATTGATAAGAATGCATATCCTTCACAGATCTCCGACTTTATTTCGGCGATCATCATCTATCTCTGCGGTTTTGTACTTTTCTTTAAGTTCTTCTTAAACAGCAGGATCAGAAATAAAAAGAATAATGCAGAAGGAGGTAACAAATAATGGTATTACTTCTTCAATATACACTTTTGTTTGCCTCGGTTTTGATACTCGTAGCTCTTGGCGGATGCTTCTCGGAGCATTCTGGTGTTATCAACCTCGGACTTGAAGGAATAATGGTTATGGGAGCTCTCGGAGGAGCGCTTACACTTAAGTATATAGATCCTTCACTTCCTAAGATTATTATCGTATTGGCTGTACTTTTGATCTCGGTATTGTGTGGTGCGGTTTACTCAATGCTTCTTGCTTTTGCCTGCATCAACTTTAAGGCTGATCAGACACTTGTAGGAACAGCGCTTAATCTGCTTGCTGCAGCTGCCGCAACGGTTATTGCAAAGTCTATCAATATTATTGAAGATCCCAATAACGTATCTTCGACCGTACAGTACGTTGAAGCAAAGAAAGCACTTGTTGTAAGTATCGGAAAGTTCCAGTTTAACTGGTTTATGCTTATAGCTTTCTTGGCACTTGTTTGTGCATATATGGTACTTTATAAGACCAGATTCGGATTAAGGCTTATGGCTTGCGGTGAGCATCCTCAGGCTGCTGACAGCGTAGGTATTAACGTATATACCATGCGCTGGGCAGGTGTTCTTATTTCCGGTATGCTTGCCGGTGTGGGCGGAATTGTTTATATTACGGCCGGCGTAAGTGAGTGGAAGTTTGAGAACGGTGTTGCAGGTTTTGGTTTCCTTGCTCTTGCCGTTATGATCTTTGGTCAGTGGAAGCCTGTAAATATCGGACTTGCAGCATTATTGTTCGGATTCTTCAGAGCTCTTTCGAATGTATATTCGGGATTTGATTTCCTTGCGGCACTTAATATACCGGGCTCTGTTTACAATATGATGCCTTATATTATCTCACTTATCGTTCTTGCATTTACATCAGCCAATTCACGTGCACCTAAGGCTGAAGGTATTCCTTACGATAAGGGTTCCAGATAAGAGGAATGTTTGTTTATGGATGAAAGTATTATTAAAGAGCTTATAACTACTGCGGCCTCGATGAGGAAAATCTCTTATACGCCTTATTCGGGATTTAACGTGGGAGCGGCGCTTCTTGCAAAGAACGGAAGCATATATACGGGCTGCAATATAGAAAATGCTTCGTACACGCCGACAGTCTGCGCGGAGAGAACGGCTTTCTTCAAGGCTGTAAGCGAAGGCGTCAAAGAGTTTGAGGCTATTGCGATCATTGGCGGAGCAGCAGACTCGGATGAACTTGAATATTGCTTTCCGTGCGGAGTTTGCAGGCAGGTTATGAGCGAATTTTGCGGCGATGATTTCAAGGTAATAATCGCGAAGTCGCCGGATGACTATAAAGTTTATACTTTACCTCAGATTTTGCCCGAAAGATTCGGCCCAAAGGACATTTTGGGTTGACTTTTCAGACGGTTTCGTGTTATTATATTACGCGTTATGAAAATCAGACGGTCCTCTGTTACTGAAGTAATAAGTATTAAGAACGTCCATTTGATAGGAGAAAAGATATGAGTACAATTATCGAAGAGCTCGAGAAAGAGCAGCTGAACGCCAATGCGCCTCAGTTCAACACAGGTGATACTGTAAGAGTACACGCTAAGATCAAGGAAGGAAACCGTGAGAGAGTTCAGGTTTTCGAGGGAACTGTTAAGAAGATCCAGGGTGGAAGCAACCGTACAACATTTACAGTAAGAAAAGAGTCTTACGGTGTTGGTGTCGAGAAGACATGGCCCCTTCACTCACCTATCGTTGAGAAGGTAGAGGTTGTTAGAAGAGGTAAGGTTAGAAGAGCTAAGCTTAACTACCTTAAGGGTCTTACAGGTAAGAAGGCTAAGGTTAAGGAACTTGTTACCAGATAATTTGTTAGGAAAGGCAGTTACTTTAGTGGTAATTGCCTTTTTCATTTTTACGCACGATGAGGATCATATATGTTTCGAAAAAGACGAACCCTTTCTTTTTACCAGAAAAAAAGAGTTATTACTCCCAAGCTGTTAAAAGAGATATTGTCTTGGATATGTATAACATGCCTGGCTATTCTTATTGCTTTTGTAATTGTCCACTTATATGGCACGAGAGTCGGAAATGTCGGAGATTCAATGGAGCCGACAATTGCTAACGGACAGGGAGTTCTTGTGGACAGAATCGCATTTAAGATTTTCGGCCCCAGGAAAAATGATATAATAGTTTTTTTACCGAACGGCAATACGAATTCTCATTTCTATGTTAAGCGTGTTGTGGCTGTTTCCGGTGATAAAGTACAGATTGTTGACGGAGAACTTTATATAAACGGAAAAGTTCAGGAAGATAAGAACGGTTTATATGATAAAATGGAGGATGGAGGTATCGCGGAGAACGTGATCAAACTCGAAAGAGGAGAATACTTTGTTCTCGGGGATAACCGAAACGGCAGTGAAGACTCCAGAAGCGCAGATATCGGAATCGTTAAAGATAATATGATCGTAGGAAAAGCATGGTATAAGATTAAGTTTAATGACAAATCCGGCGGCTTCATAAATTAAATAAAAAAATGGTGAATATATGAATTATCAGTGGTACCCGGGGCATATGACAAAGGCTATAAGGATGATGCAGGAAAACATCAAACTTATTGATATTATCATAGAGCTTACAGATGCCAGAATACCTGCATCAGGAAGAAACCCCGATATAGATGAACTTGGTAAAAACAAGTACAGACTTGTTATATTGAATAAATCAGATCTTGCGGATCCTTCTGTTACCAAAAAGTGGCAGGAGTATTTCAGTGATGGCAAGACTTTCGTTATGGAGATGAACTCCAAGACGGGAAATGAAGCGTCTAAGGTAAAAGATCTCGTGCAGAAAGCATGTGCCGAGAAAATAGAGAGAGATAAGAAGCGTGGGATTGTCGGAAGACCAATCAGAGCGATGGTTGCCGGAATTCCAAATGTTGGCAAGTCGACTTTTATAAATAAACTTGCCGGAAGAGCGTCTGCCAAGACCGGAAATAAACCCGGTGTTACTAAGGGCAAGCAGTGGATCTCTCTTGGTAAGAATATGCAGCTTCTCGACACTCCGGGAATTTTGTGGCCTAAGTTTGAGGATGAGACCGTGGGTCTTCATCTTGCTCTTATAGGTTCTATGAATGATGAGAATCTTGATGTTTGCGAGCTCGCATGCGAACTTATTAAGATCCTTGAAGTAAATTATAAGAATGCAATTCCCGACAAGTACGGTATTACGGATGAACAGGTTGAAGAGCTTGAAAATGAGCAATATGCAACTCATTACAGCGCGATTTTATCTGCTATAGCCGTAAACAGAAAATGCTTTAAGCAGGGGGCTGAACCTGACATCAACAGAGCAGCAGCTCTTTTGCTTGATGATTTCAGAAACGGAAAGCTTGGCAGAATATCACTTGAAAGACCGTAACAATAATTTTTAAGGAGTGGGACTAGGGGAAATGAATAAGGTATTAAAAGAAGTATTAAGTACAGCACTGTATCTTGCGGTTGTATTTATACTCACATTTTTGTTTATTACATTTGTTGCACAGAGAACTCGAGTTGTCGGACGATCTATGGAATCAACATTGCATGACGGAGACAGTCTTATTATTGAGAAGGTTTCCTACAGATTCAGTGCGCCCAAGAGATTTGATATAATCGTATTTCCATACGAGCATGGCGAGAAAGAGTTTTTTGTTAAGAGAATCATCGGACTTCCGGGAGAGACAGTCAGAATCGATGATTATGGAAATATCTTCATTAATGGCGAGCAGCTTGATGAGGATTACGGAAATGATACTATAGAAGATCCAGGAAGAGCAATCACGGATGTTGTTTTGGGTGATGATGAATATTTTGTAATGGGTGATAACAGAAATCACAGCATGGACAGCCGTGATGAGTCTGTCGGAAATATTCACAAGAAGGAGTTCCTTGGAAGAGTTATCTTCAGGATCTTCCCGTTTAGCAGTATCGGGGGAGTAGATTGATGCAATCCCTTAGTGAGATAAAAAGTATTTTAAATGAATCTGTTACAGCGGATGAGTTAAAGAATTTTATAGCGCAGTATGAAAGTGATGAGAGAGCCGGAGTACGCAAACTCGTTGAAACGGCAGGAAAACGCATTGCTTCTATAGAGAAAGAACTAGTCAGACTTAAGGAAATGCGAAAGTATGAAGATGAGAACAGACAGTTCGGGCTTCTCTGTGGAATCGATGAGGTCGGAAGGGGCCCGCTTGCGGGACCTGTATATGCTGCGGCAGTAATTCTTCCCGAGGATGTTGATATTTTATATATTAATGATTCCAAGAAATTATCCGAAAAAAAGAGAGAAGAGTTATACTCTGAAATAATGGAAAAAGCTGTAGCGGTAGGTATAGGACATGTAACCGAAAAGAGGATAGATGAGATAAATATCTTACAGGCTACTTATGAAGCGATGACTATGGCGGTTTCGGAGCTTTCAGTTAAGCCGGGAGCTCTTTTGATAGATGCCGTGCATATTCCTCAGCTTGATGAGTATAAGCAGATCTCTATTATAAAAGGAGATGCGAAGAGTGCGTCAATTGCAGCTGCAAGTATCATTGCCAAGGTTACGAGAGACAGAGTCATGAAGCAGTACGCGGAGGAATATCCTGAGTATGGCTTTGATTCGAATAAAGGCTACGGAAGCAAAGAGCATATTGATGCTATCAAAAAATACGGTCCTTGTCCCATTCATCGCAGATCTTTTATAGGG
>JAEEGG010029992.1_pt1 | contig 10125 bp, 7 predicted proteins | sample 9134161 | NCBI WGS metagenome assembly JAEEGG01 (sample SAMN16246543, study PRJNA631951) | gut metagenome | biome: gut microbiome; feature: rumen; material: CR-attached | host: Bos | place: Iran: Karaj | collected 2018-10 | reverse complement strand
AGTTGAGCTTGATGTCATTACAAGGGATGAAAGAGTGGACATGGAAGCTGAGAGAACAAGGATAACAACGAGGCCGATGAGCAGAGGGCTTAAGTTGGAAAGCATTGCGGGGATGATGGCGTCAAAGCCTTCAGCCTTAACATCAACCTGATCGCTGAAAAGTCTTCCGAAGCCTCCGAGGAAATAGCAGCCGCCTGCAACAACTCCTGCGAAAAGTGTGGAGATGATGGTACCCTTTGTGATGGATTTTTCAGACTTGATGGCATAGAACTTCTGAACCATCTGAGGAAGTCCCCATGTTCCGAGGGAAGTAAGGATAACTACTCCGATGAGATTGATGGGGTCGGGTCCGAAGAAGGAATTGAACACACCGGGCGTGGAACTGACAGTCTCGTCAGAAACCTGTGCCAGCTTGTTGAGAGCCTCAAGGAATCCGCCCTTTGAATTGAGAACCGCAAGGATGACTGCCACGATACCGAAGAGCATTATGATGCCCTGTATGAAGTCATTGATCGCAGTTGCCATATATCCGCCGGCAATAACATAGATACCGGTGAGAACTGCCATGAGGATGATGCAGTATACGTAATCGATATTGAATGCCATTCCGAAAAGTCTTGAAAGTCCGTTATAAAGAGAAGCGGTGTAAGGGATCATGAATATGAACACTATAAGCGATGCGAAAAGCTTAAGTCCCTTGGAATCAAAACGCTGACCGAAGAATTCCGGCATGGTAGCGGAGTTAAGATGCTGAGACATGATCCTGGTACGTCTTCCGAGAACCCTCCATGCGAGCATGGAACCGAGAAGAGCGTTTCCGATACCGATCCAGGTGGATGATATACCGTATTTCCAACCGAACTGTCCCGCGTATCCTACGAAAATAACAGCAGAAAAATAACTTGTTCCGTATGCAAAAGCGGTAAGCCAGGGGCCTACACTTCTGCCTCCGAGTACGAAGCCGTTAACATCGGTGGCATTCTTACGGCAGTAGAAGCCCACTCCGATCATCACGCCGAAAAAGATAACAAGCATCAAGATTTTCGTGATCATATCCAATCCTCCGAATAAACAAATTTACGCTTTAAAGCGTTAAACCAATAAAGAGTTTAGCACTTTAAAGCGCTACTGTAAAGATTAAAAAGAAGTAAATGCTTTTTATGCCAGGTGAAAATTGCTTCGCAATTATCGCGGGGAGAAAAATGCAAAAAAGAGACGGCGGAGCCGTCTCTTTGGTGTGGTCTTCAGTTTTTGAGGTCATACTCGAATCCGTTCAGCACGATCCTTGCTCTTCCGTGTATGATGTCGATCCTGTCGGGATACAGATAATCTCTGAGTTTTACATCCGTCATTATCTTGACTGTGGTATCCGAGTCCACAAATGCAAGGTCTGTCTCTCCCGTAAAGCCTCCGAAAGGCAGTACGCTCTCGCCCTTCGCATAGACTCTGAGGGAAGCTCTTTCTATCTTTAATATGGACGAACCCTCCATGGCACCGCATCCAGAGCATCTGTCGTTATGAGTGTTCATTATGACACTTGCGTCATGAACATAGACATCGGAGCGCGCTCCGGTAACGGTACCGATACCAACAGCTTCCTTTCCGCTCATATACAGTTTGACGGAAGTGTTTGAGATATCGATCTTGTCATTCGCACTGTTAGAGCCTATTGCAACACCCTTGATGGTGTTAAGCTCTATACTGATATCCGCATTATATATATTGAGATTGCAGTCGTTGTACAGAACACCTATGCCAAGGGCCCTGTCACCGTTTGTCTCAAGAGAATACTGACCGCTCCTGATGCTCATCTCACCGCCATAGCCGGATCCGAGGCATACGCCTATGGTTCCGCTGGTGATAACAGAGAGGGTACCCTCATGATTGAAGATAAGATTTCCGTGATATGCGTTAACACCGTTTCCGATTCCGAAATATTCATCTCCGTCAAGGGTTATCTTGAGATCACCGTCACCGGAAAGAGTAAATACGGATCCTTCGGGAACTCTTATTCCTCCCATATTCATGCGGTTATCGCCCTTGAGGAAAAGATTGACATCACTTCCCTTGCCGATCTCTATGCAGGGCTGCTTTTTCCTGTTGTAGAGTCTGACATTTTCAATCTCCAGCTCCGCGCTGACTCCGTCAGCGATCTCTATCAGCACCTCTGCTTCGAGTCTGGGGTTGCCGCTTATGGAATAGATGCCATCCCCGCCTATAAGAATGCAGGATGTGCCGTTCTTCACCAGACGTTCCAGATCGATATGTTCACCACTGTCAGCATCATATACCTGAGATGCCATGCCTTCCTGACGTTCATGCAGGAAGCTCTTGATCTCCTGCCTTATCTCGTAAGGGATATCCTCTATGGCCTCCGCTGCGGGACGTGCAGTATAGTATCCCTGTATCAGATCGGCGCCGAGCAGGATAACAGCTCTCAATTCCTCACTTGTCTCAACGCCCTCTGCCAGTGCGAGGATTCCGTTGCTGTGGCAGAAATCGATGATCTCACGTACAAAATGCTTCTTCTTGGGATCATCCTGCATTCCGCTAAGGAGGGACCTGTCTATTTTCACATAATCAGGCATATAGCGCAACAGATTCTGTACATTGGAATAGCCTGAACCGTAGTCGTCGATAGCGGTCTGAATATTGATAAGATCAATGCGGGTCTTCAGTTCCAGGAACTCCTCATCCGTGAGCTCCGCCTTCTCAGTAAGCTCAACCACAGCTGTCCTGTTGTATTTTGTCAGAAGATCCTCAACCCTCTTCCTGTCATCGGGTTCAAGCATGGTCTTGGGAATGCTGTTTATGAACACTCTCTTTCCATGAAAAACAGCCGGATCAGCATCCAGCACTCCGAGGACATTAAGAAATGTGGCCTTTTCAATATCATTGAGCCTGTGTCTTAATTCGGCGTATTTTATAACCTGAAGGGGGCTCCTCAAAAGATCGCTCTGAGGTCGCATCAGAGCTTCGTAAGAAAAGATCTCGCCGGTCGCAACGCTTACTATCGGCTGATAATGATAAGAGAACAGATTCTCATCTATGATATGGTCGGCTTCCTTAAGTTCGGTGATCTCCTGTTCATTGAGGGTAGCCATAAATCCGCGGCCCATCTCATCATCGCTCCCGGTCTTAAGGTAGATAAGCTCCTTACCGAGAGTTACAATGTCCTCCCACAGATCATCCCACAGGTCACCTGTATCTCCAAGTTCCGCGCGGTAACGTGAAGTGATCTCATCAAGCTTTTCATTTGATGAGACACTCATTATCTCTCCCAAAAACCTGTGAATAATGGAATGAATATCCTGCATATATGTATGCTTTTCGCTCCCGCAGCTTTAGTCCGTACCGGAAACCGGCGTACCCGTCATCCGTCGGACCGGATGTGAATCCAACCCTATCGTAGGTATTTTATCACAAATTTTGAATACTTATACAAAAAGTTATGCGAGCCTGTCCATCAAAGCTTCCTGTAACACTCTTGAAACATTGATATGCTCTTCATTGGCTCTTTTATTAAGCCAGTTAGGAAGACTCACATTTCGTCGAACCGGCTTATTATCCAGTTTTCTCCTATACTCCTCCATGTCAACATCAACCAGAGAAAGAATTGATTCTCCCGAATCATAAAACTCGCCTTTGGTAACATCCACATCCGAAATCGAACTCGGTGCAGGATATAGTCTTTCATCCTTAGAATACAAAGCACACCCAATATAATCCCTTGCCATATGAATGGCATCAGCAATTCCAAAGCCTTCAGTAGCCCCATCAAAATCAGGTATGTATACCAGGTATGTATCTTTCTTGTCACCCGTCTTTGTAAAGATTACAGGATATGTCATGACCATTACATTCACCTCCCTAATTATAGATTCCATTTTCTGATTATGTGGCGCGCAAGAACTTCATTGATCTCTTTGTGACGAGGTATAGCTTCCTCATCATCTCCCCTTTTGTAGATATCATGTTCACCACCATGTCTTACAAATTGAAACCCGGCTTTTTCAAGCCTCTTGATCAATTCTCTATATTTCATTAAAATCCTTTCACATCCCAAGCATACACAACAATTGTGTATATTGTCAACGTGCAACAATAAATCTATATTTTCCCCAAAATGATAGTGCCGGAAAATCGGCAACGACGCAGGCATCTCTTGGTGATCATCGCAGAACCTACGCTGCAATGCTACACATAGATAAGCAACGGGAGGATAATGAGCCGAACCACTCCAATCCTTGAAAGCCCGTGCAACGATAATATCATTGTTGAAATAAGAAGTCCATAAAAAAGCGGCCGCCTCAGCGACCGCTTTCATTACATTTTCATCATAAGCACCGGATATTTACCTTATGTCCCGGGCAAGTCCATCAATAAAGCCATCTCCATCGATCATTCCGAAATACACCTCAGAGATATACTCCAGATATGTGCCCGCATCGTCTGTGTTCATGATAGTATCACCGAACAGGACAAAACTTTCTGCATCGTTACACATTTCCTGAACCTGTCTTGAGATGGTATTTAAATTCGAGTCATCCATATACACTCTCCAGGTAGACAGGCCACATCCGTCAATATATCCATAATTACTTATACGCTTTCCAAGTTCAAAGGCATACTGTGCAGTAAGCTCAGGATATTGACAATTAGCCGATACAGCAAGTGTATCTGAAGGTCCTCCTATGAAGGTTCCGGGTTCTCCGTAATAAGGATCAACTACAGGAAATTCTCCTACGCCTACTTCAAATGTACAGTTATATGCAAAATCTGCACAGTTCCATGATCCATTCATATAGAATGCGTACTTGCCATCTATGAAATTGCTTTTTACCTCATCATTACTCAGATAACCATCAGGATCAAAATATCCATTTTCGATAAGCTCCTGAAGCAGATCTACTGACGAGGCAATTCCATCATCATCCCACGATGTATATCCCAAGAACAGATTGTGAAGTGAATACGCCCCGATGGTTTTGATCATGATGGGCTCCAGATATTCCGTGACACACCATGTCTCACGTCCGGCACAGCCAAAAGGAATGATCCCATTTTTCTTAAGTGCATCACAGCACTCCACGAACTCAGAGAACGTCCCGGGAATCTCATCATATCCTGCTTCTTCAAGCATCTCCATATTGGCAAACAGGGTCACCACATTCATAGTGAGAGGCACACCGTAATGACTGCCATAATAAGTGGAATTATAAAGCATCGACTCAGGAAGTTCGCTTGCATAATCCCTGTACACATCATCCAGACAGTAAACCGCCCCTGCATTTACAAAATCCTGAAGAAATGCACCTGACCATGTGAAAAAGATATCCGGCATTTCGTTTGCCGCTACAGCTGCCTTTATCTTTGTTTTATATGATTGGTTTTCGTATGCTTCCCAGTTCAGAGTGATATTGGGGTACTGACGCGCAAGGTCCTCAATAGCTAATTCATAAGAACGTCTGGTCGAATCAGCTTCAGTGGCTATGCACCATAAAGTAAGTGTCATATTGGCATCTTCAAGACTCTGAGGATCCGTTACGACGGTCACAGGAGGCACATCCACCACAGGAGGCACATCCACTACAGGCTGAACCCCGGGATCATCATATACAGGAAGATACTTGTTCATTATATCTGCTGCCATGTCTTCATCTATATCAAACAGCATGGACACATATTCGTCGGCAAGATCACGATCATCTTTTTTCATAGCCTTTTTGATAAGTGACTCCACCGTATCAAAAATATATGCTCTAAGCTCCTTCAGATCACTTTTGCCAAGATCATCTGATGCATCCTCATATACATCCGGAAGCTTATCTGCCTTATCCATACCAAGATAAGCATCCACGATTCCCTTATATGCATCAAGAGAATCAGGAGTAACTTCAAGAGCATCTTCAAATGCACTGACTGCATCCTTATATTCCTTATCAGCAAGGTACTGCTCACCCTGAGCAATAAACCGAAGAGTCTTTGCCTCAGGTGAATTGTGGCTGATAAAGAAGTATGCACCCGCTCCTATAGCAGCAAGAAGTATTAGGACAATGACTGCGATAAGGATTCCCTTTCCTTTTCCCTTTTTCTTTTTTCCGCCTTCCTGTCCCGCTCCGCAGGCAGGGCATACAGTCTGACTGTCATCCATAAATGCTCCGCATTCTCTACAAAACATATTATTCCTCCCTCTGTGGCCAATCCACTCCCCTATTGTATTTCACATCCTGCCATTGTTCAAGAATATGTAACGGTCAATTATACAGACGGAAAAATATGCCTCCACAGTCAATTCAATTTATAAAGAATTATAAAAAACTGATATGCAAATGCTATAACACAAAAAAGCGGCCGCCGAAGCGACCGCTTTCTTATTAAGCTTTGTCAGCCTTGTTTCAGATAATCCTTATGGATTACTTGCTCCAAGCATCATACTGGCTCTGGAACTCAGCAAGAACGTCCTGATATCCTGCCTCGTCAAGAGCTGCCTGATACTGCTGGATTACGTTCTTAACATCAGATGATGCATATCCGCCGTTCTCAAGAGCGAATCCGTACTCTTCGAATACGTTCTGGCAAGCGGTGTACTGTGCCTCAACGGGGCTCTTGTCGAACTGGAATCCGTTAGCGCAGGAGATAAGTGCTGAAGAGTTGAAATCCTTGTACATCTGAGCGGTGTAAGGGTTGTCAGCTTCGCAGGTAACTACGGTTGCGTTTGCAGACTCCCACATTGAGTGGTTGTACTTAGCATCAGGAATCTTAGCTACATAGCCGTTTGAATCATAGTTGAAATCTTCGCCTTCGATACCATAAGCATAGATATCAGCAAGCTTGGAATCGTTGAAGAGAACTCCGAGGAAATCTACACAAGCCTGAGCTTCTTCAGGAGTACATGTAGCTGCTATTGCGAAGCATGATCCAAGCATGGAATCGGTGTGCATATATCTCTCAGATGCGGGCTGCATAGCAACCTGCTGGCCGTATCTTCCGTTAGCCTCTCCGTTGTTGGGGATGTCGGTCCACCATGAAATACCCCAATCCTGGGTCTGGGTGGTGGTGTCATCGGTGGTCTTGGTTACATCGTCCTCAGAGATGTATCCTTCCTCAGCCCACTTGCACATAAGAGTACAGAACTCTTCATACTCAGGGGTAAGGATGGTGTCTACAACCTTGTTGGTCTTTCTGTCAACAGCAACCCAGTTTGAAGTAGCGTCGCCGGTGAAGAAATCGAATGAATCGATGTACCATCTGTAGAACATAGCGGTTCTCTGGGTAAGGAAGGGATACTTAAGTCCTTCTGAAGCGCAGTCAGCGAGCATGGGCTCGAGATCAGCAAGCTTCTTAACCTTGGTGATATCCCATCCGTACTTGTCAACGAGCTCCTGACGGAACATGAAGTCATAGCCTTCTACGTTATCCTTGTAAACAGGGATGAAGTAGTTTCTTCCGCCGTACTTGGAAGCTTCCCAAGTGTTAGCATCCATTGATGTGTAAAGAGCTGATCCGGGAAGAAGATCGGTGATGTCATATACAGCATTTGATGCATAGAGATCCTTGGTTCCGATGGTGCTCTCCCAAGATGCAGTCCAGAGGAGATCGATCTCTCCGTTGTTAAGAGCAAGGTTAGCCTTGTCTTCGTACTCGGAAGCGATGTCGTGAAGAACGATCTGAACGTTGATCTTATCAGCGATGTAAGCGTTGATAGCGTCCTCAACCTTCTTAACCTGAGCATCGTCTACTGCACCGAGATTGAATGTACGTCTGTAGACGTCGATTACGACTGCTCCGTTCTCAGTTACCTGAGTCTGTCCGGTAGCAGCGCCGCTGCCGCCGTTTCCGCCGTTTCCGCCGTTTGATGTTCCGTTCTCACCACCGCAAGCGGTAAGAGAAAGGCCCATCATGGTTGCAAGCGCAAGAGCTGCAACTCTGTTGAACTTTTTCATAATACTTAACCTCCCTTTGGTTAGATATATTCATAAGGTCCGGACGGAATGCCCGTCCCCTGAATACCATATTGATGTGTTCAGATACTTACGGGATCAACCCTTAACTGAACCGACTGTAAGTCCCTTGATGAAGTACTTCTGGAAGAAGGGATATGCCACCATGATAGGTCCGATGACTACGATAACCGTTGCCATTGTTGCGGAGTTCTGAGGGATGGCACCACCCATTGCTGCTCTTGCAGAAGCGGGGACGTTATTATTGTTAAGAAGGAACTGTATGCTCTTCTGAATGTTTACGAGAAGGAGCTGCAGAGGCTTCTTGCTGTTGGTATCGATGTAAAGCAGTGCGTTCTGCCAGTCATTCCAGTAAGCTGTTGCCATCATGAAGCCTACGGCTGCAAGTGAGGGCTTGAGCAGAGGCAGGGTAATCTGGAAGAAGGTTCTGTACTCTCCGGCACCGTCAATCTTCGCTGCTTCCATAAGCTCTGAAGGAATGCTGTTAACTATGTATGTCCTCAGGATTATGACGTTCATTGTGCTCACGCACAGAGGAAGGATCAGAAGGAGCAGGCTGTCCTTAAGCTTGTACATTGAAGTAAATACGATATATCCGGAAAGCTGTCCTCCGTTGAAGAGCATGGGGATCAGAAGGAATATCGCAAGGAACTTGGCAAGCTTGAACTCCTTTCTGCTCATCGAGTATGCATACATGCTCATGATGAGGAGTCCGAAGAATGTACCTGCCACAGTTACGAAGATGGTAACCGCATACGAGGTGAAGAGCTGCTTACCATACTTGAGCACGGCATTCATACCCGCCATTGACCATTTCTCAGGGAAGAACGAGAAACCGTGCTGTGTAATATAAATCTCATCCGTAAATGCTGATATAAATACCAGAAGCACCGGCGCAAAGCAGAATACGGTAAACAATAACAGGCAGGCAAACAGTATAAACTGTCCTACTGTTTTCTTTTCAGTCTTAGATGCCGCAAGATCGGCATTTTTATCCCTTTTGGGTCCCTTAGCCATCTCACATACCTCCTTAGAATAATGCGTTCTCAGGCTCGATCTTCTTAACGAGCCAGTTTGCAAACAGCATCAGTAGCAAACCGACAACGGACTGGAAGAAGGATGTAGCTGCCGTGAAACCGAAGTTTGAATTCTTAAATATCGCATGAAGAACATACGAATCGATAACCTGTGTGGTGGAGTAGAGAACTCCGCTGTCTCTTGTTACCTGATAGAAGAGACCGGTATCCGATCTCATTACATTACCTACCGAAAGAAGGAGCATGACGGTGATCATGGGGATCAGGCTGGGAAGAGTGATATGCCATATCTTCTTCCATCTGTTTGCTCCGTCAATCTCAGCTGCTTCGTAAAGCTCTGTATCGATACCTGCGAGGACCGACATGTAAAGGACCGAACCGTAACCTGTATCCTTCCAGATCTTGGTGATCGTAAGGATTGCGGGCCATAGACCCGGATTCATGTAGAAACTGGTGCTGGTTCCAAGTGAATTGTTGATAAGTCCGGTATCCTTGCTTATGAATGCATATACGATGAACTGAACCGCTGCATATGAAATGAATACGGGGATGATCATCAGTGTCTGCATGACCTTGGTCATTCTCTTGAATATGCACTGGTCGATAGCGACTGCAAGTGCCACGTTCAAGAACGTTCCAAGTGCAGTAAATACAACATAGTAGAACAGCGTGTTCTTGGTTATGTTGATGAATGTCGACTTGGATGCGATAAGGAACTTGAAGTTATCGAGTCCGCAGAAGGGGCTGCCGTAAATACCCTTGGTCACATCGAAATTCTTAAATGCAAGTATAAGACCGGTCATGGGTACATACATTATAAAGAAAAGTACCAAAAATACCGGTAAAGCCAGTACCACATGAGCTCTGTGTTTCCAAGTGTTCTGTAGGAAATCCTTCATTCCTGTCTCCATCCTTCCGAAAAAGTGTAAACTATAAGCAATACTTACTTAATCGTTTTCGTGACTTGAGAATATATCATTTTCTCAATCAATGCAACTATTTTTTGCTATTTTTTGTGCAAATCTTTAGATTTTGGCAAATTTATATGATTTAAATTGTGATTTTTGTTTATTATTCTTAAACGATTTAGTCGTTTTGTTTATTCATCATCGGCAGCCCAGGCC
>JAEEGG010029990.1_pt1 | contig 10126 bp, 9 predicted proteins | sample 9134161 | NCBI WGS metagenome assembly JAEEGG01 (sample SAMN16246543, study PRJNA631951) | gut metagenome | biome: gut microbiome; feature: rumen; material: CR-attached | host: Bos | place: Iran: Karaj | collected 2018-10 | reverse complement strand
TATAAACCAAGGGATCAGAAGCATCGATCCCGATACCGCGATTCCATATGGATTGTTTATTCCGATCAGGGCCGAGATTACTGCAGTCAGCATGAGCTGAAATGCGGATATCAGGGTCATCCTTGCAAAGAAAACTCCTTTTGCGGAAAACTTCGTAACCGCCTCAAGTTCGGATACGCCATGGTACTCGGATCTGAACACTTCCAGTATCGACAGTCCCGCCATAAAAGGCATAAGTCCCGCAATTACAAAGAGCTTATCTTCACTTTCCACATAAGGGAAAAAGAAAGTAGCCGCGATCAGAAGGGATATGATCCAGATCCTTTTACGGATATATCCTGCCTGCATCATTACCAGTTTGATATATCCGGTTTTTTCACTCCCGGTTTCTTTTTTGTACCTTCTGATAAATGCGTCTTTGGATGCATGATCGGGAGATTCGGTATTTTTTTGTAACAGTTGTTTTAACTCTCTGTCCTTCATCATACTTACTCCTCCAGATACTTAACCAGTTCCGACTTGGCGTTGTTTAACCTTCTGTAAAGTGCAAACCTTGAAAGTCCCGTGATCTTACATATCTCGGAAAGGGGCTCATCGTTTACAAAACGGAGGATCATTAATTCCCTGTCCTCTTCGCTTAATTTTCCGAGAGCCTTTGCAACAGCTTCCCTGTCCACAACGCTCTGCTCAAAGCCTCCGTCAGCAGGTTCAACCGTTTCTTCTTCAAGGCTTACGGTTTTCACTTTTCTGTATTCGTCGATACACAGATTTCGAGCTATGGTATAGAGATAATGTTCGGGTCTGGTGCAGGTACTTTTTAAATACTTAAGGAAGGTTTCCTGGGTCAGATCTTCTGCCAGAGTTTTGTTTCCGACTTTGTAATAGCAATACCGGTATATTTTGTCGTAATACTCTTCGATTTCCATGGAAATTTCTCCTGCACCTCCCTTCTGTATTGATAGACGTACGAGCATATATAAATGTGCGCAAAATTTTATAAAAAAAAGAAGTCCGCAAAACAGACTTCTTTCACGTTCCCGGGCGGATTCGAACCGCCGGCCTTTCGCTTAGGAGGCGAACGCTCTATCCTGCTGAGCTACGGAAACATTATTCTATGGGAACGCCTTCTTCTTCGGGATAATTGATGCTTCCCTGAAGCCAGACGATACCTTTAAATCTTCTGCCCGGAACAGGCTCGCCGAGCAAATCCATTATATTGATGGCCACATCAAATGTCAAATCGTTAACAAGGAGCGTAAGGATATAAACCTCCTCTTTAGAGATGTTGTTTAAGATCCTGCGAACCTTAACGATCTCACCTAAAATGTTGTACTGATCGCACTCGACACCGTAAGGCATGATGCTGGTATAAACGATGCTGTAGATGTCTTCGTGTCCGACTCTTCTGGATACTTCACTGTACAGATCCATATCCTGCATGGTCAGCTCTTCGATTGCTTCTTCGTTACCTGTTCTTGCGTTCTTCAGAAGTCTGTATCTTTCAACCTTCTGAAGTTTTGTTTTGACTTCGTCCTCTTCGGATTCTTTTCCCGCAGGGAGAAGGATCGTGCCCTTGATCGAAAGTCCGGCAAGAGTCAGGGTGGTTCCCTTTATGGGAAGACGACCCGAAACCTGAGCGCTGATATAAGGGATTTTATTCTGGATGAAAAAAATAAGGGACATGCCGAGTCTTACATCATCGCAGATTCCGGCATAGGAATCTCTCGCCGCGTGTCTTTCGACGGAAACGTCTTCGGTCGAAGTGATTCCTGTTCCTTTAAGATAAGGAAAATAATAATCGGTATGGAAAAGATCGTCCTCGCTGAAGGTTCCGGCAGCGGTTATTCCGATGCCTTCGCCCACATCCCTTGAAAACTCCGCGAGCATAACGTCATCAAGGGACATGGTGTAGCCCCTTGAGTCATTTTTTTTGACGCTCTGGAGCACCAGGTCCTTGATGTCTTCTCTTTTTATTTTACTAAAGCCGATGGCTCGAAGAAATTTATGCATTTACTACCGATATTAATTCTTAGGTTCGATCTTGGTCTTTCCACCCATGTAAGGCTGCAGAGCCTTGGGAATATTGATGCTTCCATCCTCGTTTACATTGTTCTCAAGGAAAGCGATAAGTCCTCTGGGTGTTGCAAGTACGGTATTGTTAAGAGTATGAACAAGATAAGTTCCGTTCTCACCCTTGGTTCTGATACCGAGCCTTCTTGCCTGTGCATCACCGAGCGTCGAACATGATCCTACTTCAAAGTACTTCTGCTGTCTGGGGCTCCATGCTTCAACATCACAGGACTTAACCTTAAGGTCCGCAAGATCTCCGCTGCAGCACTCGAGTGTTCTTACGGGTATATCGAGACTTCTGAAGAAATCTACTGTGTACTTCCACATTTTGTTATACCAGTCCATGGATTCTTCGGGCTTGCAGAGAACTACCATCTCCTGCTTCTCGAACTGATGAACTCTGTATACGCCTCTTTCCTCGATTCCGTGAGATCCTACCTCTTTTCTGAAACAGGGAGAATATGAGGTGAGGCAAAGAGGAAGCTTAGCCTCTTCGATGAGCTGACCCTGAAATCTTCCGATCATGGAGTGCTCACTGGTTCCGATCAGATAGAGATCTTCGCCTTCTATCTTATACATCATGGCTTCCATTTCTTTGAAGCTCATAACTCCGTTTACAACATTGCTTCTGATCATAAAAGGAGGGATGCAGTAAGTGAATCCCTTATCGATCATGAAATCTCTTGCATAACTGATCATCGCGGAATGAATCCTTGCCGCATCTCCGATGAGATAATAGAATCCGTTTCCGCTTGTACGTCCTGCCGCATCCTTATCAAGTCCGCCGATCTTCTCGAGAATATCCGCATGATAAGGTACTTCAAAAGAAGGAACTACCGGATCTCCGAATTTTTCATTCTCAACATTTTCACTGTCATCCTTACCTACGGGTACGGACTCATCAATGATGTTGGGAATGGTCATCATTATTGTCTTTATCTTTTCGCCGATTTCTTCTTCGAGCTTTTCAAGCTCTTCAAGTCTCTTTGCGGAAGCTTCTACCTCTGCCTTCTTAGCCTCAACTTCTGCCTTAAGCTTTTCGGCTTCAGCGGTATCTCCCGAGCTTTCTGCTTTCTTCATCCTGCCCATAAGTCCGCCGATCTCTTTGGAGATAGCGTTTCTCTTATTTCTTAAAGAGTCACCTTCCTGCTTTGCTTTACGAACCTGATCGTCAAGTCCGGCAACTTCATCTACAAGCGCAAGCTTTTCATCCTGAAATTTCTTTTTGATGTTTTCCTTTACCAGATCGGGATTTTCTCTTATGAGCTTAATGTCTATCATTTCATTATCCTCGCTTAATGCAGTTTATTTTTTTAATGCTATATTCAATGCTTCCTGTTCTTCTTTTCCAAGTTCGTGTTCGCACTTTCCTTTTTCTATAACTCTGGTGTAAACATATCCGCCCTCGGGAGAATATACATTGTTTATAAGAACTCCGTTGTTTTCCTCATCAAGTATTACCACTACAGCACTCATGTCTCCCCCGAGTTCCTGATAAGCATCATATCTTATGATACCCATTTTCTGGTATACACCTTTGAGTCTTCCGAAGATCTTTTTTATGTCCTCGGAATTTTTGGATGAGTCTGACAGAAGCTTTTTGTTATCCTCGATTATCTGACCGAGTTCTTCTTCAAGACTCTTTCCTCCTTCGCCGGATGTGAGATCATCGATCCTTTCGGAAAGGGAGGCGATAAGTTTCTTATTCTTTGAGTTCATCGCCATAAGAATAATTATAGCGATCAAACATACGCCAAGAACTATCACCCATATTCCGGGATCAAGATTTCCCAGACCGAGCGTACTTAATATACTGCTTTGCAATGCGGTTCCTCCAAATGTGACACCTGTGTCAGCTTCTTAATTTTGCGGCTATACGATCGAGATCTTCATTATTATAGAACTCAATCGTTACGGTACCTGCACCGTTTCCTTTACCTGAAATGGAAACCTTGGTTCCAACAGCCATCTTAAGATTTTCTTCCATATCGTGGTAGAAAACTTTGAGTGCTTCATCTGTTACGGGTCTGGGCTTTGCGGGTTTCTTAAGGGCGTTGACAAGTTTTTCTACATCACGAACATTAAGTCTCTCATCAACTATTCTCTGAGCTACCTCTTCCTGCTTCTCGGTATCCTCGATCGCAAGAAGTGCTCTTCCGTGTCCTGCTGAGATCAGATCTTCGATAAGCATCTCCTGTACTTTATCGGACAGCTTAAGAAGTCTGATGGAGTTGGTAATGGCAGATCTGCTCTTTGAAAGGGTCTCGGCGATTTCGTCCTGAGTAAGATCATACTCATCAACTAGTCTCTTAAAACCGCGAGCTTCTTCAATGGGATTGAGATCTTTTCTCTGCATGTTCTCGATAAGCGATATCTCGAGAATCTCTTTCTCACTGTAATTTCCTATGATAACAGGAACTTCTTTTAATCCGGCCAGCTTAGATGCTCTCCATCTTCTCTCTCCGGCGATTATCTCATAATGGTCTCCCCTGTCCTGAACAAGGATTGGGCTGATAAGTCCATGGATCTTAATTGAATCCGACAGCTCCTGTAGAGCGTCCTCATCAAATTTTCTTCTGGGCTGCTTTCTGTTAGGTTCAACCTTATTGATGCTTACCATGGTACGGGCATCATCCGTAGCATTTTTGGACTGTTCCCTTGCGGCTTTGGTGTTTTCTTCTGCCGTATCGTTTTTTACCACATTGGGTATCAGTGCATCTAATCCCTTGCCAAGTCCCTTCTTTGCCATTTTTCCCTCCAAAACATTTATAACACTTGATATTGTTACTCGTCTGCGAGCATTGCGTCTACTTCTTTTGCGAGGTTCATATAAGCTACCGCCCCGCTGCATTTGGGATCATATACGGTAATGGGCTGCTCAAATGAAGGAGCTTCCGATAACCTTATATTTCTGGGAATTTTTGCTTCGAATGTATGATACTTTACGGTATTTCTAACGCTGTCCACAACATCGTTGGAAAGTACGGTTCTTCCGTCATACATGGTGAAGAGAATTCCGGTAAGATCCAGTGTCGGATTCATTCTGCTTCTGACCAGATTAATGGTTTCAATAACCTGGCCGAGACCTTCGAGTGCAAGGTACTCACACTGAACCGGAACGATAACTCCGGTTGCAGCTGCCATGGAGTTTACAGTCGTAAGACTTATGGCAGGGGGACAGTCAATAAATATATAATCGTATTGGTCTTTTACAAAATCAAGTTCTCTTCTGAGAATGAGATTTGCCTTATCTTTACCGGCCATCTCAATCTCGACTGCTCCGAGATTAACATTGGCAGGAACCAAAGATACATTCTTAGCAACATCTTTGATGATTGCTTCAGATAATGTACACTCTTCCAACATTACTTCATAGATGGTATTTTCAACTTCATTCTTATTTACTCCGAAGCTGCTGGACGAATTTCCCTGAGGGTCCATGTCTATGAGAAGAACATTCTTACCCAGTTCTCCCAATGATGCTGACAGATTAACTGCCGTACATGTCTTTCCTACTCCACCTTTTTGATTGGCTATTGCTAAAATTCTATTCATAATTACCCCTTTTCGTAATGCGGACAGTGGTTATTATATCACGAAATGTTCCACGTGAAAAACTATTCGGATTATTTTTCGGCTGATAAATAGAAGGTAATCCTACATTCTTTCTTTTTATATATACCATCTATGGTTATCTTCCCATCATTAAACGGTATAAGTTCGGCCTGTGAATCCTTATTGAAGTCATCATATAAAAGACAGAAACCTTTTTCTTGGAGATGAACTACTGCATATCCTATGTTTTCCTGATTAAGATATTGAAGCTCATTCATCTTAAGAGGAAGTTCCGTGTTCCAATCTTCTGACTCTATGATCAGAGTTTTCCCTTCTGAAAGTTCTTCATTTGAATAGTATCTATATTCATCCAGAAGCTCGTTTAAATTTTTGTTTCTGTCAAAATATCTGATCAGACCAAGCATTACCTACTCCTTCCTGATACTTACACCATTCAATCGAATATGTATGCCAGTAACATCAATATAAGAAAGAAAAACAACCAGGATGCCGCCAAAATACATAACGGTTTATTTGCTTCTAATATCAATCCGAAATACGGATTTTCTTTTACCTTCTTTATCAGTTCGTCTTTTTCCCTTTTGTGTATCGCAGGCTCAGGTGTTTCAATCCTGTTATCATATCCGATCCATGTTCCGCAATAGGGACAGGATATTTCCTGATTATTTAGTTTTTTCTTACAGTTGGGGCATTTCATATGGAATCTGTATACCTATATATAGTGGTATAAGAATCGGGTGTTGTGAAACTTTTTTCTAAAACCACTAAAGATTGTTTCACGTGAAACATAAAAACCCTAAATCTAGAAAATGTTTCACGTGAAACAATTAAATCTAGTATATCTACATTAGGAAGAAACGAACCTAAACAATATATAGGGTATGACGAACAATCAATCACAAGGGTTTCTTAGAAGGAGTACCGGGTTTTCTGGGATAAGTCTTTGGACATAATCCATCTTTAGAAATTAGAATAAGATTTCTAACCATATCACTATCCGGTAATGTAAATTCATCTTCTTTAATAATTGAAGAATTTAAAACCGATAAAGCATGCGTTGCTGCTTCAGCTTCGGAAGATCCTTTGTCAGATTTATAAGAAACAAAAATTCCACCTTTTTTTACAAAGGGTAAACACAGTTCACATAGAACCGGTAAATTAGCCACGGCACGGGAAACACAGATATCATATTGCTCCCTCATGGAAGAAACATGACCGGCTTCTTCAGCTCGACCATGATAAGTAGATATTCCCTTTAGATCAAGAGCAGATATTACATCATCCAGGAATTTCAATCTTTTTTGAAGAGAATCGAAAAGAGTGATACTCAGATTCGGGAAAAGAATTTTTAATACCATTCCCGGAAAGCCTGCGCCGGTACCTACATCAATTACAGTTTTAGAAGCGGTCAGATCAATATCTCTTACTATAGTAACTGAATCAATATAGTGCTTAATAAGTACATCATCAAATTCGGTAATAGCAGTAAGATTAAGAGACTTATTGGTCTCTACCATCATCTCATAATATGTATCCAGCTTTTTTATCTGATCATCAGATACTGATACTCCGAATTCGGATAGATATGAAATTAATTTAGAATAATCATGCATAGTTTTATGACACACGTGTCATTTAATTATTACTCAATTTTTTTCTGTTAATCTTTTCAAGATAAACCAGCAATACAGAAATATCAGCAGGTGATACACCGGATATGCGGGATGCCTGTCCGACAGATACAGGTCTGAAATCTTTAAGATGCTGTCTTGCTTCCAAACGAAGAGAAGGAACATCATCATAATCAATATCTTCGGGAATAAGTTTTACTTCAAGTCTTTCCTGTTCCCTTACCTGTTTTTCCTGACGTTTTATATAACCTTCGTATCTGATCTCAATCTGAACCTGTTCGATAACATCTTTAGGAAGATCAGGTCTGCCCGGATCCAAAGGTTTTAATAACTCATAATCCAGCTCCGGCCTGCACAGAAGCGAAGCCAAGGATGTTGCAGTAGAAAGAGGTGATGATCCCAATGACTCAAGATAAGAACAAACATCCTTACCGGCACCGAGCATGATCTCTTTAAGTCTTTCTATCTCGGTATCTATCATCTCCTGCTTTTTCAAAACACCGGAATATACTTCATCGGAAACAAGTCCGACTTTATGTCCGTATTTTCTGAGTCTGAGATCCGCATTATCCTGTCTGAGAAGAAGTCTGTACTCAGCCCTTGAAGTCATCATTCGGTAAGGCTCACGATTATCTTTTGTAACAAGATCATCGATCAGAACACCGATATAACTTTCACTTCTCTTAAGTACCAGGAATTCTTTTCCCAGAATTTCCATAGCAGCATTTACACCGGCAACAAATCCCTGAACAGCTGCTTCCTCATAACCGCTACTTCCATTGAACTGACCTCCGGCAAATAATCCTTTGATCATTTTAAATTCAAGATGAGGATAAAGATCCTTGGCATTAATACAATCATATTCGATTGCGTATGCATTTCTTACGATCTTACAATTCTCAAGGCCCGGAACGGTCCTGTACATTGCAAGCTGTACGTCTTCGGGAAGTGAGGAACTCATACCGTCGACATACATTTCATCCGTATATAATCCTTCAGGTTCAATAAATACCTGATGAGATTCTTTCTCCGCAAATTTAACAACTTTATCTTCTATGGAAGGACAATATCTGGGACCGGTACCTTCGATGATTCCGGCATAGATCGGAGACCTGTCAAGATTGGCTCTGATAATATCATGTGTTTTCTGATTAGTATGTGTGAGCCAGCATGACACCTGTTCTTTTTGAATGGAATCCGGATCCGTTGAAAAAGAAAACGGAACTATCCTCTCGTCACCCTTCTGCTCCTCCATCTTGGAAAAATCAATTGTTTTTCCATCCATTCTGGCAGGGGTTCCTGTTTTAAATCTTCGTAAATTAATTCCTGCTGCTCTGAGTGAATCAGAAAGATGAGTTGCTGCCTGTAAACCGTTAGGTCCGGTATAAACAATTGACTCACCTGTAAGACATCTGGAATTTAAATATACTCCGGTACATAAAACAACAGCTTTGGCGTGATATACTGCGCCGGTCTGTGTCTTAACTCCGGTTACTCTTTTCTCAAAAGTTCCTCCTTTTGATTCCGAAGGAATCTCCTCCCATAAAAGCTCGCGGACTTCTGCCTGCTTGATGGTAAGGTGCTTTTGGGATTCAAGAACTTTTCTCATCTCCACGGAATAATCTTTTTTATCCGCCTGAGCTCTGAGTGAATGAACCGCAGGACCCTTGGATGTATTAAGCATCTTGCTCTGGATAAAAGTCTTATCGATATTTTTACCCATCTCTCCGCCGAGTGCGTCGAGTTCTCTTACAAGATGTCCTTTGGATGATCCTCCGATATTGGGATTACAAGGCATAAGAGCAATGCTGTCCACACTAACGGTGAAGACAACAGTCTCAAGACCGAGTCTGCTGCAGGCAAGTGCGGCTTCACATCCCGCATGACCTGCGCCGACTACGGCAACATCCATCTCAAATTCTACTCCGGTACATTTCAGATCCATTTTATTTGCCCATACAGAATTTGGAGAAGATCTCATTGGCAAGATCATCACCGATCTCTTCTCCGATTATAAGTCCGAGAGATCTGTATGCGTCATACAGATCAACGGTATAAATATCAGTCTCCATGCCGGATGAAATACACTCAAGTACATTACCCAGTGAAACATCCGCCTGCATTAAAAGCTCTTTGTGTCTGAGTCCTGTTATAACTACTTCGGATGATGTAGATATTTCTCCGGACATAAAAAGTTTTTTAACGCATCTCTTAAGATCTTCAAGTCCCTGTCCGCCTGATGCAGACATTACGATACAAGGATATCTGTCAAAAAATTCTTCTTCGGAAAGATTCTGAAGAGAAGCATCAGCAGAATATCTGAAATGCTCATAAATATCCTTAGGTTTTATCTTAAGAATCTTATCTGCTTTGTTTAGAATGATAATACATTTTCCGGTATATACGGATGAAAAGATTTCCATGTCATCCGTGGTCAAAAGCTCTGAAGCATCGATCATAAACAAAACAAGATCTGCTCCCGATGCGGCATCCATGGCCTTTTTGGTTCCGATACTTTCAATCGGATCATCGGTCTTTCTGATTCCTGCTGTATCCGTAAGCTTAAGTAAGATCTCATCAAGTCTTACATACTCTTCTATCGTATCTCTGGTTGTTCCCGGAATATCCGAAACAATGGCTCTGTCCTGACCTGTGAGCAAATTAAGAAGCGAAGATTTTCCTGAATTGGGACAACCTGCGATACAGGTATTGATTCCCTCTCTTACAAATCTTCCCGAATCATAAGAATTAATAAGCTTCTTTATTTCTCCGGATACTTCATGAACCACTTCTTCAATATGTTCATCATATCCTGTCAGATCATAATGCTCGGGATCGTCTATTGCAGA
>JAEEGG010029987.1_pt1 | contig 10126 bp, 7 predicted proteins | sample 9134161 | NCBI WGS metagenome assembly JAEEGG01 (sample SAMN16246543, study PRJNA631951) | gut metagenome | biome: gut microbiome; feature: rumen; material: CR-attached | host: Bos | place: Iran: Karaj | collected 2018-10 | reverse complement strand
GGTAGAATGCTCTTGCCTTACGACCGTGCCTTGAAAGTCTTACTTTTACTGACATAAAATAAATTAATTTTTAATAATTAAACTAAAACTCGCAGTTACCCGAACTGCGGGCGCAAAAGTACAACATTTTTCTGAAACGGCTAATCTTTTTACAAAAAACTTTTCATGACACCAACACCCTATAGACCAAAAACTTACACCAGACATATAAAGTTTTTGTACTCTTTATTGAATATAATAACACTCTGCATGTTGTACATAAATAGTACATATAACTAAAACATTTTACACATTTTCTTTGGAAAGCAATCGGTTATAACTACTTTTGCATACAAAAATCCCGACAAAGGAAATGGTAAAGTTTTGCACAGCATACGGATCCATACGACAGCAATTGCAACGCATTGCTAACAACCCGCACTACAAGCGGCACATTGCCCGTGATATAAACGATAGTGCTTTTCGGGAAAAGTTAATTGATTACAACCTGCAACGAACACTCGGTTGCGACCATACCGTATGCCATGTCCCATTGCGAAGCCTATATTTCGGTTTTGGTGGAATAGTAACCGCCTGCTGCTTCAACCGCAATTTTGTGCTAGGAAAATTTCCAGACAATTCTATTGAGGAAATGATTCACGGGGAGAAACGGAAATCTTTACAAAAACATCTTTCCTGTACAGACTTTTCTCATGGTTGCCAATTCTGCAAGAATATGATTGCATCGGGTAACTTTATGTCGGTTGGAGCAAGACTTGCCGATTCGTTTCCCGACAAGGGTGACCTGCCATCCGAAATGATTTTCGAGCTTGACAACACTTGCAATCTCCGATGCGAAATGTGCTGCGCGAAATTTTCTTCTGCACACAACAACGGTATACGCGTCACCGCCCCATACGACAACGAGGATTTCATAAAACAACTAAAACCTTTCATTCCGCATCTGACTGAGACAAAATTTCTTGGCGGGGAACCATTTTTAAGCGATATATACCCAAAAATATGGGAAACAATAATCGAACTAAATCCCAAATGTAAAATCCGCGTACAAACAAACGGTACAATCTTGAACAACAAGGTTAAAGAGATTCTACAAAAAGGTAATTTCCAAATTGGGCTATCAATAGACACGCTAAATCACGCAAATTACGCGAAAATCAGAAATGGTGCAAAAATTGAAAAGACATTAGAAAATCTTGAGTTTTTCAATTATATCTGTCAAAAGAACAACGACCACGCAAGCATATCTGTTTGCCCGATGAAAGAAAACCGCTTCGACATTCCCGAACTCGTTGATTTTTGCAACAAGAATGGCATTTACATATATTTCAACGATGTAAGCACTGAAGGATTTTCACTTGAAGAACTTTCGGCACAGGAACTGGAAGAACTCTCAATGTATTACAAAAAAAATAATCGTAAAGGGCACAATTATATTTCAATCCACAACTACATATCCTTTTCTAACTTAATAAAAAAAGTGGATTATCTTAAGGGACAACGAGAGCAAAAAGCCTACATGAACGAAACAATACCTTGTACGCGGGATGAATTTGTAGGAATGATATCAACTATTATTTCGGAAGACGAAAGCATAGACATAAAGGAAGCTAAATACTTGGTGGATTATATTCCTGAAAACTTTTTGATAAAACGAAGCGAATATCTGTACATAAAAAACGAAATGAAAATAGACAGCATAAAGAACTTCATAAGTCAGTCCAAAGAAAAACAAATGGAGCACTTAAACAAAATACTTCACATTTAAACATCTGGCAATGAATATTTTGAAACTCTTCAAGAGAAATAAGTGGCACATACCAAACGGAACCTTATCGGAATACAATAAGCTAAGGGGAAAAGACAAGACATCGTTCTGCTATGCTCCGTTCCATTCATTGACATTCAAGCCAGATGGCTGCATATATGCATGTTTCGACAATATTCGTAAAAAACTTGGAGAATATCCACAAAACTCTATCGCAGAAATATGGAACGGAGAAGAAATAAAAAAACTTCGTGAAAGAATTGACAGACATTGCTTGGACTACGGCTGTGAAGAATGTTTCAATCAGTTGATTCTCAACAACTTCTACTCAGTAAAAGCATGGCACTACGATTATATCCGCCCCACTCATAAAAGCACAGATCAACCGACCGCATTTGATTTCCAACTCAGCAATGTATGCAATTACGAATGCATAATGTGTAGCGGAGAACTTTCGACCAGCATAAGAAGCAACCGCGAACATTCGCCACTTTACGGCTGTCCCTACGACGACAATTTCATTGAACAACTGAGACCTTATATTCCCAACTTGCAAAATGCCTCTTTCACCGGCGGCGAAACATTTCTGAACCCTTTGTACTTCAAGATTTGGGACATCATAGCAGAGGAAAATACTCAGTGCATAATTTCAGTTTCAACCAACGGAAGCATACTCGACGAGCGCATAAAATCATATCTGGAAAAACTGAAATTCAACATTACAATTTCGATAAATGCAGTTGATGAAGACATCTACAAGTCGATACATATTGGCGGAGATATGCACCGCGTGCTCGACAACTTCTTATATTTCCGCGACTACTGCAAGAAGGCTGGAACCAATTTGATGATAAAGATTTGTCCGCTCAGACAAAACATTTACCACATTCCAGCACTGATGGATTATTTCAATTCAAACGACACTTGCATTTCGTTCAACAAGGTAATGTATCCTCCGCATTGTTCACTTTGGAACCTGCCATCGGAAGAACTTGGCAAAATCATTGAATTTTTGAAGCAGAATAGAAAAGACGCGAAAACCGAGATAGAACGACTTAATAATGCTCGCTACGACACACTCATAAATCAGTTGAGCAGATGGCAAAAAGATGACGTAGAACGGGAGAAACTGAAACTCAAAGACAAGCCAATCGACGACCTAGCAACAATGTTTGAAAAGAAAATTAGGGATTATTACTCAACTTTAAATCTGAATTCATCAGAATCCGAAACTGAGATCAAATCTATATTGGCGAAAATTGAAGAACTAGATAAAACATTGAATAATAATATCTTCAAGGAATTTATTATCTATATTACAGCACTTCCTACGAGTTTTGTCGTTCCTCACCTAAAACAGAAAAGTGTGGATATGCTGAGCCAACGGGTACATTATTCTTTCAAAACAACAGAAAACAAATGAGTATGGCAAAGACCGACAAAAACATCATAAAGGAATTTAATGCGACACGGAGAAGCAAAAAATTTTTATGCAATGCACCATTTTGCGCCATGCGATTCAGCATAAGCGGACTTGTATCGCCTTGTTGCCACTCTTTTGGTCTAAACGATTGCTACCCCAACAGAAATATCCGGCAGATATGGGACGGAAGCATTTTTAAGGAATACCGCAAAACCATCAGAAACGGACAGCTGCCAAACTCATGCACATATTGTGAAAGCAGGCTAAAATCAAAGGAATTTTCACTAATTCCAATCCGACAGTTTGACGACTTCAAGGTCAAACGCATAGGATTCAACAAACTCCAAACCCTCCAATTGGCAATAAGCAACAGATGCAACCTTAAATGCCCGATGTGCAATGAAATGTTTTCATCCCAATACGACCAATCTGACACATTTGACAGCAATAACATTTATGATGAAGCTTTTATCAATGAACTTTACGAATACATTCCACATCTGAACGAATTGATATGCCTTGGTGGAGAACCATTCCTGATTAATGAATATTATGACATCTGGGATAAAATAATAAATGTAAACCCGTCATGCAGAATCAGTGTCGTTACTAATGGGACAATACTTAATGACAAAATAAAACGGCTACTTGAATTAGGAAATTTCAGCATAAACCTCTCTTTCGAAACTATTGTAAAGGAAACATACGAAAAAATTCGTGTCAATGCCAACTACGACACCGTAATTTCCAATATGGTGTATTTTGCCAAAGTGTTAAGACAACAAGGAAAAACATTGCAGATTCCAGCCTGTGCACTAAAGAGCAACTGTAAAGAAATTCCTGATTTAGTTAGATTTTGCAACGAAAACGAATATCACCTGACAATATTAACCACATACAGGGACATCGATGTTGCAATGTGGAGCTTACCTTCAAGCCAGTTGAAAGAATTGAAGGATTATTATCTCCAACAAACATTTACAACCCACGACTGGAACTCGAACGACAATGTGTCGAATTTCAAAAACTTCATATCTACAGTTGACAGATGGATTTATGATGCTGAAAAGAAAGAAAACTTTCAGAATATATTCGACCTTAAAACAGATAATGTCGCTAACCTAAAGAATCGACTGTTTTCCAACATGGAAAAATGCTTGAAAGAAACATCCTTATCGGAAGAAGATTATTGTAAGAAGAAAGAATATGTTTTCGGCAAATGGAAACGCATAATGGATAATTTGCCTGAATATTTTGAAAGCAACCACCTATATAAAATACTATTGCAGGTTTCGCCATACATCATTGTTGAATATATGCTGAGGTGCAATAGCCAGACGATGACAAAAACATTAGAAGAAGGATTCTATTATGGGTTTTCACATTGATTTAATTTAATAACTGATTATTATGATTATTGCAGGAGCAGGTTCAGCAGGAATTGAAACTTTGGGTATATATCTTTCGACAGGAAAAAGCGATGTCGTATTGTATGATGACAAATCAAACGCCAATGTTGAGCTTTTAGGACAACAATACAAAATTATCAGCACCGAAGAAGATTTGCTGTGCAAAATATCAAGAAATCCAGAATTTTGTGTTGCCGTTGGAAATCCAAGAATGCGAGAGAAACTATTCGAAAGGCTTATCGCACTTGGCGGAACACCAACAAATATACAGAACGACAAACTTTTCTACAACATTTCTGATATTCCACAAAACGGTTCCATCATACAGCCAGGCGTAAATATATCCTACGGCTTCGAAATGGGAAAATCGTGTATGCTCCATGCCAACTCGACAATCGGGCACAAGGTAAAGCTTGGGAATTTCATAAATATTGGCCCCTCGTGCGCCATCATAGGACCTTGCGAAATAGGCGACTATTCATATATAGGTGCTGGAAGCGTAATTCTTCCGCATCACAAAATTGGAAGAAATGTCGTTGTTTCGGCAGGAAGCGTAGTAGATAGAGACCTTGCAGATTATGAAACATTTACACTTCTATAAATTAATTCTAGAAAATAGAAAACACAATTATTTAAAACAAAATCGGGCGACAACTGCTGCCCGATTTTGTTATGTATATTCTATATGCAAATTATACCTATTTATGGTACAGCATATTACTCTAAACATAACGGTTATAAATATTACTATATTGAATATTTAATTACTAAAGGTTTTAAACTAATATTTTGTATTCCACTATTGATCTCTATTATATTATCTTTATTTATAATTAAAGAAGAAAATGTTTTAATTTCTTTTTCCTCATTATACTGGCAAAAATTTGAATACAAGAATATTTCTTTTATAAAACAATCTAGTAATTCTTGAAGCTTATTTTCATTCAACTTTTTTATTCCCAAATATTCATTTGTCATATTTGTACTTAATTTATTAATATCTAGCTTAATAGAAAATGTATGTTTATTTTCTAACAATAATGTTATTTGGTATCTTGCATTTTTCTGGGGAAATATTGTCATTTCATATTTATTTCTATTCTCATCCGCCATCTCAGACATCTTGAACATTTTTTTTAATGCTTCGCATATAGTATAATATAAAATGTTTATACTTTCTCTGTCTATTTTGTTCATTGACCTCCACCAATTTTTATATTCAAGGAGTTCAAATGCCGATAAATGCTTAAGTATACGATACTTATTCAAATACTTAACAAATTGATTTCCATAAATCGTCATTGCATTATATCTAAGGAAAAAAAGTTCACTTTCAGTAAGTTGGGCACGAATTATCTTTGAATATTCCTTTCTTTGCGGTTCTGTAATAAGGTCAGACTCATCAATTAATTCAAATATTCTATAAAGTGTTCTATAATATGCGGCAATTTTACTTCTATTTTCAGTATAAAAAAGCATATAATAATTTATGGAACGGGTACGATTTAGGTCATATAATTTTTGATTCCTATATTTGTTCTGTAATATCTTTTTTTCTTCATCAAAGAAATCTTTATTATCATAGTCAACTTCTTCTCTTATTACTTTTAAAGAGTCTTTCTCTGGAACATTTTTAATACTTATCACCTCAGATTGACCACACAAATCTTTTACCTCAGATTGATATAAATGCAACATTCCAAAAAATAAATCATTAAATCTTTGAATTTTTGCTGTTTTATTTTGTGTATTAAATGTCCTTACTACTATAATAATACTTATAAGGGAAAATAAAACACCTAAAGTTCCCCCGACAAAATCGCCATATTGTCCCCACATTTCAGAATTTATAGGTTTATCTATAGATAACGATCCACATATTTTCCATAAAAAAAACGCCATGGCGGATATGACAAATATTATAAAAATAATAATGTATATTAAAACATTAACTTCACCATTAGACTTTCTAATATCTTCCCTTGCTTTTCCCATATTTAAACTTTATTAATCGTTATTATACTTAAAAATTAAATCGCGACAAAGGTAACAAATATATTTATCGTATATAATTTTTTTATCATATATTATCAATTGCAATGTAAAAACAAAATCGGGCGGCATTCACCGTCCGATTTTTATTTGAATTATTGTATTCTTTTATTCTGCCATCAATAGTTCCAGCATGCTGATTGCTGACTTCGAAACGGGAGTACCAGGACCATAGATTGCTGCTACGCCTGCGTCGTAGAGGAACTGGTAGTCTTGTGCTGGGATAACGCCACCGGCTGTAACCATAATGTCGTCACGACCCAACTTCTTGAGTTCTTCTATCAAGGCAGGAATCAAGGTCTTGTGACCTGCTGCCAACGACGATACGCCAACAATGTGAACGTCGTTCTCAACAGCCTGCTTTGCTGCTTCTTCCGGTGTCTGGAACAATGGTCCCATATCGACGTCGAAACCGCAGTCGGCATAACCTGTTGCAACAACCTTTGCGCCACGGTCGTGTCCGTCCTGACCCATCTTGACAACCATAATACGAGGCTGACGGCCTTCCTTCTTTGCAAACTCACGGCAAAGTTCCTTTGCCCTTTCGAATTCGGCGTCGTTCTTGGTTTCCGAAGAATATACGCCAGAGATAGTCTTAATCACTGCTTTATGTCTTCCTACAATTTTTTCACATGCATCCGAAATTTCACCCAACGAAGCGCGTACCTTTGCTGCTTCAACAGCAAGTTCGAGCAAGTTGCCTTCGCCAGTCTCTACGCATCTTGTAATAGCGTCCAGTGCGCGGCGAACATCGTCGTTGTTGCGGTTTGCCCTCAATTCCTGCAACCTCTGTACCTGCTGCTTTCTAACAGCGGTGTTGTCAACTGCGAGGATGTCAATCGGGTCTTCCTTTTCGAGGCGGTACTTGTTGATACCGACGATTGTCTGGTTTCCGCTGTCGATGCGAGCCTGGGTGCGAGCTGCAGCCTCTTCGATACGCATCTTAGGAATACCGCTTTCGATTGCCTTTGCCATACCGCCGAGCTTTTCAACTTCCTCGATGTGCTTCCATGCGCGATGTGCAAGGTCGTTGGTGAGGCTTTCGATGTAGTACGAACCAGCCCACGGGTCGATTGAACGGCAAACATTGGTTTCTTCCTGGATGTAAATCTGGGTGTTACGAGCGATACGAGCCGAAAAGTCGGTAGGCAATGCGATAGCTTCGTCGAGTGCATTGGTATGCAACGACTGGGTGTGTCCCAATGCTGCGCCCATTGCTTCGATACAAGTACGCGTAACATTGTTGAACGGGTCCTGTTCGGTAAGCGACCAACCTGATGTCTGGCTGTGGGTACGCAACGACAACGACTTCGGATTCTTCGGGTTGAACTGCTTTACAATCTTTGCCCACAGCATACGTGCTGCACGCATCTTTGCAATTTCCATGAAGTGGTTCATACCGATTGCCCAGAAGAACGACAGACGCGGTGCGAAAGCATCAACATCGATTCCAGCCTTGATACCTGTGCGGAGGTATTCGAGACCGTCGGCAAGGGTGTATGCCATTTCGATGTCGTTGGTTGCACCTGCTTCCTGCATGTGGTAGCCCGAAATCGAAATCGAGTTGAACTTAGGCATGAACTTCGAGGTGTAAGCGAAGATATCGCCAATGATTCTCATCGAGAACTCAGGCGGATATATATAGGTATTACGAACCATGAATTCCTTAAGGATGTCGTTCTGGATTGTACCCTGCATTTCTTCGAGCTTTACGCCCTGTTCCAAACCTGCCACGATGTAGAATGCAAGAATCGGCAATACAGCGCCGTTCATTGTCATTGATACCGACATCTTGCCCAATGGAATCTGGTCGAACAATATCTTCATATCTTCAACCGAGCAGATGCTAACACCAGCCTTACCAACATCACCTACAACGCGTGGATGGTCGGCATCGTAGCCACGATGAGTAGGAAGGTCGAATGCAACCGACAGACCTTTCTGACCTGCAGCAAGGTTACGACGGTAGAATGCGTTTGATTCTTCTGCTGTCGAGAAACCTGCATACTGGCGGATTGTCCACGGCTTCTGCACATACATTGTTGAGTAAGGACCGCGAAGGAAAGGCGGTACACCTGCTGCATAGTTCAGATGTTCCATTCCTGCAAGGTCGTCGGCAGTGTAGATGCCCTTTACGCTAATTTGTTCGGGGGTTGTCCAAAGCGACTGGTCGCTGCTATTTCCGCAGCATTCTGCTGCTTTGCCCGTATATTTTATATCTTTGAAATTCGGTCTCATGGCTTCTGTTATAATTCGTTAATACCCAACATTTTTTGATATTCCTTCAAGGTTTCAAGCACATTGCACTTTACATGGATGTAGTTCTTGATGCCCTTTTCTTCGAGTGCGGGACGGCATTCGGGGTCACCTGCCACAACAAGTATTGCCTTGTCGCCGATGAGTTCGGCAATCTGCGGAACTGCTTCGGCGTATTCGTCGTCCGACGAGCAGGCAACAACTATCTGAGCCTTCGATTCCAAAGCTGCCTTAGCACCTTCTTCGATTGTTGCGAAGCGGTTGTTGTCCATAACCTTGATTCCTGCCACTGCGAAGAAGTTCGACGAGAACTGTGCTCTTGCGCGGCACATTGCCAGGTTACCGAATGTAAGCATGAACGCTTTCGGTTCTACACCGCTACGGTCGGTAGCGAGACGCAAAGCCTCGAATGCTTCGGCACCACGGTAAGGCTTCAATGGTTCGGCTATCTTTTCGTGCGAGCAGCAGTCGCCTTCTTCCATCTTCATGCCCATCATTGTAGGAATGTCGCGCGAAACGATTTCCTTGGTAATGTTGGCTTCGGCTCTCTCGTTGAAGTTCGGGAACTGGTTGGTTCCGAGCAATGTTTCGCGGCGGGTTGCGATGTTCTTGTCGCGCTTGTCCGAAACTGCCTTGATTTCCGATTGTACGAAGCCTTCCTTGAACTTGGCAACAAATCCGCCACCGTCTTCAACAGTCTTGAAGAGGTTCCAAGCGGTGTTGGCTATCGAGTTTGTAAGGTTTTCGATGTAGTACGAACCTGCAGCCGGGTCAACAACCTTGTCGAAGTGCGATTCTTCCTTGAGGATGGTCTGCACATTGCGAGCGATGCGGTTCGAGAAGTCGGTAGGAACTTCGAACGGGTAGTCGTAAGGCAAAACTTCGAGGTAATCGACACCTGCGATTATTGCGCTCATTGCTTCGGTTGTTCCACGAAGCATATTTACGTATGCATCGTAAACAGTCTGGTTCCACTCGCTGGTGGTTGCGGCAATCTGCATCTTCTTTGCGCATTCCGAATTGCTACCATAAGCCTCTACTATGTTGGCCCAGAGCATTCTGGCGGCGCGGAACTTTGCAATTTCCATGAAGTAGGTGCTTCCTACGCCAAACAGGAATACCATTTTCTTTGCAACTTCTTCGGCGGTCAAGCCTTCGTCGGTGAGGCGCGACAGGTATTCGCTACCTTCCGAAAGGGTGAAAGCAAGTTCCTGAACC
>JAEEGG010029984.1_pt1 | contig 10126 bp, 7 predicted proteins | sample 9134161 | NCBI WGS metagenome assembly JAEEGG01 (sample SAMN16246543, study PRJNA631951) | gut metagenome | biome: gut microbiome; feature: rumen; material: CR-attached | host: Bos | place: Iran: Karaj | collected 2018-10 | reverse complement strand
GGTCAAACTCCGGGCGACGATCCAGATCCTCGCATTCCATTATGATTCTGGATGGTTCAAGCAGTTCTTTGGCATGATGACAGAATCTGCTGACACCCTCGTATCGTTTCTCTGGCGTCGTCAATTCATAGAGTAGCCGGTCTCGGCGGTTCTTCCGAATAAAGGCCTGCACAAAATGCTGCTCACTTGAGTAATCCATTAAAATACCCCTGCCGTAAGCATATACATTACGAACACGATTTGGCTAATAAGCATGATAAAAAAGCCTAACGTAACGTAATAGTACTTTCCCTCGCGGTTTATGAAGAATACCATGGGAATAGCCCCAACTGTGCCCCCAAGTGCGCCAAGTAACAAGAGAATTGAGTGTTTGATATCTGTTTCTTTGAATCTTTTTTTTCTGATCGAATACAGGAACAAGGCACTTACAGTGTTGATCCCGATTAAGTAAATCAGTACAGGAATATGTTTTGCGTTGAGCCATGTTACCTTGCTAATTTCATATTCAAATGGGTTGCAGAAATAGCAATAAACAGTAAACCAGAACAGGATACTGGCATAGCAAAAGGCCCACCAATTCCCATTATAAGCCGCAGGTAGCTCACAGTTAATGACAAGAGACAAAAGCATTCCAACTCCACCACCGAGAAAAACAAGAATATCGAGCAGCCAAGTACGGAACCTCATCTCTGGTGTTTCATAGTCTGCTTCATTATAATTTTTGCCATTCTCGTAGGCATCATGGACATTGTTCCGAAACTGTTTATGACTTCTCTGAAACCCAAGAAAAGTCAAAATGTTTATAAATATCAGATACAACTGCAAAGCATTTAGCCCTAGCAACTTGTTCTCGGTTAAAAGAGAAATGAAACGGGAATTTGGACCAGCTCCATCCATGCCTTTTGCAAACAAGAAAGAACCCAATGCAATATCAATAGCCAGTGAAATCCAGAACAAGACTCGATTTGCTTTTTTATCTGATCCACAGAGTTTTAGGCAAGGCCTCCACTTAAGCGGGAAAAACAACTGCATCCCCAGCTTGTTGAAGAAATCAGAAACGAGGTGTGACGCATACCCTATTGCAAAAGGAATCGCCGCTGGACGGCAGAACATATACATCAAAGCAGAAAACAGAGCCATTGACAAAAATGAGTGGGTGAATGTCCGATGCTTTGTGTTGAGGCCAATTAATAATAGAATAATAATGCCAAAAAATGATCCCCATACCATCCAGCCCCAATTATCGATAGTGTACTGACACATTCCTTTGCCGACGAAGAAATCAAGAGCTAAAAAGGCCAAAATGAAAAGGACATCAATAATGGTATCATAAATGCGCTCACGCTCAGCCTCATCACTCCGCTCTATGTCTCTGTTCTTTATATCGACATCTACAATCCAGCCCCCTATTGCGCCGGCTGTCATTGCTGTTATAACGCCCGGAACGGTTTGAGGTTGCAAAATTGCTAAGGCAGAGGCCATTCCTAATGCAAAATGAGTTTTACCTAGCATTTCAATCTATCTCCGTAATCATGACCTGAAAAGATGATGAGCGCCATAGCCAAGGTAATACTGATCAGCTGAAAGGGAGCAAACATCTCATTCCAACATAAACGCGAGTTTATCTAACTGATATTATACGGCAATCCAGTACCTCTTTCAATGCGCAAACCCGCCAAATACATACGCCGATCACCTGACTGATGGCTCAGATGGTCGGCGTTTTTCATTTTGGGAAAGGAGGACTCCTCGCATGGATGCAAAAGGGATTATTGGGATCGGGCTCGTCGTAATCGTCCTGGGCGGGCTGGTGTTCATGTTCATCCGCAATCGCCGCAAATGATCGGAAGCAGCAAAGCGCCCCGTCTGCTTTCTAAGTGCAGACGGGGCGTAATTGCAAGGGCGTCAACTGATCCAGATGGTAGAGGGGGTGAAGTTGGACTGTTCAAAGCCCCCGAAAGCGTAGGCGGTGCCCAGCATGTATGTACCGTAAGAGAAGTACATCGTCACCTTATAGCCGGGGTTCAAGCTCTGTGATTCTGCGGCGATTTCCTCCGCGATACTGGCGATCTCATCCGGGTCAAAGGACTTCCACCAGATTTTGAAGTCCCTCATACTCAGACCACCGTTGTAGGTGGCAGTGAAAATCTTTTCGTCGCCGTAGTTCGTTACCGGCTTCTCCTCCACGGTCCACTTGGAGTAGAAATCGTTAGAACTGACAGCAGGAACAGCGGGAACCGCATTCTGACCGGGACTGTTGACGGTGGCGGTGTTTGTGGCGGCGTCGTAGCCGACTTCGAGCCCGTAGGCTTCCGCCAGCGCCCGGAGCGGCGCGTAGGTTGTTCCGTTGACCGTGAAGACCATCACATCGTCCCCGTTCACGTCTTTCGGCTGGAATACCTCTCCGTTCACCATGATGCGGATCGGATGGATGGTGATGGTGAAAGAACCGTCCGAGGCGAGGGCCGTGACAGACATGGTCAGCAGGAGCAGAACCAACAGGACACCGGCAAGGAAATATGTAGTTTTGCGTTTCATGAATATGACCTCCATTCAGAAATGTATTTGTGGATCGGGTACGATCACAGCTTACCCGGAACGGAGGCCGAAGACAAATGTACGAAACTGAGGGAGAATTGACAATGGCAGATTATGAAGAAAAGCGGATGGCGGGAGATTACGAGGTCTTTCAGGCCATCAGCGTAGGCACAAAGGAAATCGTCATGGGTGAAAGCCCGAACGCAAAGAAGGATGAGCAATATATGTGCGCCTACTGCACCACAAATGAAATCTTCGCACAGTATTCCGGCGTGATGGTGAGTGATGACTACACCGAGATTCTGGAGCTGTTCCAGGAGCGTGTCCGGGACGAAACTCAAAAGCTCCGGGAGGAACTGTCCCAGCCGGAGCGCGAAGGCATCGATGACAGGCCCGTAAAAGACACCGGGTATATTCCCGTCGAGTGTGACGATGACCTGAACGGAAAGGTCGTCGTTATCAGGCCGGACGTGCTGAAAAGAGAGTATCAGAGGGCCACACGGCAGTATCAGCTCTGCACCGGAGGGTTCGGGGCATCCCCGAACAGCCGTGGCTCTGCCTGTTTCTGCACGAATATCTATAGCGGCCAGAATAACCGTTTTGAGCGCCGGGATGTGCTCGGCATCGTACCGGAAGACCTGATGCCCAAATGGGTGCGTGAAAAACTGGAGATAGAGAATCTCCACAGGACTCGAAAAGAAAGAGAGGCAAGATAGCATGGATATGTCCATTCTGATCATGACACCGGAAGAACGAAAATACACCTATACGCAGAGTTCGCAAATTGCCAGCCAGACCGGATGCATCGGTCACCTCCGTGCAGACCTGGGTAGTGGTGAGGAGTTCTTCTCCAATTGGGACGACCACAGAGGCGACCTGAACACGCCGGAGTTCAAGGTCGAGATCAATCAAGTCATCAACGCCCTTCGCTTCGGCCCCATGTATGTGGACAAGTACAACAGAATCCTCCAGGACGGGGATATGCTCCGCTTTGATGACGGATCACTGGAACAGATCTGGACACTGGAAACGGGCGTCAAAGGTTACAGTATCACCAATCCGGCCTATATGAAGAACCATCCGGATGCTGAGGAAAAGTACACGGCTCTGATTGCGTCCCCGATGCTGAACGGGCTCCGCAAGCTGCATGAAGCAGAAATCGAAGGACTGGAGCACCCGGAGAATCGGGAGAATCGAGCACTTGTGGGTGCAATCCTAGAGAGCCGTGACACTCTGCGCAAGTTCTGCTACAGCACCACGGAAGCCAGCTTTGGCAACGACCAGGAATGGGGGCTACGAGTGAACACGCCGGACTATGCTTATCTTATGCGGCTCAATCCGAACAAGGGCGTCTACGGCCTCTATTGTTACTGCTACCGGCGCGACTGGCTGGAGCAGCACATGGAGGACGCCAGGCGTGGTATCCGCTTCATCAATCCGCACTATCAGGAGCTGTTCCGCATCCCGGACGGGGATCAGATCCGCATCATTAAGCCGGATGGAGAAAAGCTGGACCGGACGGCACGGTATATCGACGATTACCACGTTGAGATCGGCGGCGGTTTCGGCAGCAACCTTTATCACATCTGTGAGTTTGCCGAACGCATGGAGCTCCTTGGCAATGAGGTGATCCCTCTGCGCTCTTCTCTCCCGGAGAAGTGCTTTGTGTATGTGGAATCCACCGACGAGATCGGAATCGTGGAACGCGGCGAGACGGGTTACTGGCCTGCCGGGGTCGTCCCGGAAAAGGGCCTTTCCAAGCGGAAAAGCGTAGAATACCTGAACGATGCGCAGGGCGTCACCAAGGCACAGGCAACCGCCATGAAAGCAGGTTCTTTATGTGGATGGGCCACGAAAGCCGCTGATCCCGCCAACTACAATGAGCAGGGAGAGCTGCAGAAATCAAAGCGCAGGGATCGGGGTGACGCCAGATGACGGACGGAGATCATCTTATCTGGAGCAACTATGACCTCGATTATGAGGACTGGCGGGATGATTTGGAATCGGAGTATCCGGAGCTCACTGAAGATGAACGCTACTACAAGATGCTGGAGATCAACCGGGACTATCTGGACGATGAGCGAGTGAACCTCAACATCCAGCTCTCGCAGCCCATTCTTGTGATAGCCGACCTCGGCCTCTGGACAGGGCGGCACAGCGGTTATAAAGAGATTCTCAGCGGTAATATCCGTGACTGCCTGTACTCCGAGTACGACTACACGACCTGGTATGTAGACAAGGACGGTGACTTCCGCTGTGATGATGTCCACCACGATGGAACAAACCATTATCTGTACCGTGTGTTCAAGGATAGCGCCACGGATGAACAGCGTGAGGAACTGTTAGACAAAATCTACTGCGGAATCGCAACTCAGGCGGATATTGACCGCGTGACCCACCGCCTCGGAGATGAGATCGGAAAGGTGTACGGGTGGTCATTTCCCCAGCGGACAGACGCAGTACGACAGGAAGCGAGGTAACTATGGATAAGCGAACCGCAATCTGCAACTATCTGAAAAAGTATCACATCGGAAAGGACAATGCAGTTTACAGCCGCGAGCTGGAACGGCTCTTTTCTTTAGATGGGAGAACCCTGCGCAGGAAGATAAGCTCTCTGCGGCAGGAAGGTCACCCCATTTGCAGCGACGAGACCGGCTACTACTATGCTGGGAGCCAGAAAGAAATCAACGCCACGATCTGCCGTCTCAATACGCTAGTGACGAAGATTTCAAATGCGAGAACGGGTATGCTTTATGCCTCTGTTCTGAGCGATGAGCCGGTTTCGGTGAGCATCCGTATCAGTTTGAAATAAGGAGGGCTGACCCATGCCGAGCAAATACAAGGTCATAACCGAGCTGGCGGCGCAGACGGCAAAGGAAATCAGCGCCAATGCTGGACGGTATATGGACTTTCTGACCACCGCTGCCAACAACTATAAGTACACCTTCAAAGAACAGGTTTTGATTCATGCCCAGCACCCCTATGCCACCGCCTGCGCAGAGATTGAAACATGGAACCGTCTCGGCAGATGGGTCAATAAAGGCACAAAGGGTATCGCCCTTCTCACTGAGGGACAGGATGCGAAGTATCGGCTGCGTCATGTGTTTGATGTGTCGGATACCAACAGCCGCGCCGGGATCACCGTAGCTGTGTGGCGAATGGAACACCGTGACGAGAGTGCCATACTGGAGGACCTCTCCAACAGCTTCGGTGAAGTAGACACGGATCACGGCTTTGCCGATGGCTTGATGCGGATTGCCCGCGCTGTCGTGGAAGACAATCTGGCCGACTATCTCTCTGATCTGAACCGCGTCAAAGAAGGCAGCCTACTCGAAGAGCTGGACGAATTGAATACGGAGGTCTGGCTGAAAGAGACCATGACCGCAGGTGTTGGGTTCATGCTTATGACTCGCTGTGGGATTGACGCTAGGGACTACTATTTCCCCGACGATTTCCGCCATCTCTATGACTTCAACACATCTGAAAGCATCTCAATCCTCGGCGCAGGCACAAGTGACGTGGCAGAGGTCGTTCTCCGCGAGATCGAAAGCACGGTCAAATCACTGCGGAGAGAAGAAAAAAAGCAAAATCGCACATTTGTAAATCCTGAAAGGTCAATAGATAATGACCGCAGAAACGATGAAAGGAGCAATGAAAATGGAAGTGACTTATCGACAGGAGGGCGACTATCTGCTACCCAATCTCGACGTGCCGGAGAGCCCGAAGATTGGGAAATATGGGATGCTTCGGCGAGACTTCCTGCGGAAGAACCACGACGGGATCTATACTGGGATGCTTCTGCGCGGAACCCTCAACCGGCACCTGGAGGAGACCGACCGGCAGGCGACCGAGATGGTGGAGAATCTCACGAGCCGGATGGCGCAGCAGGAAGGCGTGGACGAGCGCCTGAAATCCTCGCAGCAGATGCTGTGGGTGCAGCGGATGAACAACATCCGGCAGAGAGCCGAGGAGATCGTACTGAACGACCTGATCTACGCCTGAGTGATGAGCCCGCGGAGGAATCCGTGGAAGAAGTGGCGGTCCTCCAGCCCAGCGGACATGATTTCAACGCTCCGGGAGATATTCCGTATTACTATCACAGTGCTGAAAAGCAAGAACTTCTCCGTATCAGTGACGCCCTGAAAGATCATAAAGTGACGATTGCCGCGTACTTTGCCGACCATGAGGACAGCAAGGAACGCGGCAATTTCATTAAGAGCTACTTCGACAACACCTATGTCGAGAAGATTCTCTCCAACGGTCAGCGCGTGGGCTACCGCGCCTGGGATGATGTTCTGACCATGTGGCGAGGGGCCTATCTTAGCCGCGAGATGGAGGTTTTCATGCGGTGGGAATCTGTGGCCGCCTCTATCTACGGCATGATACTGATGGAGCAATGGCTTGACCCGGACGAGCGCCCGCTTCGCTCAGAGGGAGAGCAGATGGCCCTTATAGAAGCGGCACAGGCTGAAAAAGAGAACGCTTTTGTGATTCCACAGGCCGCCATCGACTATGTGCTTGCAGGCGGCAGCGGCGTCTCCCAGGGCAAGTTTCGCATTTATGAGCAGTTCCAGCGGAGCGAGAGCGCGGAAGATAACGTCAAGTTCCTCAAAAACGAATATGGCGTCGGTGGTCATTCCGATGCCATTCCTGGCACCGGCATTTGGGAAGACCACGACAGCAAAGGCATTACTCTGAAGGAAGGAGACCAATCTGTAACCCTGAAATGGCCGAAGGTGGAGAAGCGTATCCGGGAATTGATTGCGGCTGACCGCTATCTGAACAGCGCGGAGCAGGCGGCATATCCTAACTATCTGCGTGGCCAGGAGGTGCGCAGAGAGCGCAGCAGGATCGCAGGTGAGTTCAAGGAAATCGTTGACGGTTTCAAAGACTATGTACGGGACATGGGAGCTGACGATCCGCTTCCGGACCGCTGGTATCTTTCTTCCTGTGCAACTGCATTCTCCATGGGAGAGAAAAAGATGAATGCCCGCACTTCAGAGGGAGATTTCATCCTGCCAATGATGCGGGAGGCCTTACAGATTATCATCGACGATGGCGCATCTCCGTTCATTGACCGCGCCGAAGCAGTCTTGAATGAGCTTTCGGGACCGCTGGCGTTTGGCTTGGAACCCTCTGACGCAGAGCTCAATCCGCCGCCTCCGCCGAAGCGAGAGTACCGCATCAACATTGGGGATACCGTCTGGATCGGTGCGCAGGAGTTTGAGGTCATATTTCTCGGCTCTGAGAAGGCAGTCCTCTCAGACGCGAAATTCCCGATGATGCAGGACGAGTATTCCCGCGCGGACTTCGACCGCATGGTGTCGGAGAACCCCATGAACGACCGCTTCCTCCAGACCATCGAAGACCCGGAGCAGCAGTACGACCTCGGTTTCGGTCACTTGGGAAACGGTCTGACGGTTTGGAACAGGCTGGAGATCGAGAACGGCGACTATAAGACCATCGCCCACATTGCGGAAGACCGCAGCGTGACCTTCTACGACGCCGGGTTGCCCGATGTAATCAAGGCACAGATCCTCGAAACTGCCAGAACATCGGAAATGACGGTCTCCGCGACGCAGGATACGCCAGTGTTCACGACACCGGCACAGAAGCCGGAGCAGCAGAAATCAGGAAATGATCTGTGGCAAGATTATAACCTGGTTCGTGAGGCACATGGCGGAGCTATCGTGTTCTACCAGGTCGGAGACTTCTACGAGGTCTTGGGCGAGGATGCCAAAGTAGTGGCGGCGGCGCTGGATATTGGCCTGACCACCCGCAATGTGGGGCTGCCGGAGCGTGTACCGATGTGCGGCATCCCCGTCAACAGCAATGAGACCTTTATCACCTTGATGCACGACAGAGGTTGCGACATTGCCGTAGTAGACGATGCAGGACAGGTTTATCCGCTTCCCGCAGATCATACTCAGGGCCCCGTGGAGTCCCGCCCCATCGGTCGTATCGACTACCTTGCCCACAATGGGTATCCAGCGTACAGCGTGGAATACACCGACGTGAAGCGGTTCCTGCCAGACATCCTCGATGAGAACCACTACGGCGTTCCCATGTCCATCGTGGTCTACCGGGACAAGGACGGCAATTCCATCTCCACAGACTTTGTAAGCCAGCTTGACCCGCCGCCTCAGAGCTTTGAGATCGTGGACTACGAGCAGGTGCGTCCGGAAACCTCTCTGGCACATGCAAAACGGCTTATCAATGAATACAGTCTGCGTGAGTTTGAAAGCGAAGCGGACTTCACTGATCTGGAAAAGGTTGGCCTTGCCTACACCGAAACCGAGGATGAAGGTGTCCCGGTGGAGGCCGAGGCAGACCTTATCAACTGCCGAATCAACCGCTATGTCAATGGCAGGCTTGTAGACCGCATCGAGTACGACTCATTGGAGGACATGATCCGCGCCGAGCTGGAGTATATGGACTTCAATGAGCTGGTTTCCTTCACCGACGAACAAATCGAAATGGGGATGCAGGAAGCTGAGTCGGAACCGGAGCAGTCTGTCGCGCCGGAGAGCCGTGTGGATGAAATGCTCCGCCAGGCCAGACTTGCTGCAGAGCTGTCGGAACAGACCGGACAGGATGTGTTTGCCTTTGAAGAAGGTAATCCGCTTCCTGTAAATGTATCACAACCGGAGCAGAAACCGGCTGAAACAGAGATCGCCCCGCCGCCACCCACAGCAAGACCGCGCAGCAAGGTCACGCCCACGCTACTGTATCCGGAGATCCCGTCCGAGCGCCGCTTTGACTACCACATCGACAATGACGATCTGGGCGTCGGAACGCCGCTGGACCGATTCTACCGCAACATCCGAGCCATCCAGCTTCTGAAGAAACTGGAGGATGAGCAAAGGCTCGCGCTGCCAACCGAGCAGGGCTTCCTGGCGGAATATGTCGGCTGGGGCGGCCTTCCGCAGTTCTTTGAAGAAGGCAACGCCCATTACGGTGAGCTAAAGGCCGTGCTGACGGATGAGGAGTATGCCTCAGCCAGAGAATCCTCACTGACTGCGTTCTACACACCGCCTGTGGTCATCCGCGCCATGTATCAGGCGCTGGAGAACATGGGATTCAAGCGAGGCAATCTGTTGGAGCCGAGCTGCGGCGTCGGCAACTTCCTCGGTATGAAACCGGAGAGCCTGTCGGATTCCCGTATCTACGGCATCGAGCTGGACAGCATCTCCGGACGCATCGCACAGCAACTATATCAGACCTCATCTATCGCTGTTCAGGGCTTCGAGAAAACGGAGCTCCCGGACAGCTTTTTCGATGTTGCCATCGGCAATGTACCCTTCGGAGATTTCAAGCTCTCGGACAAGAAATATGACAAACACAACTTCCTGATCCACGACTATTTCTTTGCCAAGACGCTGGATAAAGTGAGGCCGGGCGGCATCGTCGCTTTCGTCACCTCCAAAGGAACGATGGATAAAAGCAACCCCGGTGTTCGGAAGTATATTGCCCAGCGCGCTGACCTGCTCGGCGCAATTCGGCTACCGAACAACACTTTCAAAGGCGCAGCTGGCACAGAAGTCACTTCGGATATTCTCTTCTTCCAGAAGCGCGATACACTTACTGT
>JAEEGG010029980.1_pt1 | contig 10127 bp, 8 predicted proteins | sample 9134161 | NCBI WGS metagenome assembly JAEEGG01 (sample SAMN16246543, study PRJNA631951) | gut metagenome | biome: gut microbiome; feature: rumen; material: CR-attached | host: Bos | place: Iran: Karaj | collected 2018-10 | reverse complement strand
TTTTCGCTTTTATGCGTGTCATCTTGTCAAGTCGCATAGTCGTATAGCCCGCTATACTCCCTCTTTGACTTACAATCTGACACTGCCTAAAAGGCAAAAATCAGCGCGAGCGAATAAATAGAACCCACCTAAAGAAATTGTTAAACGTGTAAAATTTACGCAAATAAATGCTAATTATGTAATTTTTACTCAATAAAATTTGGAGGATAAGAAACAAATGTCTATCTTTGCTGCGTAAATCTTACACAATAAGATATATACCATAAAGACTGTAGTTGTTTATTTAAAACATTTCAATCATGAGTAAATTAAAAAGTTTTTTCAATCAATTTGGCAAGAACGAGCCAGAAACGGAGAATGACAATGCCGTCGATTCAGGGAATGACAAGAATGCCCCTGCTGACGACAACCAGCAACCGGAGAACACAGAAGAGAGAAAGAACAACACTGGCAACAAGGCCCACATCTACAACCTCATCATTGTGGATGAAAGTGGTTCGATGAGCCATTTGCGCCAAGCCACCCTCTCAGGCATCAACGAGACCATCAACACCATACGGAGTGCACAGGAGGAGTTTGTCGAGACACAAGAACATCGACTGACACTGGTGACTTTCGACTCAGGCGCGAACCGCCCTGATGTGCGCACGATGATAGACAACCAGCCCATCGCAGAAGTCAAGGAATTCAGTGATTACATGCCGCATGGATGTACACCCCTCTATGATGCCATGGGACAGTCGCTGACCAAACTGCGCGACAGCATCAAGGACGACGACAATGCAAGTGCTGTGGTCACTGTCCTAACAGACGGACTGGAGAATGCATCCCGAGAATGGAACGCCAGAAGCCTCCGTCTGCTGATAGAACAACTGAAAGAAGAAGGATGGTCGTTCTCGTATATGGGCTCTGCACACAATGTGAAAGAAGTGACCGACTTGCTCTCCATAGATAATGTGGTGGAGTTTGCTCACGACCAACGGGGAGCGGGCAACACCTGGGAGCGAGAGAAATCATCCCGACGTGCCTATTACTCAAAGATGGCATGTATGTATAATGACAATTCAATGATGTCGAAAGAAGAGATGATACAAAGGAAACGTCAATTCGCGAGTGAGTATTATGGGCGTCGAGTAACCCCAGACCACATCGACCATCTCGAAAGCAACGAGATCTTCGTCTTTGGCAGCAATGTCAATGGTCACCACGCGGGAGGAGCCGCAGCATTTGCCATGAATAGGTTTGGTGCCGTCTGGGGACAGGGCGAAGGACTTCAGGGACAGAGTTATGCCATCCCAACGATGGAGGGAATGGGAAGCATGAGAGAGGCCATCGAACGATTCAGGATGTTCGCCGACCAACACCAGGAACTCCGTTTTCTGGTCACCCGTATTGGATGTGGTATAGCCGGATATACCATTGAACAGGTGGCACCATTGTTCAAAGGGTGCATCTACCTGGAGAATGTCTGTCTGCCAGCCGATTTCTGGAAGGTACTGGGACTGAAGATGGATATGTAATATACCACTTACATACGTTATCACCATTTTCATAATAAACACAGATTCTAATTATCAGAAACACTCCTTCATGTGATTTACCCAATAGCAGGTCGTGCTATTGGGTAAACACTTTTATATCATCAACGTTCATACAAGAAACGTGGGGTTTCATACAATAGCAGCATATTGGTGCAAGATTCTGTTGAATAAGGTGTTATCTTTGCAGCGAACCTTTAAAACAGAGGACTGATGATGACAATCTATGAACTATTTTCTACTGGATATTTGTTAACGAACTTTAATTGTGTAAATTTTACGCAAATAAATGTTAATTGCGTGATTTTTACATAATAAATATTTGTAAGTTCAAATGGAATATTATAATTTTGCTGCGTAAAGATTACATAATAAATTTAAATTTATGAGAGAAGGAATGGTGATAATTAATGTGAGTGGATTTGAAGAGAATAAAAAAATTTCTCCGATTGATGAAAGGAGAAAAATTCTCGAGGTAAGGAAATCGCTTTTCAGAAATTTGGTTCTTCTGGAAAGGGAGAATGTGTTGGGTAAGTTGAAGGTGAAGTTTAAGGGGTTGAAATATGAGGATTTGGAGGAGATTTATGATGATGGGTGTTTGGTGTTGTGGGATAAGATGATGGATATGAATTTTGAGTTGAGAGAGGAATGTTTGGTGGGGTATTTGGTGAAGATTTGTAGGAATATTGGGATGCATTATTTGAGGAAGGTTAATGATGATGTGATGAGTTTGGATAAGATAATGGAAAGAGGTTTTGGTGGAGTGAAAGAAGGAGAGAATGGTTTGGATGAGATGTTTGATATATTGAATGAAAAAGAGAAGGATGAGGAGAAGTATAAGAAATTGGAAAAGGTTTGGAATAATTTGAAGGAAGTGGATAGGATAATTTTGGAGAGTTATTATTTGGAAGGATGTAAGATGGATGAGATTGCGAAAAGGATTGGATATAGGAATGGTGATAGTGTGAAAAGTAAGAAAAGCCGTGTGTTGAAGAGAATGATGAAAAAGAATCGAGTAGGAGGAAAATGAAATAGTTTTCCTCCTATTTCATTTTCCGACCTCTCACACCACCGTACGTGCCGTTCGGCATACGGCGGTTCTTAACACGGATGCAACTTCACATAATAATCCATTAGGCAGGGGTAGCCCGCACGTTTCAGATTTTCTGTCGTGGCTACACAATGCATGAAGCTGTGGGCAACTCGGCAGTAGCCTTTACGGCTATTCGCCCATTGCCACGACTGCCACTTGTCAATGCCACATTTCTGCAGATTCTTGAAACGTGTGCGTACCCGCTTCCAACTTTTCCATATACACATGCGGATTCGGCTGCGTAGCCATTGGTCGGTGTCTTCCAAGAAGCTGCGCATGTCGGCATACCGAAAGTAGACCACCCAACCTTGGACGGCATGGGTCAGCACCTCCTTGCGCCTCGCATAGCCGATATTCCAGCTGCGACTGGTCAACTCTTTAAGTTTGCTGCGCAGCTTGGACTTTGTCTTCGGATGGACGCACAAGCGAGTCTTTCCCTTTCATGTGTAAAAGGAGTAGCCAAGGTACTTCTGACCGTTCACGCTGCCTACATGGGTCTTCTCGCGGTTCACCTTCAAGAAAAGCTTCTTTTCAATGTAACGGCTGATGCTTTCGCAGACCCTTTCGGCTGCACGCGGACTCTTGCAAAAGATGATGCAATCGTCGGCGTAACGGACAAACGGAAGACCGCGGCGTTCGAGTTCATGGTCAAGCTCATTAAGCATGATGTTGCTCAGTATTGGGCTCAGGGGGCCGCCTTGCGGCACGCCCTGCTCCGTTGCCTCAAACTTATGGCTTACCATCACGCCTGCACGCAAGTACTTGTGGACGAGTGACACAACACGACCGTCCTTGACGGTGTCCGACAGCAGCTGTATCAGCTTGCTTTGGTTCACCGTATCGAAAAACTTCTCCAAGTCAAGGTCGATACAGTACCTGTAACCACGGTCGATGATTTCCTGCGCGCGATGCAAGGCCTGGTGGGCACTGCGACCTGGACGGAAGCCATAGCTGCCGTCCGAGAACTTAGGCTCATAAACAAGGCTCAGCACCTGCGCAATGGATTGCTGGATGACGCGGTCAACCACGGTCGGGATGCCGAGCTGGCGCGTCTTGCCACCATCCTTGGGTATCTCTACCCTGCGGACGGGATTCGGACGGTACTTGCCGCCCAGGAGACTTTCAACTATTTCCACCTTGTGGCTACGCAGGTATGGGAGCAACTGCTCCACATCCATCTTGTCGATGCCGCCGCTCCCCTTGTTCGCCTTGACTTGTCTGTACGCTCTGTTAAGGTTGTCGGGAGTCAAGATGTACTCAAGCATCCTGTCTGACGTTAGTTGCACTTCCACGAGGTCGTCTCCGACCATCCCAATCAAAGTCTGCGCTCCCTCATAGCTTTCGTGTTCCGCACTATCCTTTTGAGGGCAGCTTTCATGTGTTTTCTGCATTTCTTCCTTCATCGGGTAATCTAAAGTCGTAGCTCGTTTGGTTAAGTTCTGCCCTTCACCAAGGCCAACGAGCTTTAAGGCCTCGGCTACTATGGCGTCTGCTGACTTCTGCGGGTTCGCTGTTGCTGCTTACCAATGGGCTCGCCCCGCAGACCTCCTCGGATAAGGGCATTGTCTTTCCACCTTATGCCTGCCACATTTACACTCACCGTTCCGAATAGCTATCGGGCTTTGGCTTGTTTAGCAGCCTTACCCACGGCTCCGCGCCTTGTATGTGGTTTCTGTTCGTCAGGCCAGATGTTTGCCGCCAGCTTCTTTCAGATTCCACCTCACGACGGACACCCTTGCTCTTGGCTATGCGATTCCCGCTATTAGGGCTCACTCGGGACTTGCACCCGTTAGACAATGCTCATGCCGAGCATACTAAAAAAAACCGGAAGTTATTCACTTCCGGACGAATATTTGCTTTAGTTATGCCGAGTCGAATAAATATCAGCAAAGCAAAATGGTTGATTTGCAGTACATATGTCCCTTTAACTCCCTTTTAATTGAGCTTCGCTCGATTCTCGGCGGCACCTCGGCATTGCTCAAGCGACTTGGCACTGCTTCAATGGTCTTTACACCCCCTTCGGTTCCCCCGTTATCGGGGGACAGAAACGGTTTGCACGAGAATTCCCTTTCCATTCCGTAAGTTGAGCGAATGCGAAACTTAAATTATATAGACAGGTCTTTGGTAAGCATGAGACGGTATTCCACGGGAGTGAGACCCGTTGCCTCCTGAATGCGACGTTGCAGGGTGCGGACATTGGAAAAACCTGTTTCCTCGGCTACAGCCGCCAGCGTATACTTGGGCTTGTCGCGCAGCAGTTTCAGGGCAGCCAGCGTGCGCAAGTTCTCAATATAGGCATCGGGCGTGCGGTGCATCGTCTGGTTGCGGAACAGGCGTGTCAGCCGGTTCATGCTCACGCCCAGCATGTCGGCCAGGTCCTTAGCGCAGAAGTCGGGATTGAAGTGGGGGCGCTCTTTCTCTACACGTATCTCAATAAGCGCCATCAACTCGCCGGCGTCCTGCAGGTCGGCGTTGCGTAGGCGCTCGGCGTGAGCCTCAATCAGTTCGCGGGCTACCTCCGTACGGCGGCGCAACTCTACGTCGTACTCTAAGTACTCCGTCAGTTCGATGTTGCGGCCTATAAGGTGAATTACTTGGTTTTTCAGTCGCTCAACCTCTTTCTTTAGGGAGACAATCTCTTCCTGCATCTGTTTGACATCCTCTTTTGCCATAAGCGTGCGTGTACCTTGATTTATTACTCTGTGACAAACAATTCCAACAGTCCGCTTATCTCGATGGCTTCCTCCACCTCATCAGTCATTCCCTTCAGGATGGCAGCATGACCGTTTCTGTGAGCGTGCTTGAAGATACTCAGCAGGATGCGGAGACCGCTGCTGGAGATGTATTCCAGTTGTTGGCAGTCTATCAGGATGTCGCAGTCAGAACACTCAAAGACTGGTGCCAGATTGCGCTTTGCCTTCGTGCTGGCAGCATTATCGAAGTCGCCAACGAGGGCAACCACCAAACGTCCGTCAAGTTTGTTAATCGTGATGTCCATAGTCTATATGTTTTTTAGAAGTTTCAGAATGTTGTGTCCACCGAGGCGCTGATAACTCATGCCGTCGGTCATACGCTGCATCATGAGGATGCCCATACCGCCTGGCGGTCGCTGGTCGATGGGTATAGAGAGGTCTGTGTTAGAACCCAGTGTGGGGTCGAAGGGCAGTCCGTTGTCATCGATGGTGACGATGAGTTTTCCGCCGCTTTTCTCTGTCTTCAGCATGATAGCGGTGGCCTGACTGTAGTTGATGACATTGGCCACTGCCTCTTCGACGGCAGCCCTGAGGCGCTTGGCCTCCTTGGCATCGATGCCGGCCTGCAAGGCAGCATCCGTGATGAAGGGCTTCAAAAGTTCGATGTCGTCCATCGTGGCATGCACAATTAACGCTGACCTTTTGACAGCCAGCAGGGTGATGTCGTCACTCTGTTCTGTATCAGCAGCATAACGGTGTACCTCATGCGCCATCAGTTGCACCAGTTGCTGTGCTGTGTCACAGGCCTGCTCTCCAACGAACTCTGCCACTTGTGTTCTGCCAAAACGCTTGCCCGTCTGATTTCTGGCATCGCTGAGGCCATCGGTGTAGAGGAACAGCATGTCACCGGGCTTCATTTCTGTCTCCTGACCCTCAAAGTTCCAGTCGGAGAGTGCACCGATGGGTTTGTTGCGCTTGACGGGCAGCGGCTTGCCACTCAAGAGAGGAGCCTCATGCCCGGCATTGCAGTAGTCCAGGCGACCTGTCGTAAGGTCGAGAATGCCTACGAACATGGTGACGAAATAGCCCTCCGTATTCTCTTCGCAGAGGTTGCTGTTCATCGCGTCAATGATGGCTGCGGCATTGTCGCTACGACGCGCTTCACTGCGGAACATCGTCTTCATCACCGCCATGAGCAGGGCGGCAGGCATCCCCTTGCCGCTTACGTCACCGATGCAGAAAAACAGGCGATTGTCGCGAAGCCAGTAGTCGAACAGGTCGCCGCCAACGCTCTTGGCAGGCTCCATCATGCCATAGATGTCGATATCGCCGTGCTCCGGAAAGGGCGGGAACTTATTGGGTACCAAGGCCATTTGGATGGCGCGGGCGTTATTCATCTCGTTTTCGAAGGCTGCTTTCTCGGCGGTAGTGCGCTTCACTTCATCCACATAGATGGAGAGAGAGGCCTGCATCATCTCAAAGGAGTCGTGCAGCATCCTCACCTCGTCGATGGTCTTCACGTCAGGCAGGGGCGACGAGAAGTTGCCCAAGGCCACTTCCTCGGCAGAACGGGCAAGGAAATGAAGTGGTCGGGTGGCATTCCTAATCATCTGGCGGCAGATGAAATAGATGGCGACAAGCCCCAGGAGTACGACTATCAGGATAATGGTGTTCAGCATGCGTCCTTTGTGTGCGATGACCTCCTGCGGCACCACGACGGCAATCATCCAGTCCATACCCTTCACTGTCCGATAGTATATCCACGAGGGAACACCGTCAATTTCCACCAATGCCGAGCCCTGCTCTCCTTTCTTCATACGGGCCACCACTTCGGCGTCCACCTTATTGCCCGGACGTTTCGACTCTTCAAAGAAGTTGGCATTGAGGATGCGCTGTTCATCGGGATGCAGGATATAGATGCCGTTATGGTCGGTCACAAAGTTATAACTGTGATGCTTGCAGCCCTTCTCATACTTCCCGATGATTTCCTGCAGGTCGTTGGTCATCTCGTATTTCAGATATTCCAAAGGCAGGTCAGCACCAATCACTGCCACCGTCTTTCCCTGCCTGTTATGAACAGGCAGACAATACGTCATCAGTTGCCGCCTTCCTGTAACACCAGGAATGAGATCCTGCTCGAAATACACATCCGACCAGAAACTCTTGTCTTTCTCTATGCAATCCTTAAACCACTTCCTGTCCAAATAGGCATTGCTGTCGTTCTCGATGTTCTTCAGATGTATTGCTCCGGCAGAGTCATGGGTGGCAATGAGTTCCAGACAGTGCTTCCTGTCTGGGAAATAGTTTGGTTGATAAACAATGCCATAGGTAATAATCGTGGGATTGACCTGCAGCACACGTTCTAAGTGGTGCATCACGCTCTCAGGATAATCCACTTCGCGCTCTATAGCCTCATGATTGTTTTTCGCGGCTACCATCACGTCCGACAGCCTGCGGAGAAACTCCTCATGGTCTCTCTGCAATACGCCTTCATAGCGTTCCTTGGCCTCGTCTACCATATAGTTCTTTACATGATAATAGATAATGCCGGTAATGACTGCTATCATTACCAGCACCACTGCCATGATGCGGTAGGTGAGACTCTGGTAGAGTGAACGGGAAATCGGCCTCATATCGCTAAATCGCTATTTATTGCAAAAATACAACATTTTCGCTAAAGAGCAATTTTTTTCCTTAAAAGTTATTTCTAACCTGAGTTCAGGATAAGTTTGTGTTCTCGGAAAGCGGCAGAGAAATATGTGAAGGGCAAACACTTAATAAAAGTTAAATTATAGGCATAAACAGTACAACATTCAAAACAATTTAATATATTTGCAATATCAAAATGATATCATTATTATCACCTATTTAAATATATACGACAATGGAAAAGAAAAGTGAAGTTGCATTTTCAGGAAAAGCCATCAATGGCTTTCTGATGCTGTTTGTCAATCTGGCAGTATTGATTCTCGCTATCGTAGGAATCGTCTACAGCATTATCCTGCTCGACGAGAATAATGGCTTAGGCGGCTGGCTCCTTGCTGCCTGTGGTCTGGTGCTCCTCCTGAATATCATCTGCTGGTGCGGATTCCTGTTGCTCGAGCCCAACGAGGCCCGTGTACTCACCTGGTTCGGCAAATACAGCGGCACGTTCACCCGTACCGGATTCTACTGGATCAACCCGTTCTACTCATCAAAGAAAGTGTCGTTGCGCGCCCGCAACCTCGATGCCGAACCCATCAAGGTGAACGACAAGACCGGCAACCCCGTGATGATTGGTCTGGTGTTCGTATGGAAACTGAAAGACACCTACCGTGCACTGTTCGAAGTCGACACCCAGACCATGGCCAACCCCGGTGCCGGAAGTATCGGTTCCGACACACGCTCCATCATGAACGCCCTCGAACGCTTCGTGCGTGTGCAGAGCGACGCCGCCCTCCGTCAGGTGGCAGGACAGTATGCCTACGACGATGAGGATGCACAGGGCAACGAACCCACCCTGCGCTCGAGTGCCGAAGAGATCAACGAACAACTGGAGCAGAAACTCGACGAGCGTCTGGCACTGGCAGGCATCGAAGTGGTGGAAGCCCGTATCAACTACCTCGCCTACGCCCCTGAAATCGCCGCCGTGATGCTGCGCCGCCAGCAGGCCTCTGCCATCATCACCGCCCGTGAGAAGATAGTAGAGGGTGCCGTGTCGATGGTGAAGATGGCTCTCCAGAAACTCTCCGATGAGGACGTAGTGGAACTCGACGACGACAAGAAGGCCGCCATGGTGAGCAACCTCATGGTGGTGCTCTGCGGCGACGACTCCGCCCAGCCCGTAGTCAATGCAGGAACGCTGAACCACTGACTCCGGGCGAAGCCCGATTGAAGATTGATTTCGGGCTTCGCCCGATTGAAAATTGAAAATTCAAAATTGAAAATTGATTTCGGGCTTCGCCCGATTGAAAATTGAAGATTCAAAATTGAAAATTGATCCCGGGCTTCGCCCGATTGAAGATGATCTTCAACCAACAGATGGGTTTCACCGCGAAGCGGTAAATGTCGTGCAAGCTGAATGCAAAAGAACTTGTTCTTATACTGAGGCGCAGCCGACATTCATGCGAAGCATAATCTTCAATCTTCAATATTCAATATTCAATAATAAAAAAAGGAATGGCCAAGAAAACGTCCAACACAAAAAGTTTCATTCTGCGTGTCGACAGCGACACGATGAATGCCATAGAAGCGTGGGCCGCCGATGAATTCCGCTCTACCAACGGACAGTTGCAGTGGATTATCACCGAGGCCCTGCGCAAGGCAGGACGTCTGCCCAGAAAAAAGGCCGGGAAGTCAGACAATCAGGAAAAGGAGGAAGAACAATGATGCGGTTTATAAGAATTTTTAGGTTTTTCAAGTCCGACTGCGACAAGGTGGAGCATATCCGCTTGGGACGCACCGTCGAGAGCACCGTCTTCGAGGTAGTGGCACTCGCCATCATCATCGCCACATGGATACTGGCGATATGGATGTACCGCCACGCCCCGGAGAGCATCCCCACTCATTTCGACCTGCAAGGCAACCCCAACAACGAGGGCAGCCGGTTGGTCATCCTCATCATGGCAGGGGTCTCCACCATCCTGACGGCGCTGCTGATGGCATGCGCCTATGTGCCCACCTATGTGGTGAACACCCCGAGCAAGTTGGAGAACTTCAGGCAGTATGTCCTCGCCAGCCGCATGGTGCGCATCATCGCGCTCTTGATGGCGTTGCTGTTCATGAGCGTCATCTTCATGATGTGCTATCCCGAGTCGCCCGTGC